>Ga0183099_1000365_pt1 | contig 34792 bp, 27 predicted proteins | sample Biomet1_FD_127788 | JGI IMG/M metagenome (GOLD analysis project Ga0183099, IMG submission 127788) | Microbial communities from bioreactor (seeded with anoxic lake sediment) at LBNL, California, USA - Biofuel metagenome 1 | ecosystem: Engineered > Bioreactor > Anaerobic > Unclassified ... | reverse complement strand
TTCTTCACTCCTTCTGCCATTTCAACGGCAGTCTCTTCGCTTACAGCGCCATACGTTTCAAGTGTCTCTGCTTTTACTCCCAACTCTTCCATCTTGGCCTTGTTGCTGTAGGTAATAAAGCCTCTGTCAAAGACTGCGGAGATCCCCGGCACATCGGTCAGAGTCTGGGCAAACAATCCTCCAGTGCAGGATTCCGCACTGGATATGGATATCTTATTTTCGATCAGCTTTCTTCCGATAACCTGATACAATTCTTCATCATTATAGCTGTAAATAAATTGTCCCACTTTTTTTTCAACCTGGCGGACCATTTCCTCCACAGCCTCTTTAGCTTCCTCAAGAGTCTTTCTCTTGGAAGCGATACGGAAACAGGCTTCACCCTCTTTTGCATAGGTTGCAATGGTAGGATCCGTCTGGCCGTCGATCCATTCCCTCAGCTCTGTTTCCAGCATGGATTCTCCGATTCCGAAAGTCCGGACCATTTTGTAATAAATAATGTTTTCTGATCTATCCTCAAGGAATGGTTTTACTTTTCTTTCAAACAGTCTAGTCATTTCTCTGGGAGGCCCGGGCAGGCAGATAATAATTTTCCCGTCCTCTTCTAAAGCGAATCCGGGGGCTGTACCGGCATCATTATCGAACATCACAGCCCTTGAAGGCAGATACGCCTGTTTTTTATTATTTTCCGTCATTACGCGGTTCATTTTTTTAAAATAGGTTTCCAGGCCATCCAGAACTTCCTGGTTTAAAATCAGTTCATCATGCAAAACCTCGGCAGCAATTTCCTTTGTCAGATCATCCTGTGTCGGTCCGAGCCCACCGGAGGTTATGATCAGATCACATTCTGTAAAAGCCTGTTTGATCATCTCAGCCAGTCTTCTCGGATTATCTCCTACAGTATAATGATACATGACATCAATGCCCAGCATATTCAGCTGCTGCGAAATATACACGGAATTTGTATTGGTGATCTGTCCGAACAGCAATTCTGTTCCAACACTTAATATCGCTGATTTCATAATAGCACTCACTTCTTTCTGGATCTAATTAATTGAGTATCTTACATGGAAAATACCGATTTATTTTTAATGACATATTCTGTACCTGAAACAATTGTCATGATGACAGATGCCCAAAGCATGATTTCCGCAAACGGAAAGCCGATCAGTTCAAAAGGCCAATTCTGCAGAAGCAGGGCTGGAACGGCAATCATCTGAAGTATTGTCTTGATTTTACCTGACCAGCCTGCTGCAATAACATTCCCCTGTGCAGCCGCAACTGTACGTAATCCTGTTATGGTAAACTCCCTTGCGAGGATCACGATTACCATCCAGCCAGGAACATCACCAAGCTCTACGAGACAGACCAAGGCTGAAATTACAAGCATTTTATCCGCCAGAGGGTCCATGATCTTTCCGAAATTTGTTACAAGATTATACTTTCTTGCAATATGACCATCCAGTGCATCTGTTACTGAAGCAGCAATAAATATAATTGCTGAAATGTAATAATGCCCTGTCATAAGGACTATTATAAACACCGGAATCAATATTATTCTAAGCATAGTCAGTTTATTTGGCAAATTCATGTTATTCCTCCGTTTCACCTACTAAATCATAATCGAATGCATCTTTGATTCGAACTTTTACGATATCTCCCGGTTTCAAGTCCCTATCAGAATTGAAAATCACTGAATTATCAATTTCCGGAGCATCATATCTGCTTCGCCCGACATAGCTTCCATCGATATCCTGATCTTCCACCAGTACCTCCAGAAGCTTTCCTATTTTCTTTTGATTGGATGCCAGAGAGACCTCTAGCTGGATCCTCATTAAAGCATCCTTCCTTTTTTCCTTTATGTCGGACCTTACCTGCCCTTTCATTTCAGCAGCCGGCGTTCCTTCCTCCTTTGAATAGGCAAAAATACCAAGACGTTCAAATTTCATGGTTTCAACAAAGTTCAGTAGTTCGTTGAAGTCATCCTTGTCTTCTCCCGGAAAACCGGTAATCAGAGTCGTTCTAATGTGGATATCCGGCATAGAATTTCTAAGCTTTGAGATCGTATCTAGAATGGAAGCTTTCGAGGATCTCCGGTTCATCGCTTTCAATATTTTATCACTGGCATGCTGGATTGGAATGTCAATATAGTGGCAGATCTTTTCTTCCGAAGCCATTATAGCAATCAGTTTGTCAGTAATCCGGTCCTCATAGCAATACATGAGACGGATCCATTTCAGAGGTTCGATCCTGCACAGCTTCTCTACCAGTTCAGCCAGTTTAAATTCTCCATAAAGATCTATTCCATAAGCTGTTACGTCCTGTGCGATCAGTATCAGCTCCTTGCAGCCCTTTGAGGCTAACAATTCCGCTTCGCTTAAAATATCCTCCATTTTTCTGCTGCGATAGGCGCCTCTGATGGATGGAATGACACAATAAGCACAGATGTTATTACAGCCTTCCGCAATTTTGATCGTTGAACTGTAGGATGGCTCCATAAGCTTTCTGAATCCTGTTTCCAGGTATTCTTTTTCATAGGCGCTGAAATGTTTTTCCCTCTTTCCGTTCTTATAATTATTTAAAATTTCCGGCAAAGAAGGATAATCATTGACACCGAGAAAAATATCAACTTCAGGCATTTCCTTGTATAGCTCCTCGCCGTATCGCTGGGCCAGACATCCTGAAACGATCAGAATCCCGCCGCTTTTCTTGTATTCGGCCATATCGAAGATCCGGTCGATGGATTCCTTCTTTGCATCGTTGATGAAACCGCAGGTATTAACAATAATACCATCTGCGATCCCGGGATCATTAACGATCTCATGACCTGCAGCCTCGAGTATACCTGCCGCTACTTCAGAATCACTGGCATTCTTGGCACAGCCTAATGTTTCGATATATATTTTCATTCAAACCTCTTGGAATTTCTTGTTATCTTTAGTGATTAAAAGTTTTAACTATATTTATGTTATTATTTATCTTAAATTATTTATCATTCTTCTGTCTTTTCGGAAAGTCCCAGGAATTCATCCTCTGTCATCAGGACATGTCTTGGTCTGCTGCCGTCCGCAGGGCCGATGATCCCGCGAGCTTCCATCATGTCGATCAATCTGGCAGCTCTATTGTAACCGATCCGGAATCTTCTCTGAAGCATGGAAACAGAAGCCTGTTCCGCCCTAACCACAGTTTCGATCGCTTCTGCCAAAAGCTCATCGCCGTCATCGTCTTTCGCTGCAGTCTGGACCTTATCGATACTGTGTAACACATCACTGGAATAGGATATTTCCTCAGACTGGCTTTTCACATACTCGATAACCTTATGCACTTCGGAATCAGATATAAAGGTACCTTGTACTCGAATCGGCTTGGCCATCCCGATTGGGTTGAACAGCATATCACCTTTTCCAACCAGCCGTTCTGCCCCCGCCATATCCAGAATGGTTCTGGAATCAAACTGAGAAGATACGGCAAATGCGATCCTGGAAGGGATATTTGCTTTGATCACGCCGGTAATGATGTCTACTGAAGGTCTCTGAGTTGCTACGATCAGATGCATCCCTGCCGCTCTGGCCATCTGGGCCAGTCTGCAGATGGACTCCTCCACCTGGGAAGGCGCTGCCATCATAAGATCTGCCAGTTCGTCGATGATGATCACGATTTGAGGAAGAAATCTGTCATTTTCGCCTTTCTTTTTTATGCTGTTGTTAAAGGATTCCAGATCACGTACCCCTTCCTCGGCAAATTTCTTATATCTGTCGGTCATCTCCGCTACAGCCCAGTTCAAAGCCGCAGCCGCTTTGCTCGGTTCTGTTACGACAGGTATCAATAAATGCGGTATTCCATTATAATTGCCCAACTCCACCACCTTTGGATCGATCAGTACGAATTTCACCTCATCAGGATTTGCCTTGTAGAGCATGCTGATGATAATGCTGTTGATGCAAACGCTCTTTCCTGAACCTGTGGATCCTGCGATCAGCATATGCGGCATGCTTTTCAGATCGGCAACGATAGATTTTCCGGCGATATCCTTACCAACGGCAAAGCTGATCTTTGATTTTTCCGCATTAAATTCTGCGGATTCTATGATTTCCCTTATCGTAACAAGATTTACTCTCTCGTTTTCCACTTCAATCCCGACTGCAGCTTTTCCCGGGATCGGCGCTTCGATACGTATGCTCTTTGCCTCAAGATTCAAGGCGATATCATCTGCCAGCCTTACGATGCTGCTGACCTTTACCCCTGTATTCGGCTGGATCTCATATCTTGTTACGGCAGGGCCCTTCGTTACCTGTATCACCTTTGCATTGACATTGAAATCGTGCAATGTCTGCTCCAGTTTGTTTGCTTTCGCTTTCAGGCCTTCATTTTCTCCCTGAGAATTGTTCGAAAGACTTTTTGAAAGCAGATCGACCGGAGGAAGATGAAACGCGTTTGAACGGTTTTTCAATTTTTTGCCGGTTCCCTCCATATTCAAGGGAAGATCCGATTTTTTCAGATCTGTTTCCTTCAAAGCTTCCTTTTCTGATATTTCATCAGGTTTTTTACTGTCTCCGCTAAGTCCCATGCCCGGTTCGCTGGCAGAGATCTCTTCCAGTCCGATTCCTGCCTTTTTATCGGATGAATGATCCTCCTCGAATAATTCATCATTCTTCATATAATCTAATATTTTCATCTGATTTTCCGTTATGGATTCCGATTTGACCGGATAACTGTCTGTCCGAGCCAAATCATTTTCGCATTTTTTTTCGGAAACAGGATTCTCTTTCCGCTTTTTATCAGGTTCCTCAACGGTTTTTTCAGGTTTGGCCGGTTCCGTTATGACTGGCTCGTTTTCGGCGGCAATCATTTCTGCCGCTTTCTTTTCCTTTTTCATCTGCCGCCTAATCTTCAACTGATCCAGGAACTGGGAAACAGGTGTATTGATCACAAGCATCAGCGATATTATGATCACGACGATAGAAAATATGTAAAGACCGGTCATCCCGATGATTTTGACCAGCAAATAACCAACCGTCATGCCAAATGCTCCACCAGTTTTTAATTCCGTTCCCTGATCAAACATCTGTACGATAAACTTCAGCGAGAAGGTATAACCGGAGCCGGCTCCCAGATACATTGAGGAATTCAGCAATGTCAGCATCAGAAAAATCAGAAGCAAAAACGCAACAGAGCGTCCGCTGATATGTGCAGTACGCTTTGCAAACAACAAGAGTCCATAAACGATCAGATAATATGGTAAGACATAGGCAATAACCCCAAAACATCCTTTAAAAAGAATGGAAATTGCAACCCCGAACTGCCCTGCCGCCTCTGTTTGCAGGGAAACAACCAGGAAAGCTCCTAAGGCTATGATGATGATCGCCCAGATTTCATCCTTCAGCCTGCTTGCTGTGCCGTGATTCGGTAGGACCGCCGCGGCAGCACCTTTCCCCTTACTCTTATCTTTATTTTTGGTACCGGGCGGTCTGCCCGGCTTTCTCTTTTGTTCTACCATATCATGATCCTCTTTAACTTAAAAATGTGTAAATCAATACGATTGCACCTACAGCCCATGTATAAAAAGAAAAGTAATACAGCTTTTTATTTGATACGATCCGGATCATGGTTTTTATCGCAATGAATCCAGAGACTGCAGCAATTGCAACTCCAATTATAATCGGCGTTAGCATTGACATATCCATGCCTGACTTGAAAGCCGAAGGAGCTTCCATCACAACTGCACCCAGAACCGATGGTATCGAGATCAAAAAAGCAAATCGAACAGCGATTTCTCGTTTCATACCCGAAAAGAGGCCGCCAACGATCGTGGAGCCCGATCTTGAAATTCCCGGAGTGATCGCAACGGATTGGAAAAGGCCAACAAGAAAAGCATCTCTGAATTTCATATTCAAAACATTTTTCCTTCCTTTTCCTATTTTTTCAGAAAACCATAAAAGAGTTCCTGTGATGAGCAGTCCTGTACCAATGGCGGCAAGCGATAAATACATACTTTCAAAAAGATCGTTAAACAAAACGCCGATAATTCCGGTCGGGATGGTCGCGACGATGATCATGAAACCAAGTCTTCTTGTTTCATTGGCATTGATCCTTAATCCCCTTCCGGTAAACAAATCTGCCAATGTAGCGAATAACTCCCTGATCAGATCCCAGATATCTTTATAATACACTGCAAAGATGGAGAGCAGTGTACCAAGATGCAAAAGAACGGCAAAAGCAAGAACGCTTTCCCCTTCGATCCCAAAAAAATATTGCAGTAATGCAAGATGTCCTGAACTGCTGATCGGTAAGAATTCAGACAGCCCCTGTATTAATCCCAAAATGATAGATTCAAATAATGTCAATTTAAAAATCCCCTCTTTCCAGTTAATTCATATTAAGCAGGTTCTATTATACCACATTTATACAGAAAAAAAGAATAGAATAATAGAAAAAAACATTAAACATTCTGGTTAAAATGTTATATAATATTACAATATATATTTCAGAGAGTATATTACGGACAGTATATTCAAAATCGGGTATAATAATTTTATTTTACATAGAGGAGGAATAAAAAATGAACAAAAAACCTAATTTAGCAATTGTAGGAGCTACCGGACTTGTTGGGAGCACATTCTTGAAGGTACTTGAGGAAAGAAATTTTCCTTTTGACAATCTATATATGATGGCATCAGCAAAGTCTGCCGGTACCACAGTAACATTCAAAGGTAAGGATTACATCGTTGAAGAACTCACTGAAAAATCTTTTGACAAACCGATCGATATCGCACTCTTCTCTGCAGGCGGATCCACAAGTGAAAAATTCGCACCGATCGCCGCTTCAAAAGGCGTTATCGTTGTCGACAACAGCAGCGCATGGAGGATGAACAAAGAGGTACCTCTTGTTGTTCCTGAAGTAAATCCTGATGATGTCAATTGGAACAAGGGTATCATTGCCAATCCGAACTGTTCCACAATACAGGCAGTGGTCGCTTTGAAGCCGCTTCACGACAAGTATGGAATCAAGCGTGTCGTTTACTCTACTTATCAGGCTGTTTCAGGCTCAGGATTGAAAGGGATCAATGACCTGAAAGAAGGTCTGAAGGGCAATGATATCAATAAAGCTTATCCGCATGCGATTGCCGGTAATTGCCTGCCACAGATCGATGTATTCCTTGAAAACGGATATACAAAAGAAGAAATGAAAATGATAAACGAAACGCAGAAAATCCTTAGCGACAGCAAGATCAAAATCACAGCGACTACTGTGCGTGTTCCGGTATTTGATTCCCACAGTGAATCCATCAATGTTGAACTGGAAAAACCATTTGAAGTGGAAGATATCAAAAAACTTTTTGCAGAGGCTCCGGGAGTCGTTGTTCTTGACGATCCTACAAACTCCGTATACCCACTCGCAAGAGAAGCGGCCGGTAAAGATGAAGTTTTCATAGGAAGAATCAGAAGAGATTTCAGCGTGGAAAATGGTATTAATTTATGGGTTGTTGCAGATAATATCAGAAAAGGTGCAGCTACAAATGCCGTTCAGATTGCAGAGCAATTAATCAAATAACATTTCACAAAATGCAGTCGCAGATTGCAATGAAATCCTGAAGATAAATAAAACAATTGAATATTAAGGTAAGAAGGATGTGATGTCGTAATGGCATTGTTCACAGGCGCAGGAGTTGCTATCATAACTCCATTTAAAAACGGAAAGGTCGACTTTCCACGCCTGGGTCAGTTAATCGACTGGCAGATCTCCCAGGGAATCGACGCAATCATTGTTTGCGGGACCACCGGAGAAGCTTCTACACTTAATGATAAAGAACATATCGAAACGGTGAAATTTGCCGTTGAGAGAGTGAAAGGCAGAGTTCCGGTCATTGGAGGAGCCGGAAGCAACGATACGGCGCATGCCATTTTTATGGCTAATGAACTGGAACAGTTGAAGATTGACGGACTACTGATGGTCACTCCATACTATAATAAATGCACTCAAAAAGGGCTTATAAAACACTATACGACCATAGCTGATTCGGTTAATACTCCAATCATATTATATTCAGTTGCAGGACGGACGGGCGTTAATATAAGCCCTTCTACTGTTTTTGAGCTTTCCGTCCATCCCAACATTGTAGGGATCAAGGAAGCAAGCGGCAATATCTCGCAAGTCGTTGAAATTGCCAAATGCATTTCTGATGATTTTTCACTTTATTCCGGAAACGACGATATGATTGTTCCGGTGCTCTCTGTCGGTGGCCTGGGTGTGATATCCACCGTGGCTAATATCGTACCTAATGATACCCATCTTATGGTGAGGAAGTACCTTGACGGAGATACAAAGGGTGCAACCAGGCTTCAGCTGGAAATGAAGCATCTCATCGATGCCATGTTTATTGAAGTTAACCCGATCCCAATCAAAGCAGCACTCAATCTGATGGGCATGATTGAAGCGGAATATCGCCTTCCACTCTGTCCGCCGGACGAAAAATCAATGGAAATCATTCGGAAAGAAATGCAGAATTATGGGTTGCTTTAAAAACCCGTAGTAAAAATCTAAGGAGGTTCTTATGCTGAAAATCATCTTACACGGCTGTAATGGAAAAATGGGCAAAACATTGCAGGAAATCATTTCCCAGGATCCGGGCATGAGCATCATCGCCGGCATCGATCTGAAAATCAGTGAAGATCCGGTACCCTTCCGTTTTTTTATGTCACCTCTGGATTGTGAAATAAAAGCCGACGTTGTCATCGACTTTTCCCACCATGATGCGATCAAGGATCTGTTGGAATACTGTGTCAAAACAAAAGTGCCTGTGGTGATAGCAACCACTGCTTTAAGCGATGACGATCTGGAATTGATCTGGAAGGCTTCTCAGGCGATCCCCGTCTTTCATTCCGCCAATATGTCTCTGGGGATCAATGTGATTTCCCGTATGCTGAAGACGGCCGTTCCTACATTTGAAGAAGATTATAATATTGAGATCATTGAAAAGCATCACAGCCAGAAAATTGACTCACCGAGCGGGACCGCCCTTTTGCTGGCAAACTCCATCAATGATGCCTGTAAAGAAAAGAAGGAGTATCTTTTTGGACGTCACAGCAAAAATGATCAGTGTAAGATTACAGAAATGGGAATCCATTCCATAAGAGGCGGCACGATACCGGGAGAACATACTGTCCTGTTTGCCGGCCCCGATGAGATCATCGAGATCACGCACACGGTTTATTCTAAAAAAGTATTTGCCAGAGGAGCCATCAAGGCAGCAAAATTCATCGTAAACAAGGAATGCGGCCTGTATTCGATGGAAGATATGGTATAAGGAAAAACAAAAAAAAGAAAACGCCAGTTTAAACTGGCGTTTTATTGTACGCTTTACGCTTCTGAAGCAACAATTTCCTTACCATCGTAGTAATTGCAATTCGGGCATACTCTGTGAGGAAGCTTAGGCTCGTGGCACTTTGGACAAATTGATAATCCAGGTGCTGCCATCTTCATATTAGGAGATCTTCTTTTATCTCTTCTTGCTTTTGACGTTTTTCTCTTTGGAACTGCCATTATTCTACACCTCCTTCTGCTCGTTAAATCTCTCTATGTAGTCGTTTTAAAACTAACTTCTAAATTATATATGGAGTAATTCTCATTGTCAACCTTTTATTTCACTGTTACAGCTTCTTTACAATGCTAAAAGTATCTCTTGCGATCATCAATTCTTCATTGGTTGGTACCAGAAGAATCTTGACCTTGGAATCGTCTCTGCTGATAATGGTTTCTTTTCCTCTTACCTTGTTCTTTACAAGATCCAGCTTGATTCCCAGATTTCCAAGCTCGCTGCAAATCACATCTCTCATACCGATATCATTTTCTCCAACACCGGCAGTAAATACGATCGCGTCTACGCCGTTCATTTCTGCGATGTAAGCTCCGATATAGAACTTGACCTTATGAGCAAATACCTTCAGGGCTAATGCTGCTCTTTCATTTCCCTGTGTAGCAACCGCCTCTTCCAGATCTCTGAAATCGCTGCTGATACCTGAAATCCCAAGTACGCCTGACTTCTTGTTCAGGATATTGGTGGCTTCTCCGCTCGCAAGATTTTCTTTCTGCTTGATATAGGATACGATTGCAGGGTCGATATCTCCGGATCTGGTTCCCATTACGAGACCCTCCAGCGGAGTAAAGCCCATACTGGTATCTATACATTTCCCTCTCTTGATGGCGGATACGCTGGCTCCGTTTCCAAGATGGCATGTAATGATTTTCAGATCTTCTATATTAACTCCCAGAATGTCGGCAGTTCTTTCTGCTACATATTTATGGCTTGTACCGTGAAATCCGTATCTTCTGATTTTATATTTATCATAATATTCATAAGGAATTGCATAAATATATGATTCAGGAGGCATCGTCTGATGGAATGCGGTATCGAAAACGCCTACCATTGGCGTTGTTGGCATAAGCTCCTTGCATGCAGTAATTCCCAAGAGATTTGGTGGATTATGAAGAGGTGCTAAGTCTATGCAATCTTCTAAAGCTGCCACAACATCATCTGTAATCAATACAGAGGATGCATATTTTTCACCTGCGTGCACAACACGATGTCCTACTGCGCCGATTTCTTCCATTGATTTTACTACGCCGTGTTCCGAATCCATCAAAGCTTCCAGTACATGCCCGATCGCATCTTTGTGGTTTTCCATAGGAGTAGTGAGCTTAAATTTATCCATCCCAATTTTTTCGTGAGTCAGGATAGAACCTTCAATTCCTATTCTTTCCACAAGACCCTTTGCCAGAAGCGTTTCATTTGTCATATCAAGAACCTGATATTTCAGTGATGAACTGCCGCAGTTAATAACTAATACTTTCATTCAACTGTCCTCCATTTTTTCATTAACTTATATCATTATAGTCCAACCTCAGTTTTTTTCAAGGGTTTTACTCAAAATCTTTGAAGGGCTGCACCACATAATCCGAATTTTTATAGATTTCCCCGTCTGCGACTAGATTATAGATATCCGATGCCAAAATATCATATTTCAACAGATTCCATTCCTTCGCACCGGCTGTCAGTTCACGGTTGATATTGGTCAGAACAGGAATCGAATTGCATCCCGTTAACTTGATCTGTTTTAATAATTCGGCACCTTTTTTATTGAATGCAAGCACTCTGCAGTAATTGATCCGCTCCTTCAATATCAGTTGAAAGCTGTCCTTGTCCAGACCAATCAGAATATGAGAAAGCAATCTTTGTATCCTCGTTTCCGTATATCGCTTTGATTTAACTGCTTTGATCAAAGTTTCCATATTCTTTGCATCAGAAACAGCTTTTTTCACTTTGTTTTCCAAGCCTTCCGTAGCAGACAAAACCGTCCCGAGGTATTCTGCGCTGCTGGTCAATACCTGATAGACAAGCATTTGAAAAAAATCGTTAAATATAACATTAACTCCCTTATCAATTTCTTTCAAAATTTGTAATGTTTCCTTGGGCATAAAATCTCGAATGCATTCAAAATGATTCGCTTCGTTAATTTTACGTCTGATTGCGGAGGCGCTGGCGATATTCTGAAATGGATCGATGTCATGATAGCCCGTCCCGTATCTTATCACAGTGATTGGTTCGATTCTGCTTCCAGTCCTATGAAGCTGCTTCAGATACTCTACAGCCAGAATATTGTTTGCGCTGTTCAGTACACTAGCCGCCTCTTCCCCTGCACATTTCCTGACGGCCTCATATCTTGCTTTCGGAAAAGAAAAGCCTCTATCAGTAAACTCCTTGATAGATTCTTTCAGTTCCCTGCTCTCATTTGCCAGTAAGGAAGCTGTATGGGAAAGCAGTTCCAGATCCCCCGATTCACTTCCAAAGCTCAAATGAGTTATGCAGCCCAGCCTATTCAGAATATCGATTCCGCCTTTGGCAAAATACTCTGCATTGTTGCATGCATAAGTAAAAGGAAGTTCCAGAACAAGATCAACACCATTCTCCACAGCCATCCTCGCCCTTGTCCATTTGTTGACCATAGCGGGCTCTCCCCGCTGCATGAAATTTCCGCTCATAACACAAACGGTAAATCCTGCATTTGTCTTTTTGACGGATTCCTTCAAATGGTAGGAATGCCCTTTATGAAAAGGATTATACTCTGCTATGATTCCTAAAACGTTCATGGATTCTCCTGATCAGTTGATCAATAATAATAGTTAACACAAATAACAGTACCACCATTATAACCATTTTTGTGGAAAATAACAAATGATAAAAACCGCCCAGCTCTTTAACCAGTTCTGCCTGACCAAATGTACCCGTGCTGACAGTCTGAAGATGTAAAAAAAACGGTCCGATCAGCCATGCGATAAAGCCTGCCAATATCCCATGGGAAAGCTTTGTTAAAATACAATACCAGACATTGATATCGAGCCCGGCCAACATGCTCATAGATTGTGCCAAGATGGAAATCCCGCCCCATGAAATAATGGCAGAGCATAAAATGCATTTGAAAAGGAGGGACAACTCTGATGTGTCGGCAATGTTGTTACATCCGACTGTCATTTCCAGGAAACCTTTGATTAAGCCTTTACCGTATCCGGTATCAACATAGTTCAGTAAACCTGAAAATTGCAGGAAATCAGTCAATAGCGTAAATAAAACGATATAACCGCAGATAACTCCCAATGCCCTAAAAGAGGATAAGATCGAGTCGGTGAAAACATCGAGGATCCTTCCTTCCGGTATACGGATTTTATGGACCGACTGTGCCTGATATGATCTTTTAATAATAGGTGGATTAAAAAAGCGAAATACAATGCCGTTTGCGATAGCTCCAAGATAATGGGAAATGGCAATCACAGCTCCTGCCGCAGGAGAAGCCAGCATTCCCGCTCCCACTGCACCCAGCATGAATAAAGGTCCTGAAGTGCTGCAAAAAGTCAGCATCCGCTTCGCATCGTCCTTCGATATCTCCCTGTTTCTTCCCATATCACCGATCAGCTTTGCGCCCATCGGATATCCCGAGGTGATACTGATTGAAAATACAAATGCCGATACACCAGGTGCCCCGAATATTTTTCTGAATGGTTTTTCAAACAGTCTTCCGATCAAAGATGGAAAGCCCAATGCGGTCATAAAATTTGCACAAATAAAAAAAGGCAACAATGCAGGCAATACGGAGCTTGCCCATAATGAAACCCCTTTTTTTGCCGAATCAAGTGCGATAGCCGGAAAAGCTATCATCACGATACAGCCGATACAAGCAAATGCACCGGCCATTATGCAGGTTGTCTTTTTATCATTGAATCTTCCCATACATCATAATATTAGTTTTATATGGGTAATATGACTTTATTCTGCTTCAAAATCAGAATCTAATTGTCGTTTTCCATCTGTGCCCTATAGACCATATCCTTGATCTCGTTTCTGTTGTCCATAATGGTGCTGTTGACCTTATCGAAGGTATTCTGCAGATTATTGAACATATCCTGGAAATAAACGGAATTCAATTGATCCATCTTATCCTGGAAATTGTAAAGAATGCTGTCTATGTAGTCAAACGTGCTCATCTTCAATGCTTTGACATTTGATTCAGCCACTCTTATGATCTCGTCAGCTCTCATTTTTGCCTTAACTGTGATATCGTCGTTTTCGATTAATGCCTCAGCCTGCATTTTTGCATCTTTTAAAATTGTTTCGTATTCCCTTTTTGCTTCTTCAAGAATACGCTGCCTCTCGTCCTTTATCCATTGGGCCTGCTGGATCTCATCCGGCAGCTCGACTCTTATCTCCTTAACGATCTCAAGTATCTCTTCTGCATCCACCAAAATTTTCCCTGTCAGCGGAAAGCCCGAGCTTGTATCAATGATTTCTTCGATCTCATCCAATAGTTCCAAAACTTTCATTGAGTGAATCCCTCCCTTTATCTTTTGTTATCTGTTACATTTTATTTCCATGTATTCTAATACTTTGTCAGGTACCAAACCTTTGATATCGCCGTTTAATGTAAAAACTTCTTTTACAATGCTTGAACTGACAAAGGAATAGTCAGGGCATGTCATCAGAAAAACAGTTTCCACATCATTATTATATAGTCTGGCATTCATCTGCGCCATCTGTATCTCATATTCAAAGTCCATGGTAGCTCTCAGCCCACGGACTACAACATCAATATTATTTCGTTTGACATAATCCGCCAAAAGTCCGTTGAAGCTGTCTACTTCAATGTTTTTAATATGGCTGGTGGTTTTTGTTATCATGTCCATTCTTTCTTCGACAGTGAAGAAAGGATGTTTTGATTGATTTTGTATCACACCGACAATGAGATGATCTCCCAGCTTTGCAGCTCTGTTTATCAAATCCAGATGTCCGTTCGTGACCGGATCAAACGAGCCTGCATAAAGCACCTTTTTTATCATTTGTTTTATTCCTCCAAATTAAAACTGTATATACTGATCGCAATAGATCCATATCTTTTATTTTTAATCTTGAAAAATCCGCCGCATTGATCCGGAATATTTTCATTTGCTCCGTGCTCCGCTATGATAATTCCGTCATCAGAAAGCATGGATAGTTCCGAAATTTTTGCAAGGCATTGTTCTATCAACCCATTATGATAAGGAGGATCAAGAAAAAATATATCAACCTTTTCTGGTATTTTATCAAGTACTCTTTCAAAATCACCTAATATCGTAATCGCCTGATTTTCTGCTTTACAATGTGAAATATTCTGTCTTGTGAGTTCCAGGCTTTCACGTGACTTGTCCCCAAAATAGCAGCGGCTTGCTCCTCTGCTGATGGCCTCAAGGCCAAGATTCCCGGTTCCTGAGAATAAATCGACAGCCACCGAATTCTCCAGATATCCGGCAATCATGCTGAAAAGCGATTCCTTTACCATATCGGAGGTTGGCCGGATTCTATTATCCTTAGGTGTAAAAAGCCTTCTTCCTTTAAAATCTCCAGCAATAATACGCAACGCGGCAGTCTCCTTTCCTAAGCTTCATTTTACCATAACTTATCAAAAAAGCAAATGATTATCCACTAAAACAGCCATTCACCTTAAATATTCAGTGTTTCCGAATTCTGAAACATCTTGTCTATTTTCTCTTTCAGCTTTGCTGTTTCCTTTCCAGTGAGAAATTCATCTTCTGCCAAGATCATGGCAGCTTCTTCACGAACTTTGTTTAATATCTTGATATGCTTCACCAGATCCGCAAGCTTTAATTCAGGCACACCATGCTGCCTCATTCCAAAAAATTCTCCCGGGCCTCTCAATTCCAAATCCTTTTCTGCGATCAGAAATCCGTCGTTGGTCGATTTCATGATTTCAGCTCTGTCATTGGCAATTTTCGCCTTGCTGTCGGTAATGAGAATGCAGTAGGACTGCTCCTCTCCTCTTCCCACTCTTCCTCTAAGCTGATGAAGCTGCGACAATCCAAATCGTTCCGCATTTTCGATCAGCATGATCGTTGCATTCGGAACATTGATCCCGACTTCAATCACAACAGTTGAGATAAGGATATCGATTGCACCGTTATAGAATTCCTGCATCACATAATCCTTTTCCTGCTGTTTCATGCCTCCATGCAGAAAGGCCATGGAAAAGCCTTCAAACCGTTCCTTCAGCTCGTCAAACAGGCCCAGAGCGGACTTTGCATCAAGATTCTCCGATTCTTCGATCAGAGGAGCAACGATATAAGCCTGCCTGCCTGCCTTTACCTCACGTCTGATAAATTCGTAAGAGGACTCTCTGGCATCTCCATTGACAGATCTTGTGATGATCTGTTGTCTTCCCGGCGGCATTTCATCGATGATGGAAATATCCAGATCACCGTAAAGAATTACCGCCAGAGTCCTTGGTATCGGTGTCGCAGTCATGACGAGAACATCCGGGTTCTCTCCTTTTTGGGACAGGATTGCTCTTTGATTCACCCCGAACCGATGCTGTTCATCTGTGATCACCAGTCCAAGATTATTAAATTTTACGTTAGGCTGGAGGATCGCATGAGTCCCTATTAGGATATCCAGCTCTCCGGAAAGTAATTGATCCAGAATCGATTTTTTTTCTTTTGTTGTGAGACTTCCCGAAAGGAATCCCACTCTGATATCATGTTTAAAAAAATCCTGTTTCAGGTTTTGATAATGCTGTTTTGCCAAAAGCTCCGTCGGAGCCATCATAGCAGCCTGATATCCGCTTTTTACGGCCTTGAACATGGATGCTGCAGCAACTGCGGTTTTCCCTGATCCTACATCACCCTGAACCAGCCGGTTCATTATTTTCATGGATTCCATATCATCGCTGATCTCCGACAGGACTCGACGTTGTGCTCCCGTCAGCTTATAAGGCAGTGCTGAGGTATATTCTTCCATTCTGACCGCATTGGAGAACTGGATTCCCCTCTCTTTTGATGTCATTTTATTCTTTATCGCCAGGAGTCCGGTCTGAAGCAGCAGCAGTTCCTCAAAGATCAGCCGGTATTTTGCCTCCATCAGCTGCTGTTTATCCTTTGGAAAATGAATATTTTCTATTGCATAATGGATCCCGCAAAGCCGGTTTCTCTGCCTTGTAATTTCGGGAAGGCAATCGGCCATCTCAGGCAGCTGCTGCATTGCTTCTTTCAGCCACTTACGCAAATCACTCTGCGTAATCCCGCTTGTAACCGGGTAGATCGGAAGGATCAAATGCTCTTTGTCCGGTTCATATTTTGAAAAATCCGGGTGAAGCATCTGTTTTCTGCCCAGGTTTACGATCGCTTTTCCAAAAAATTCATATTCCTCGTTTTTTTTCATTGTTTTATCCAGATAACCCGCATGAAAAAAAACAACCTCCATTGTGCCGGTCTCATCCTGAACCAACACCTTTAAAGTTTGTCTTCTTTGATTTCGGTTTTTTCCCTTTACCACCAAGAGCAGCGTTCCCTTTACCAACGCGGTTTCGCCGTCAACGAGAGAGGCAATTGTTTTCATTTCGCGCCTGTCTTCATAGTCTCTTGGATAATAGCTTAGCAAATCCTCCCGCGTGCTGATATTCAATTTTTTTAATGCAGCAGCCTTCTTCGGACCGATGCCTTTCATCAAAGTTACACTTTGCTGTAATAGCATATACTGTTACCCTTTATCCCTTTATTTCAATATTTCTTCTAACTACCTGCTTTGATATCATTCCGGTAACCACTACCGCGATGCTGTTTGCTTCAAGACCGGTAAATTCTTCCACATTCTTTTTAATATGATAGATTAACTGCTCCGTCACTTTGTTGATGCTGGTTCCAAAGCGGATCACAATAAAAAAACGAATATCAAGTCCGTTTTTCCCCATGTTGATCTCCATGTAATTTACATCTTCAATACCGCCAATTTTTGCAACAAAGCCTGATACTCTGCCTTTGTGATTTGAAATCAGTACTTTACCGTTAAACTGCTGAACTGATTCGGCAATTATGTTTCCAATGACAGCTTTATCGATGGAAATGCTTCCTTCTTGTGTTTCAAGCTTATACAGCAAATCGTCCGCCCCCTTACTTCTGTATATTCTACCACATACTAGTTGGAATGAAAATATTTTTTGCACGATTGCATCAGTGCGCACATATATATATTTAAGGGTGGTGCATTTGAAAGATCGTTGGATATTCATAAGACTGTTTGGTTTCATAATGGCAATCGCCGGTGCGTTCATCATTGTGCATACCGTACCGGTTTTTGTCTGGTATATCATATTATTTGTATTGATCATTGGACTGTTGTTTTTCCTGTTCTTTACATAAAATCGACACATAACATAAAATTACGCATAACATAATCCTGAACCATTCTATAAATTCGGTATAAAAGCTGATAGATATGTTTAAAATGGGAAGTGATCATATGAAGAACAGAAAACACTGCTGTCGTAAGCCGGGGGAAGTCGAGCTCTTTGGCCTGATCCTGCTGATCATAGGCATTGTAACGATCTGTGCCTTTGTTCTGCCGTCAAAAATATGGTTAATCGTCTTGGGCGGTTTGATGATATTCTGCGGATACAAACTTTTTACCTGCTGAAACATAAAAAACCTGCAGACTCTGCAGGTTTTTACATTTTAAACAATTAGATAGCGCGGTTGACTTTATTACTTCTTATGCATCTAGTACATACATTTTTTCTGGAAACAGTTCCGTTTTCTTCAACTTTTACAGTCTGAATGTTTGCATTCCATTTTCTTCTGGTATGTCTGTTGGAATGGGAAACGTTATTTCCAGAAACCTGACCTTTACCACATATTTCGCACTTTCTTGACATCTGCCGCACCTCCTTTTATATTGCAATGCTCTAAAGCAACATTAATTTTTTATCAAACAAGGGATATTATAGCATAATAAAATCCTTTTATGCAACATATTTTTTTAATTATTCAAACCTTGCTTCCTCATTTCGTCCATATTGATAAATCTTTGATTTCGGCTTCCCCGGAATTCCAATGTAAGATCCCTTTCCTCCTGGATAAACGGTCCGTCCACAAGGTGGTCGATGATACTAAGCAATTCTCTAACAGATTCGTCATTCTTGCTCTTTTCCATGAGATCCTCATAAGTATAACCCGAATAGGCGATAATGTCGAGTCCCCTTGATTTGAGTTCATTGCCGAGCTCACAGAATTCTCTCGTCTGGCAGAACGGCTCACCACCTGAAAAAGTCACGCCGGAAAGCAATGGATTTTTGTCAATTTCATTGACTATTTTGAAATCTCACAATCATAGCCGCCATGAAAGTCGTGTGTGGATTGGTTATGGCATCCTTTGCAATGATGCGGGCATCCTTGTGCAAATACCACAAATCGTAATCCCGGACCATCAACGATGGATTCACGCACGATCCCGGCTATCCGGATCGTTGATTTTGATTCATTCCCATCTCTCATAATGTTCAAAATTCCTTTAAATCACTTCCAGAGTCCCATCCATGCCATGTTTTACTCTTTCGCTTTCCTCAGCCCGCTTTGCGTTATTGAATCTTTCCACAGTTCCTACCAGATATCCTGTGATCCTTCGGATCCTTTCAAAGCCGATCTGGCCTTCCTCTTCCGTTCTGTGGCATTTCGGACATTCATTGTCGATGATGCCGGTATATCCGCAGATCGGGTCACGATCGACGGGATGGTTGACGGAGCCGTAACCGATCCCGCTTTCCTTCATGCAGCGGATGATCCTTTCAAAGGCATCCAGATTCTTTGATGGATCTCCGTCAAGCTCGACATAGGTGATATGTCCTGCATTGGTCAAACTGTGATAAGGCGCTTCGATCTTGATTTTATCAAAAGCCGAAATATTATAATATACCGGAATATGGAAGGAATTCGTATAATATTCCCTGTCGGTAACTCCCTCAATGACTCCGTATCTTTGCCTGTCCATCTTGACAAACCGCCCTGAAAGCCCTTCTGCAGGAGTTGCAATCAAAGTATAGTTGAATCCGGTTTTTTTCGATTCTTCGTCCATCCGTTTTCTCATATAGCCAATGATGTTCTGTCCCAGATTCCTTGCTTCCTGCGTTTCACCGTGATGGCTTCCGATCAGAGCTTTCAGACACTCTGCCAGGCCGATAAAGCCAACGGTCAGGGTTCCATGCTTCAGGACCTCAGCCACACTGTCCTCCGGTCCAAGTTTTTCGGAATCCATCCAGATGCCTTGTCCCATCAGGAACGGATAATTCTTCACTTTTTTCGATGCCTGAATCTTGTAGCGTTCCATCAGCTGATTGATCACAAGTGTGATCTTCCGGTCAAGATCCTCAAAGAAGATATCGATATTTCCGTTTGCCTTGATCGCCAGTCTGGGCAGGTTGATGGAGGTAAAACTCAGATTTCCCCTGCCGCCTACCGTCTGCCTTGTCGGATCATAAATATTTGCAACGACACGCGTACGGCATCCCATATAGGCAACCTCCGTATCATGATTGTTCGGATCATAATACTGCAGATTGAATGGTGCATCAATAAACGAAAAATTTGGAAACAGTCTCTTTGCAGATACCTTGCAGGCCAGCTGGAACAGATCGTAATTCGGTTCTCCTGGATTAAAATTGATCCCTTCCTTGACCTTGAAGATATGGATCGGGAAGATCGCTGTTTCGCCGTTGCCCAGTCCTGCTTCCGTTGCCTTCAGCACACTTTCGATGACCAGTCTTCCCTCATCCGTGGTATCAAGACCATAATTGATGGAGCTGAATGGGATCTGTGCGCCTGCTCTGGAATGCATGGTATTCAGATTATGTACAAAGGCTTCCATCGCCTGATAAGTCGCTCTTTTGATTTCCTTCTGTGCATAGCTTTTCGCAACTTGCTGTATTTTCTTGATTTGATCCGCTGTCAGAAATTCCTTTAACAGCTTTGCTTCCTTCTTGGTATAGTCATTATCGTCTGCCATGTTCGGTGCAATGCCGCATGTCTCCTCTATTTTTTGTCCGATCTCCTTTGCTTTTTCTTCTCCGTCAGTAATATTGCAAAGGATTTCCATGCTTTTTCCAAGATTGCTCCAGTACAGCTTTTTATATGTCTTTTTCACGCCGTATGCCATGCCGTAATCGAAGTTCGGAATGCTCTGTCCCCCGTGCTGATCGTTCTGATTCGACTGAATGGCAATGCAGGAAAGTGCAGCATAGCTTTGAATGTCGTTTGGCTCTCTCAGGAAGCCATGTCCTGTTGAGAATCCGTTCTTGAATAGCTTTTCCAGATCGATCTGACAGCAAGTCGTCGTCAGAGTAAGAAAATCCAGATCATGGATATGGATATCACCTTCCCTGTGTGCCTTTGAATGCTCCGGATGCAACACGAACATCTCATAAAATTGCTTCGCTCCTTCAGAACCATACTTAAGCATGGTTCCCATGGCAGTATCACCGTCGATATTCGCGTTTTCCCTCTTAATATCGTTGTCTTGTGCCTCTTTGAAGGTAAGATCTTCATACACCTTCATGAGGCGGGTATTCATTTCTCTGATCCTTGTCCTCTCCGCTCTGTAAAGTATATATTCCTTTGCCGTTCTTGCATGGCCGTTTTCGATCAATACCTTTTCGACCGCGTCCTGTATCTGTTCCACGTTAGGACATCCTTGAAGTCCCAAATCTATGATATATTGTTCAACCTTTTTAGCCAGTTCCAGTGCCATGTCATGGTCTCTGCCCCCAAGTACCTCCGCTGCCTTATAGATTGCACTTGCGATTTTTTCAATGTTAAATTCAGTACAACGCCCATCTCTTTTAATAATACTTGTGATTCCATCCAAAATTATGTACCTCCATTATTACGATATCAGCAGTTATAACAACCATATTTATTGCGCAGAAAAAATCCTCATACAACATATGGTGTCTATATTCGTATCTATCATAATGAAGTACTTGAGAGTTGTCAATAGATTGTGAATATTTCCATTGTATTAAATTAAGAATATCTGATGTAAACAACGATTCCGGAATTTCCTCTGATGCGGAATGCTTCCTGACTTTCAAAGGATACATCGCCGCTAATGAGAAAGTCATTCAGGATTTCATTATCCCTCAGCTCAAAATCCAGAATCTCATCATGGTCACCGGAATTGACCGCGACGATAAGCCGTCCGTCCCTGCCGGTCCGGCGGAAAGAATAGAAACTGCCGTATGCGGACCGAGGCTGAAATTCATAATTTTCCAGATGGTCAATCCTGCTGCGAAAAGCAAACAGCCGCTTATAGAATTTATAGATCAAATGATCTCTTTGATCAAAATCAAAGCATGTTCGGTTCAGGGGATCTCTTCCGCCCCTCATTCCGATCTCATCCCCATAGTAAATACAAGGGATACCGGGCAGAAAGGATACGATCATAAGTGCCAGAAACAGCTTTTGCCTTGCTTCTCCTTCGTCGCTGCTGTTTTCCGACAGTATGGTGAGAATTCTCGAAGTGTCATGTGTACCCAAAAGGTTCATCAAGGAATAAAACGCAGCTTTCGGATAATTCTCCCATAGACCGTTTACAAGGTTCTCCAGCATCATACCATCTTTATAATAAATCAAAAAATCAAGAATGCCGTTTTTCAGCGGATAATTCATAACGGTATCCAACTGATTTCCCAGAAAATATCTTCTGCGGATCCCATAAGCGATTTTGTTGGTTGCATCCTCCCAGACCTCGCCGATGATCGCAGAGTCAGGATCTGCATTTTTCACGGCAAACCGCAGATCATCCAGAAATTCATCGGGAAGCTCATCGGCAACATCCAGACGAAATCCCGATGCTCCGCATTTCAGCCAATGTTTTACAACGGAATCGCTGTCCCAAATAATATAGTTTCGATAAGAATCATCTGTTTCATTCACTGATGGCAGCGTATCGATCCCCCACCAGGATTCATATTTATCCGGGAAATGAATGAAATGAAACCATTGATAATAAGGGGAATCCTTGCTCTGGTATGCACCCGGTCCGGGAAATCTCCCATTTTTATTGAAGTAGACGCTGTCGCTTCCTGTATGGTTGAAAACGCCGTCCAAAATGATCCGTATCCCCTTTCCCTTTGCTTTTTGACACAGTTCAATAAAATCCTCCTCCGTACCCAGCAAAGGGTCGATTTTCATGTAATTTGCAGTATCGTATCGGTGGTTTGAATATGCTTCAAAGATGGGATTCAGATAGATTACGGTGATGCCGAGATCCTCAAGATAGCCGAGCTTTTCGATGATGCCTCTGAGATTTCCGCCAAAAAAATCGTTATTCTGGGTGATCCCCTGTTCATCAGGCTGGTGGGCAGGGATCCCGCCCCAGTCATCACGCATTACATAATTTTTGTTCTGCATCGGAGGAATATACTTCTCACTTCTGGCAAACCGGTCTGGAAAGATTTGATACATCACTCCGTTTTTCAGCCATTCCGGCGTCGTAAACTTCTCATCATAAACCGTCAGCTGATAGATTGGAGTCGTTTCTTTGCCCCCGTTTCGGTAATACGCTTCAAAACAGTAAAAAAATAAGCCCGTCTCTTCTGCAGTGAACTCAAAGGAAAAAATGGACTCGCTGGTGATTGCGTCCTCGGCATCGCTGATGCTTGCCGTTGGTTCGATTCTTATTTTCTCGAGGCCATTGTCCTTTGTAATGATGAAATTGGCAGAGTCGATGGGCGCTTCATTTCTGACCTTGATCCGGAAGAGCAGGCCGGTATTCTGCGGAACAGCCCAAACGGGGTTTTATAATTAAGGTCTCTGGAATTGAATTCAATCATAGATCGGTTTGATCCCCCAAATACGTTCCGCATATTCCCTTACACTTCTGTCTGCGGAAAAAATACCCGATTTTGCGATATTGATCAGTGACATCCTGTTCCATTTCATTTTATCCTGATACGACGCTGCAACAAGCTCCTGGGTCTTTTTATAGCTTTCAAAATCAGCAATGATAAAATATTTATCCGCTTCTCCGTTAAAACCGGTAGTCAGTGAATTGATGATATCGCCGAAGGATACTCCGTTGATTCCTTTTGACAGACGCTGAATGATATTCATGATACTCTGGTTTTCCTGGTAATAGCTCCAAGGATTATAGCTGCCCTGGCAGATCAGTTTCTCTACTTCTTCCACACGCATGCCGAACAGGAACATGTTCCTTTCTCCGACAGTCTGATAGATCTCCACATTGGCTCCGTCCATTGTTCCAAGCGTGATGGCTCCGTTTAGCATCAGCTTCATATTCCCGGTCCCGGAAGCTTCCTTACCAGCCAGAGAAATCTGTTCAGAAATTTCTGCAGCCGGCATGATCAGCTCAGATAGGGAAACCGAGTAATTTTCCAGGAATACCACTTTGATCAGATCTCTTACGGCAGGATCCTTTTCTATCTGCTCAGACAGGTTGCATGCAAGGCGGATGATCTGCTTTGCCATATAATAGCCAGCTGCAGCTTTTGCTCCGAAGATAAAGGTCCTTGGCTGGATATCGATATTCGGATTTTCTTTGATCCTGTTGTAAAGGTCAATGATATGAAAAAGGTTCAAAAGCTGACGTTTATATTCATGAAGTCGTTTTACCTGGACATCAAAAATAGAGTCTGGGTTTACAATAATATTATTACGGTCTTTAATTACTTTTGCAAGCCTCATTTTATTAGATCTCTTGATCTCTCCGAGGCGCTCCAAAACTTCAGTATCATCCTTATAAAACAGTAGTTTTTCAAGCTCCATCGCATTCCGCTGGAAGCCATAACCACAAAGCTCGCCGAGCAAACTGCACAACAACGGATTTGCCTGACACAGCCATCTGCGGTAGGAGATCCCGTTTGTAACATTGGTGAACTTCTCGGGCGTCATACGATAAAAGCCGTGGAACAGCTTATCTTTGATGATATTGCTGTGAAGTGCGGATACCCCGTTGACGGAATGGGACGAAGCAACGCACAGATTAGCCATTCTGATTTTACCGTTATAAATGATTGCCATTTCATTTCTTAATGCCTCCTCATTCGGAAAGACCTTTAACAGATTGGCGTTATGTCTTTTGTGTATCTCTTTCACAATAGAGTGCAGCCGGGGCAAGAGTCTTGAAAACAGGTCCTCCGGCCATTGTTCCAGTGCCTCTGGCATTACGGTATGATTCGTATAGGATACGGCTTTGATCACGATGCTCCAGGCCTTTTCCCATTCATAGCCGTATTCATCAATAAAGATCCGCATCAATTCAGGAATCGCCATCGTAGGATGGGTGTCGTTAATGTGTATCGCAAATTGTTCATGAAAATGGTCCAGATTTCCGAAATCCTTACTGTGTCTTTTGACCAATGTCTGCATCGATGCGGCAATGAAAAAGTATTGCTGGTTGATACGAAGCATTTTTCCTTCCTCATGGGCATCCTCCGGATAAAGGATCTTTGAAATGATCTCCGCGCTGTATCTTTCTTTCATTGATTTCAGATATTCACCCTGGGCGAACAGTTTCATGTCGATGCTGACTGGGGAAGTAGATTTCCAGAGTCTTAGTGTATTGACCATGCTGCTGTTATGCCCTGATATCAGCATATCATTTGGAATCGCAATGACGGTGATATAATCCTTGTGGATCAGTTTCATCTTGCCGTGCTCATCCCATACTTCCTCCAGCTTTCCTCCAAAGTGGACTTCTTCCGCTTCGTCTTCCTTGGTGATCAGCCAGAATTCGCCCAAACTCATCCACGGATCAGGTTCTTCGATCTGCTGTCCGTCTTTGATCGTTTGTTTAAAGATACCATACTCATAGCAGATCGACATTCCCTGCCCGACCATATGACAGGCTGTAATAGCATCAAGATAGCAGGAAGCAAGCCTTCCAAGGCCTCCGTTCCCCAGCCCTGCATCAGGATCCATCTCGTAAAGTTCTTCCAGATCCTGCCCGAGGTATGCAAGAGCTTCCTTGAAATCAGAACTGATCCCCAAATTGAAAATATTGTTTCTCAGGGAGGCACCGGGAAGAAACTCCATGGAAAGATAGATCACCTGCTTCTGTTTCTGGGAATTGACCACGTCCTGGTTTTTTAGCCATAGTTCAGACAAGATATCTCTGATAACCAGACAGGTCGCTCTGTAAAACTGCTGTTTTGTAGCATTTCCCGGCTCTCTTCCAAAATGCCGGAGCAGCTTTCCTTCTATCAGTTCTTTGATTTCCAGGGATTTATTATAACTTTTCATTATTCTTACCTACTTTATCAATTCTTTGTAAATTCGAATATATTCTTTTGATGATGCCTTCCAGGAAAAATCGGTATGGAATGCATTCGTCATCAGCTTTGTCCAAAGCTCTTTGTTCCAATAAAAATTGATGGCCCTTTTTACAGCATCAAGCATGTCATGGGCGTTTACGGTGTGGAATGTGAATCCATTTCCATGCACTGTCTCCGGATTGAAGGCCTTTACAGTATCACGCAACCCGCCGGTTTCCCGCACGATTGGAATCGTCCCGTATCGGAGCGATATCATTTGCGCCAAGCCGCATGGTTCGCTGAGAGACGGCATCAGAAAAAGATCCGCTCCTGCATAGATTCTGTTAGCCAGAGTCTCCGAAAAATCAGTGCAAACAAACATGCGTTTGCCGTAGGCTTTCGCTTTATTTTTAAAGTAATGCTCGTAATCCTTTTTACCGATTCCAAGCATGACAAACTGGATCTTTTCCTGCATCAATTCATCGAACACATTGATCACAAGGTCAATTCCCTTATGCTCCACAAGTCTTCCGATCATTGCTATGATCGGAGTTTCCGGCTCAGTTTCCAGTTCAAGTTCTTTCTGGAGCGCGATCTTATTCAGTTTCTTTTTGCCCATCGTATTTTTAGAATACTTAACAGCCAGATTATGATCCTTAGCGGGGTTATACAGCGCAGTATCGATGCCGTTTAAAATTCCCGACAGCTTATATCTGTTTTCCTTTATGATTCCTTCAAGGCCCCTTCCGTAGAAAGAATATGATATTTCTTCTCCATAGCTTGGACTTACCGTTGTCAGCCGGTCACAGGTAACGATAGCACCCTTCATGAAGTTGATGGCTCCATGATATTTAAGAATTCCCATGTCGGATTTCTGTATTCCAAGCAGATCACCCAGGATCGACTCGTCAAACTTTCCCTGGTATTCAATATTGTGAATGGTAAATACAGTCCTCAGGTTTTCATATTCCTTTCTTCCTCTGAACAGTGTCTTTAAGTATATCGGAACCATAGCAGTCTGCCACTCGCTGCAGTGAAGGATATCAGGTTTGAAGTCCAGATACGGCAGCACATCCAAAGCTGCTTTTGAAAAGAAAGCAAACCGCTCTCCGTCATCATCATATCCGTAATAATTATCCCGTTTAAAATACTGTTCGTTATCAAGGAAATAAAACATCACACCGTCATATTCCATTTCAAAGATTCCGCAGTATTGTGTCCTCCAGGACAGCATAACCGTCAAATCTGTGATAAATCTTAATTCTTGCTGATATTTCAGTTTGATGCTCTGATAAAGCGGGAGCACGACTCTGACATCAATACCCTCTTTTTTCATTTCCTTCGGCAGGGAACCGATTACATCTCCGAGTCCGCCGCTTTTCGCAAAGGGAGCTGCTTCTGTGCTGACGAATAAGATATTCATATATGGTCTCCTATACAATACTTAATTTTTCGATCACAACAGGATATGTTTCATGACCTGCCAGCTGACGGCTTTCACGTACAATGACATCCTTGTCCAGGATTACATGGTCCAGGCTGACATTTTTCATGATCTCCGTATTCTGCATGATGATGCTGTTGTTTATAACCGTACCTTTTCCGATTTTAACACCTCTGGACAGGATCGAATTGGTTACGCTTCCCTCAATTGTGCAGCCTTCTGCAATAATGGAATTGGACACGTGGCAATCAGTACTGTAGAAAGTCGGTACGCTGTCTTTCACTTTGGTGTAGACCGGCATCTCAAAGACTTTTTTCCTTACATCCGCCTTGAGAAGGCTCATATTGGCCTGCATATATCTTGATACACTGCTGATTTCAAATAAATACTTCTTATACTCATATCCTATAATCCTTAAGCTTCCTGCAAGCCGCTGAAGAATATCCCGGTAAAGGTCGTAGCGCCCGTAAGCGATGGCATCTGCTACCAGAGATTCCAGCAGTGATTTTCGTATTACAAAGCAGCCGATACACCAGAATGCATTTTGCTGATGTTCTTCTTCATTAACAAAACCTACTTCATGAACTTTGTTCTGGCCGTCCATTTGAAGTGTTGCAACACCACAAGGCAATATCATATTCTCTTTTACATTATCTGCGTATACTGCCGTTATATCCGCATTGTTTTCGATATGGCTCCTTATCACATCATTATAATCCAGACTGTAGATTACGTTGCAGCCTGAAATAATAACATACTCACTCATGGAGCGCCTGATCGAGTGCATGTTCTTGGCTATGGCATCCAGAGTTCCTCTGTAGATCCCTGTATCTGTGGCACCTGGATTAGACAATGGAGACAGAATTCTAAGGCCTCCTCGTTTTCTGGTCATGTCCCATTCTTTGCCGGAGCCCACATGGTCCATAAGGGAGTGAAAATTATTTCTTGCGATAATGGAAACATCGTTGATCCCTGAATTTACATAATTGGAAAGTATAAAATCAATGATTCTGTATTTTCCGCCAAAAGGAACAGAAGACAGGGTCCTGAGCTTTGTCATTTCCCTCAGGTTTTCCCTTTGAGAATAAGAAAAAATGATTCCAAGAGCACTACTCATCTTGCACTGTCCCCTTTCGATCTACGTTTTCACTGATCATGGTACCGGCTCTGACAACTGCTTCATCGGAAATGGTAAAACTTGCTCCTACCACCGTTATTTTATGATTATTCTTTGCGATCTTCGTTTCCTCAGGTTCTCCTAATTGTACATTTGCTCCGATTTTGGCTTCTGTACCGATAATGGAAAAATCAACTGTAGAATTGCAGCCGATGAATACACCCGGCATCAGAATAGAATTATTGATCTCAGCCCCCTGTGAAACGGTAACGCCTGGAAAAATGATGCTGTTGTATATTGCTCCGTTAATATTGCATCCATCGGAAATCGTTACGTTTTCCAGTTTGGCTTCCGTTCCGATATATTGAGGCGGAAGGATCTCATTTCTGGAATAAATCTTCCAAGGAGGATCATCCAGCTCGATCGGCACGTTTGGATTCAGAAGGTCCATATTTGCTTCCCATAGGGATTCCACTGTCCCTACATCCTTCCAATAGCCTTTATACTCATAGGCATACAGATTTTCGCCCGCATTCAGCATGGTTGGAAGAAGGTTCTTACCAAAATCATTTTCGGAGGATTTGTCTTCTTCGTCTTTGATCAGATATTCCTTCAGCTTTGCCCAGTTGAAAATGTAAACACCCATCGACGCCAGGGTGCTTTTGGGAACCGGAGGCTTTTCCTCGAATTCATAAATTTTGAAATCATGATCCGTATTCATAACTCCGAAACGGCTGGCTTCCTCTAATGGAACATTGATGACCGAAATCGTGCAGTCGGCTTTCTTTTCCTTATGAAAGTCAAGCATCATCGAATAATTCATTTTGTAAATATGATCTCCCGACAGAATAAGAACATATTCAGGATGGCTCATTTCAATGAATTCAATGTTCTGATAAATCGCATTTGCTGTTCCCTTATACCACTCTCCCGCGGTACCTTTCACATAGGGCGGCAGTATCGATACACCGCCGTAAAGATGATCCAGATCCCAAGGCTGACCGTTTCCAATGTACGCGTTCAACTCCAAAGGCCGGTATTGCGTTAGCACACCTATTGTATCGATACCAGAATTGACGCAGTTGGAAAGCGTAAAATCAATGATACGGTATTTCCCCCCGAAGGGTACTGCGGGCTTAGCTACATTCTTGGTAAGTATGCCCAGGCGGCTTCCCTGACCGCCAGCCAAAAGCATGGCAATCATTTCTTTTTTCTTCATGTAAGACATTGCATCACCTCCAAAACATTGCAGACAGACCCGGTAAGTCTATCTCAATCGAATAGTCATACCCGGCCATTCCTATTTTTTCTGCGGTGGCTTCTTTCGTAATATTTTCATTAAGTCCTCCGTATTTTTCGGAACCGGAATAAAAAACTAAATGATAAATACCCTGTTTTAAAACACCTATTCTATATTTATATCGGTTTACCGGAGAAAAATTACAAATGATATTAATTTCGGAGCCGCTTTTATCGATCCTGCGGAAAGAAATCACATTATTTTTGTCATCATCCGGAAAGATCCACTGAAATCCGTCCCAACCGTAGTCAAGCTCCCAAAGTTCCGAATGATCCAGATAAAAATGGTTTAGGTCACGAATGAAGTTATGAAACTTCCGGTGCATTTCAAGATCAAGAACATTCCAATCCAGTTCCGTTTCAAAGTGCCACTCCGAAAATTGGGCAAACTCCCCTCCCATAAACAGCAGCTTTTTCCCCGGATGTGCCATCATGAAAGCCAGATAAGTTCTCAGATTTGCAAACTTTTCGTTATATTCACCCGGCATTTTGTTGATCAGCGACCCCTTCATGTGAACCACTTCGTCATGGGACAGCGGTAAAATAAAATTTTCCGAATTGAAATAAGTGAGTGAAAAAGTCAGTTTTTCATGAGATCCCTTCCGAAAAAAGGGGTCCTGCTTCATATACTGGAGCGTATCGTTCATCCACCCCATATTCCATTTATAATTAAAGCCCAGGCCGCCCATATGGGCTGGTTTTGTAACCATCGGCCATGCTGTGGACTCCTCCGCGATCATAAGAGCATTTGGATATGCTTGAAAAATTGCCTTATTGAGATCTTGAAAGAAGGAAACTGCCTCCAGATTTTCTCTTCCGCCCTTAACATTCGGGCGCCAATGCCCCTGATTTCTTCCATAATCAAGATAGAGCATAGAAGCGACCGCATCGACTCTCAGCCCGTCGATATGGTACATGTCAAACCAGAACATCGCATTTGAGATCAGAAAGCTCCTTACCTCATTTCTGCCCCAGTCAAAGACCATTGTTCCCCATTCTTTATGCTGGTTTTTCAAAGGATCTCCATATTCATAGCAGTTCTCCCCGTCAAAGCGGTACAGTCCATCCTCATCCTTTGGAAAATGTCCGGGAACCCAATCTAATATCACTGCGATTTCCGCTTGATGGCAGGCATCCACAAAAGCCATAAATTCTTCTGGTGTCCCGTACCGGGAAGTTGGAGCATAATAGCCCAATACCTGATAACCCCAGGAATTGTCAAAAGGATACTCCGATATCGGCATCAGTTCTATATGTGTATAACCCATATCCTTGACATAAGGGACTAATTCCTCTGCCAGTTTTTTGTAATCAAAATAATTTCCGTCATTGTATTTTCTCCAGGAGCCTAAGTGAACTTCATAAATGTTCATCGGAGATTGATAGGAGGAGGTCTGCACAGGCTGATTCTGCCATAGTGCATCTTCCCAATGGTATTGACTTAGATCGTAGGTTTTTGATGCGGTACCCGGTCTTGTCTCAGAATGAAAACCATAAGGGTCTGCCTTCGTGAACAGATTACCGCTTTTGTCTTCAATTACATATTTATAAAGACAAAATTGTATGATTCCGGGAATGAAAAGCTGCCAAATTCCTTGTTCCGTGATTTTTTCCATCAATCGTTCCGTTTTATTCCATTGATTGAATTCTCCCGTCACAAATACATTTTTGGCTTTCGGCGCCCAGACACAGAAAAGATATCCATCCTCACCGTCTTTGGAGCATGGATGAGCTCCCATCAATTCATAAGCTCTGCTGGCCGTTCCTTGATGGAATAAATAAACAGGTAGTTCAAGGTTGGCATACATAGTCATTCCCCCTGTTTTTTTTTAATTATGTGTAAAATGAATGGAACATTTGTATTATTGCATTATTGCATTATTATATGTTATTATTGATACGAAAGCAATATTTAGGAGGAAGATATATGAAGCGATTCTTAGCCATAATTTTAATTGTAAGTATGAGTTTTTCATTGCTTGCAGGATGCAGCAAAGATGAAAAAAATCAGATAGATGACAAAACAGTCCAGACGGAAATTCTGAATGAATTTACAAAGATGGCCCAGATTCCAAGAGAGTCCGGCCACGAAAGAGCGATTAGTTCCTATCTGAAAACTTGGGCCAAGGAAAATGGCTTTAATGTGATACGTGACAAATCAAACAATATCATTATAGAAGTACCTGCAACAGCAGGTTATGAGAGTGCTCCTACCACAATTCTTCAGAGTAACATGGACATGTATTGTATCGCTGCGGAAAATACTGACTACAACCCGCTGGTCAATCCGATCAACGTCATTAAAAATGAAAAGACCTATATTGGCTCCGGAACAAATCTGGGAGCAAAAAGCGGCATCGGAATGGCCACAGCTCTGTATGTTTTGAAACATTCTGATAAGCACGGGCCTTTAAGAGTTATTTTTACCGTGGATGGGGAATCCGGATTTAAAGGAGCGGATGATCTGAACACAAAATATCTTGAGGGAAAATATCTGATCAATTTAAACTGGAACGCAAAAGATGCGATCGGCAGCAGCAGTGCCGGCACTGTTTCCTATGAGATGACCCGCCATATCAATTGGGTCGCTCCAAAGAATACGATCCCTTATGAAATTTCAATATCAGGGCTAAACGGCGGCGATTCCAGAAAAAATATCAATGATGGCAATGCAAATGCCGTCAAGATCATCGGTGAAACGTTGGCAAAAGCACAGGGGCAAGGAATCCTTTTTGAGCTGGGCGCTTTTAACGGCGGAATAGCCAAAGATACGATTCCGACCGCAGCAAACGCATTGATCATCATCAATGATTCCGACCAGAAAAAGTTAAATAACATTTTAGATAGCACCATTGACAACTTCAAGAGCACTTACGGCGATGTGGAAAAGAATGGTACCTTTACTTATTACGAGACAGCAATGCCTGATAAGGTCGTATCTTTTGAAGACAACGGCAGTATTATGAGTTTTATATACGGAATCATCAACGGAGTCCAAACTACATCAGATACCTTTACCGATATGGTGGAAAGCTCCTCCAATCTAGGTATGGTATCCACTACTACCGGCAATTTTATCGCAGATATCTTTGCTGCAGGTAATACAGTGACTTCATTGCAGGATATCACAAGCGAACATCAAGCCGTCAGCTCAATGAGTGCTTTGGAGTATAAGTCGGAAAACAATATGCCTGTCTGGACCTATAATCCTGATAATACGTTGAATACTCAATTGCAGACGATCTGGAAAGACTCTTACGGAATAGATGCAAAGCTTGATGCCGTCCATTATGAATTGGAATGCAGCAAGTTTATTGAAAAAAATCCCAATCTGCAAATGGCTTCCATCGGTCCGTATATTAAAAATATCGATACACCTGAGGAAACACTTCAGCTGGACAGCGTAACGAAACCTGCGACAGTGATCTTGAAATTCCTGGAGCAGATAAAAGATTAGTTTTATAATGATCAGGTTCCATGGGTGAAAGTTATCATTAAGTTTCATCGGTAAAATTGATTTGTTTTATCATCAAATCATGGCCGGTCACAGTGTTGTTAAATATGCTTTTAATCTGGCTGATCCATTGGTCCGGGTCACTAACGGACGGACTGTAATGGGTCAGCCAGAGTTCTTTGGAGCGGCTTCTTTCAGCCATCTCCGCTGCCTCTGAAAATGTCATATGCATTCGTTCCTTCGCTTTTGGCAGCAAATTTTCATCTCCATACATTCCCTCGCAGATCAGCAGATCAGATTCTCCTGCAAATTCAGCAAACTGCATGGTCGGTCTTGAATCAGTACAATATGTTATCTTCATACCCTTTCTTTCTTTTCCAAGTACCATATCCGGTTCATATCGTGTCCCTTTATATTCAATGGTTTCACCCTTCTGCAGTCTGTTCCAGAGGTTTAAGGGGATATCAAGCTTCTTTGCCTTTACAGCGTCAAATTTTCCAGCTCTTTTGATCATCAAACGATAAGCGAGACATGGTATGCTATGCTCCATCGGAAGAGTTTCAACGACAACCTCACCAATTTCAATGTTCTGCGCTGTCTGCGGAGAGAACTCCACCAACCTTATTTCATAAGGAAGCTCCGGAGCTATGACCATCAAAGATTTTATAACGAATTCCAATGGAGGAGGCCCGAATATCGTAAGGGGCTCCTTCCTGCCGCTGTTGCCAAGTGTCAGCAGAAATCCCGGCAATCCTGCGATATGATCTGCGTGATAATGTGTAAAAAATACCGCTTCGATGGACTTAAACCCCCAACCGGTTTTCCTGATCGAAACCTGGGTACCTTCCCCACAATCGATCAATATCATTTTTCCGTTCTGACGAACCAATAAGGCCGTCAGACTTCTGTTTGGAAGCGGAACCATACCACCACATCCCAGCAAGCATACATCCATAGTGCAGGCCTTCCTTTCTTTTAATTGAAATTCTACTTTATTATACCCCATTCATGAAAAAGAGGGCTGTCCCAAAATAGATTTATAAAGAAATAAAATCTATTTTGGGACAGTCCCCTTTTATTACCGGTATTTTTATCTTCGCAGGATAGAATCGCTTTGATGGCGATGGCACACTCGATTCTTTTCTTCTCCAGCGCGCAGCCAAGCTCATAAGGCTTTCTGATATCATGATTCATGTGATATGCATTTGCATGGCATCCACCGCTGCAATAAAACTTTGCCCAGCAGTCCCTGCATTTTTCTTTGTTATAAATATGTGCCTTGTTGAATTCATCATAACGCTTGTTTTCAAATTGCTCATCTGTAAGATTCCCAAGCTTGAAGTCCTGATTTCCCACAAACTGATGACATGGATAAATATCACCTTCTGGTGATATTGCTACATATTCTGTCCCTGCTCCGCATCCGGATACCCTTTTTACGACACATGGGCCCTGATTCAGATCAACATTGAAATGGAAAAATTCAAATTTCTTTCCATTCTTCGCGTAATCCAGATATAAATCGGTAAGCTTTTCATATTCTTTAAAGATGGTGTCCCTGTCCTCATCCTGCAGCGCATAGCTGAAGGAAGGATCCGTTACGACCGGTTCAATGGAAACATTCTTGAAGCCCATTTCCACTAGATGCCTTACATCTTCGGAGAAATCAAGATTTTCTCTCGTAAAGGTCCCTCTTACATAATAGGTTCCCTTTCTTTTCTCAACAAACCTGTGATAATTTTTCGTTATAATATCATAGGTACCCTGATCGTTGACGGTTCTTCGCATATTGTTGTTTACTTCCGGTCTTCCGTCGATACTCAGGATCACGTTATCCATATTGGCATTG
>Ga0183099_1000364_pt1 | contig 34803 bp, 32 predicted proteins | sample Biomet1_FD_127788 | JGI IMG/M metagenome (GOLD analysis project Ga0183099, IMG submission 127788) | Microbial communities from bioreactor (seeded with anoxic lake sediment) at LBNL, California, USA - Biofuel metagenome 1 | ecosystem: Engineered > Bioreactor > Anaerobic > Unclassified ... | reverse complement strand
CGCCTTATTTTCAGGTGGTTATCTTAGAAAGTAAAATAGTAAGACGGAAAATTAACCTTTAGTTTTTCTTCTTTTAGGGGGTTGTTCTGAGTTAAAATGTGTTTCATTCTTCTTTATCAGTAGTTTAGTTTTGCTAAAACCGTGCCTACGAATATTTATTTTGTCAAATAAGGGTTTTGTTACTTTGTTTGGAAACATTTATTAACAATTGTCTTTAATCCCCTCTATAAATTACCCGCCAATAAAATAAATCCAAACCTCAATAAATGAAATCTATTGGTGAATAATTGTTGAACCATTGAGCAATGAATTTTGAAATTAGCTTTGAGGCAACATATTTGTAATGAATAATATGTGCTTATTCCTGTTATACTATAGTTGTTTTAAAGATAGAGCTATTTACAAAATAATATGATTTTCTATTTATTTTCGAGTGCTTTATAGATAATTGTCCAATGTTTGAGCTTTTAATTTAACAACTTTTTACTTATAAATAGCTGTATATTAGTAGTATGTAGTGAATCTGATTTGTCCAATGCTTTTTTTGACTATTCTGTCTTTGTTCTATACATTTGTTTTATAGAAAATAGGGATACAAACCTTTAATACATCTCAAAATGAAAAAGCTACTCTTAGTAATTATTGTTTTAATAGGCTGCTCGGTAGTGAGCTGTTCAAATTCAGAAGACGAATATATATTTAATAATGCTCCTAAAACAAAGACCTCAAAAGATTCCACTTCAAATGATTCTACAAAGATTGATATTAATGTTATAGTCGACAGATGGGACTCAATAAATGTTGAAGTTTGTTTTTAATATGATACTATATTATCAACTACATTTATGTGCATTTTATGAAAAGACTTTTGTAAGTTCATTAATATCTTCAACAATAAAATCAGCACCAGCATTTTCCAGTTCAGCTTTATCGCCATAACCATATAATACGCCGATAGAATCTATACCATTATTCTTAGCTCCTTCAATATCATGCTTACGATCACCAATCATTATTGTGACTGATAAATCAGTAATGTGGTTTGCCTCGAGCACATATCTGATTACATCCGTCTTGGTAGAGCGGGTTCCATCTAAGGTAGCCCCGCCAACGAAAGAAAAGTAGTGATCCAGTTTAAAATGCTCAAGGATCTTTTTAGCAAATGGTTCAGGCTTTGAGGTGGCAAGCATTAGCTTTCTTCCTTGGCTTATTTGAGTTTGGAAGAATTCTTCAATGCCATCATAAACAATATTCTCGAAAATCCCTTTTGCGGAAAAGTATTCTCTATATTTCTTCAAAGCGATTTGTGCCTGTTCATCTGTGAAATTATAGAACTCTTTAAATGAATCAATAAGAGGAGGCCCAATGAAGGGACAAAGTTCTTCCAGACGGTTCACTTTTATATTAAAGTAAGACAAGGCATATTCCACGGAACTAGTGATTCCAATCATAGGATCGGTAATTGTTCCGTCTAAATCAAGCAGCAAATATTGGTAGTCTTTTCTCATGTTGCAAATAAGTTATTTGTTATTTGCAGGGCAAAGGTATATAATTTCTCTATTTTTTCATTGAAAGACTTGCATAATTCACGAAAACTTTCTACTTTTGTACCCGCATCCAACAAATGGACGCATGGGCTTTTAGCTCAGTTGGTTAGAGCAACAGACTCATAATCTGGAGGTCCTTGGTTCAAGCCCAAGATGGCCCACCTTCAAAAATTAAGCCGTTATGAATATTTTTCGTAACGGCTTTTTTATTCTGTAAGTCTCACATATTAAAGGAGGACTAAAGATGAGAAACAATACTATTTCTATTTGTAAGGCTATTGGTATAATTCTAATGGTTATTGGCCATGCTGGTAGTCCTTCTTTTGTTGGCAGGTTTATTTATGCCTTTCATATGCCTTTATTTTTTATTGCTTCAGGCTATTTCTTCTCAACAAAGAACTTGGACAATAAAATTTCATTTATAAAAAAGAGGTTCAAAGGTTTATATATACCATTTGTTAAATGGGGCTTTATTTTTCTTCTTTTACACAATTTGCTGTTTAAGGCAAATATACTGAACACTAAGTTTGGAGGTACTACTTTATATAGTTATAAGGTCATTTTAGATAAAGCGTTTCATATACTAACTACTATGGGAAGTTATGAGCCTGCTATTTTAGGGACATTCTGGTTTTTACGTTCTTTATTTGTTGCTAGTATAGTCTTTTGCTTATTATTCTATACCATAGATAAACTATTTCATCTGAAACATATAAATACAGCTTTAATAATTTGCTTTATGGCATTTGTAACCGGATTTGTAATGTCATATATGAGGGTTAATCTGCCATATATCCCTCAGGGAGGGATAAGGGAAATCTACGGTCTGTTTTATATAGGCGTTGGTTTTCTATTCCGCAACTCCAGAATGGATGGCAAACTGAAATATGATAATCTTATATTGATATTTTCTTTCATTATAGTTTGTCTGATCTCTTACTTTAATCCCACTTCTCTAAGTACAAATCCTAAATTGAAGCTATATCTGGGAACATTTATTCCTGCCATCGTAGGATGGATTATGACATATAAATTCTCATCCTGGTTTGATAATGTGATTAGTGAGAATATTATTTTTGTATATATAAAAAAAGGTCTTCTGTATTTAGGTGATAACACAATGCCTATTATAGTATTTCATTTTATAAGTTTTAAAATCGTAAGTTTTATAAAGATAGCATATTATGGTTATGATCCTTTAATGATTGCATGTCACCCTGTGATTTCATATCATAATGAAGTGTTTTGGATATATTACTCAATTGTGGGTTTGGTTATACCCCTGTTGTTGAATTATCTTTTTCTCAAAATTAAATATTTACGGTTCTTATCTTTTAAATAAAAATCCTTTATTAATAATCAGATGAAACTTACCGACGCAACAACTGAATTTATCAAAGAGCATGTAACTGATGACCCTTCAAAGCTGGCTCTTCAGGCAAAAAAATATCCTGATGTAGATATGCCCTTTGTTATTACTCAGATAGCTGGCAGAAGAATAGCGATGGAGAAAATTCCTTCTTGGGGAAACACTGATGGATTGATTTACCCAAGGCATCTTTCTTTGGAACAATGTTCATCGGAAGCTACTGCAAGATATAAATCGGCTCTTATTAAAGGGAATACTTTAGTAGATATGACCGGAGGGATGGGGGTTGATTGTGCTTTCCTTTCTGCAAACTTTCAACGGGCAGTTTATGTGGAACGTCAGCAAGAGCTGTGTGAAATAGCTTCTCTTAACTTCCCTTTATTGGGTTTGCAGCATATTGATGTGGTGAATGGAGACGGTGTGGAGTATCTTTCTCAGGTGGAAAAGGTAGACTGGCTGTTTCTTGATCCTGCAAGAAGAAATGAACAAGGCGGAAAGGTGGTTGCTATAGCTGATTGCGAGCCAAATGTTGCGGAGATATCGGAATTGCTTGTAAGTAAAGCCGGCCAGGTGTTGATAAAACTTTCTCCTATGTTAGATCTCTCTTTGGCATTACACGATCTGCCTTTGGCCAGAGAAGTACATGTGGTATCGGTTGCTAATGAATGTAAGGAGCTTCTTGTGATTCTTCGTAAAGAGAATGTAGATGATAAAATACTGATTCACTGTGTGAATATTCTTAAGAATGGAGAAATTCAGACTTATTCATTCGATAAGGAACAGGAACAGCAGGGTTGTGAATATACACAAACAGTGGGCCGTTTTCTTTATGAACCCAATGCGTCTATTCTCAAGGCTGGAGCTTACAAGAGCATGGCAAACAGTTATAAGTTGAGAAAGCTGCATCCAAATAGTCATCTGTATACCTCAGACCTGCTGATTACAGATTTTTCGGGAAGGAAGTTTGAGTGTGAAGCAGTCTTTAGTCTGAATAAAAAGGAACTTAGAGTGAACTTGGAAGCTATAAAACAAGCAAATATTACTGTTCGTAATTTCCCTTCTTCGGTGGCGGAACTTCGTAAGAGGCTGAAGCTTTCCGATGGGGGTGATACTTATCTTTTTGCAACTACTTTGATGGATGAACAGAAGGTACTTGTAAAATGTCATAAGTCCTAACCTTTGATATATACCAATAATTGTGATAAAAGGAGACCTTTAAATTAGATTAATAAGGTGGGATTTATGTTTTTTATTGAAAAAGAGTATCTTTGCATTCTTAACATTTATACAACCTATGGCTATAATAATAAAACAAGTATCTAGTAAAAAAGAACTTAAAAAGTTTATTCAATTCAACAAAGAGTTATATAAAGGCAATGCCTATTCTGTTCCCGATCTTTATGATGATATGCTTAATACATTCAATAAGCATAAAAATCCGGCTTTTGAATTTTGTGAGGCAGAGTATTTTTTAGCATATAAAGATGATAAACTGGTAGGAAGAGTCGCTGCCATTATTAATCATAAGGCAAACAAAACCTGGAATAAGAAGGATGTACGCTTTGGATGGATTGATTTTATTGATGATACAGAGGTTTCCGAGGCACTGCTTAAAACGGTGGAAAAATATGGCAAGGAACATGGGATGGAAAACATTCAGGGACCATTAGGATTCACAGACTTTGATGCGGAAGGTATGCTGGTTGAAGGTTTTGACCAGTTGAGCACCATGGCCACAATCTATAATTATCCTTACTATCCTGAACACATGCAGAAATTTGGCTACGAGAAAGATGCCGACTGGGTGGAGTTTCAGATTTATATTCCAGAAACAGGTGTACCTGAAAAACACCAGCGCATTTCTGATTTGATTCAAAGAAAGTATAATCTTAGAGTTTTAAAATATACCTCGAGCAAGAAATTGGCTAAAGATTACGGACAGGCTATCTTTGATTTGCTGAACGAGGCTTATAGTCCACTATATGGCTATTCTGCGCTTTCTCAAAAACAGATTGAACATTATATGAAGATTTATCTTCCTGTTGTCGATTTAAAAATGGTTCCTCTTGTCGTTGATCAGGAAGGCAAGTTAATTGCAGCCGGTATTACTATGCCGTCTTTGTCTGTTGCATTACAAAAAGCTCATGGAAGATTATTGCCTTTTGGCTGGTTCCATTTAATAAAAGCGCTATTCTTCGGAAAAAGAAAAGTAATTGATCTTCTTTTGATTGCAGTAAAGCCAGAGTATCAAAACAAAGGGGTGAATGCCTTATTATTTTCCGATTTAATTCCAGTTTACCAAAAAGAAGGTTGTATATTTGCGGAAAGCAATCCTGAATTGGAGTTGAATGGTAAGGTTCAGGCTCAGTGGGAATACTTTGAAACAGTTCAACATAAACGCCGTCGTGCATTTATAAAGAAAATAGATTTGTAGTATATAAGCTATTGGCAGATTTATAATTATGGAAGAAAGAATAGAAGAAAAAATCCAGGTCGCAGAATATACAGAGGAAAATATTCGGACCCTTGATTGGAAAGAGCATATTCGCCGTAGGCCTGGTATGTATATCGGTAAGCTAGGTGATGGCTCTCATTCTGATGATGGAATTTATGTGCTTCTGAAAGAGGCGATGGATAATTCTATTGATGAGTACATGATGGGATTTGGTAAGACGATCGAGGTAACGGTTGCCGACGGAAAGGTTACGGTACGTGACCATGGACGTGGTATCCCTTTGGGAAAGGTGATCGATGTTTCTTCAAAGATGAATACCGGAGGTAAATATGACTCTAAGGCTTTCAAAAAGTCTGTTGGATTGAACGGTGTTGGTATAAAGGCTGTAAATGCGCTTTCTTCCTTCTTTCGTATATCCAGTTTCAGAGAAGGAGAGGAGAAAACTGCCGAGTTTGAAAGAGGTACAATTATCAATGATTTCCCAATAGCAGAGACTGAACATGATAATGGTACATTAACAGAGTTTATTCCAGATGAGACAATCTTCAAAGATTATCATTACGAAAAGGAACATATTGAACCGTTGCTGAAAAACTACGTATTCCTGAACTCTGGCCTGACGATTGTATTTAACGGGAAGAAGTTCAATTCACGAAATGGATTGGTCGACTTGCTAAATGAGAATATGACCACTGATCCGCTTTACCCTATTATTCATTTGAAAGGAGAAGATATAGAGCTGGTGCTTACTCATAGTGATCAATACGGTGAAGAATATTATTCTTTTGTTAACGGACAGCATACCACTCAGGGCGGAACGCATCTTGCCGCTTTCCGTGAAGCGGTAGCAAAGACTATCAAGGAGTATTACCCCAAGAACTTCGATTATGCCGACATTCGTTCCGGTATGGTGGGAGCTATCAGCATAAAGGTGGAAGAACCTGTGTTTGAGTCTCAGACAAAAACAAAATTAGGTTCTAAGGATATTGGCCCGGATGGGCCTTCTGTAGGTAAGTTTATCGGTGATTTTGTAAAACGAGAATTGGATAATTATCTGCACATCAATCATGAAACTTCAGAAATCTTACTCCAGAAAATACAAGACTCTGAGAAAGAACGGAAGGCTATTGCGGGTGTTACAAAGCTGGCTCGTGAACGTGCAAAGAAAGCAAACCTACATAACCGTAAGTTACGCGATTGCCGTGTCCACTTAAATGATTTGAAAGGAAAGAATCCGGAAGATTCCTCCATCTTTATTACCGAGGGAGATTCTGCTAGTGGATCTATCACCAAAAGTCGTGATGTGAATACTCAGGCAGTGTTTAGTCTACGTGGTAAACCGCTGAACTCTTTTGGGCTAACTAAGAAGGTGGTTTATGAGAATGAAGAATTTAATCTGCTTCAGGCTGCACTCAATATTGAAGATGGAATTGAAGGACTGCGTTATAACAAAGTGATTGTTTCTACTGATGCCGATGTGGATGGTATGCACATCCGTTTGTTGCTGATCACTTTCTTTCTGCAGTTTTTTCCCGATCTGATAAAGAAGGGGCATGTCTATATTTTGCAGACTCCTCTTTTCCGTGTAAGAAATAAGAAAGAGACTATTTATTGCTATTCGGATGAGGAGAGGATAAGTGCTATTAATAAACTTTCTCCCAATCCTGAGATTACCCGATTCAAAGGACTAGGAGAGATCTCTCCGGATGAGTTCAGGCATTTTATTGGAAAAGACATACGCCTGGAACAAGTGTCCTTGAGAAGAAATGATTTGGTAAAAGGACTTTTAGAGTTCTACATGGGGAAGAATACCATGGAACGCCAGAACTTTATTATAGATAACCTGGTTATTGAAGAAGATGTAGCTTAAAATTATGAGAAGAGCCATATTTCCCGGAACATTCGATCCTTTTACTATTGGCCATTATTCAGTGGTAAAGCGTGCTTTAACCTTTATGGATGAAATAGTAATCAGTATAGGTATTAATGAAAACAAGAAAACCTATTTCCCAATAGAAAAACGTGTGGAGATGATCCAAAATCTGTATAAGGATGAACCGAGAATAAAGGTGCTGCCTTATAATTCCCTGACAATTGATTTTGCTCAGTTTGTTGATGCAAAGTTCATTGTCCGTGGTATCCGTACGGTGAAAGATTTTGAATACGAAGAAACCATTGCTGATGTTAATAGAAAATTGGCTGGAATTGAGACAATATTACTCTTTACAGAGCCGGAACTGACTTGTGTGAGCTCCACTATTGTGAGAGAACTTTTGCAATATAACAAAGATATCAGTTGCTTTATTCCTGAGGGAATGGTTATCTGATCCGAAATAATTATCGAATGAAAAAAATATTCGTTTCTTTTATATGCTTGCTTTCTGTTAGTGCGCAGGCCCAGAACTACGGAACCGTTGCTTCCCGTAAATTACATATGGCAGAGTTTGCTATCAATAATCTTTATGTTGATAAAGTGAATGAAGACAAATTAGTAGAAGATGCTATTGTTAAGATGTTATCTACTCTTGATCCTCATTCAACGTATGCCAATCCGGATGAAGTGAAAAAGCTTAATGAACCTTTGCAGGGTAATTTTGAGGGAATAGGAGTGCAGTTTAATATGTCTGAAGATACCTTACTGGTAATTCAACCCGTTTCCGGTGGCCCTTCGGAGAAAATCGGTATTCTTGCAGGTGACCGTATAGTTGCCGTTAATGATACTGCTATTGCCGGGGTGAAAATGAGCACCGATGAGGTTATGCGCCGCCTTAAAGGTCCGAAAGGATCAATTGTCAATTTAAAGGTATTAAGAAGAGGCGTTAAAGATTTACTTCATTTTAAAGTTAAGCGTGATCGCATTCCTCTTTATAGTCTGGATTCCTCTTATATGATTCAGGATAAAATAGGATATATAAGAGTCAGTCGTTTTGCATCTACTACTGCTGAAGAATTTGCTAAAGCGCTCAAGGAACTGAAAGCAAAAGGCATGAAAGATTTAATTCTTGATTTGCAGGATAATGGTGGTGGATATCTGAATGCTGCTATTGATCTGGCAAATGAATTTCTGGGAGAAAAAGAATTAATCGTGTATACTGAAGGTCAGCGTGCTCCTCGAAGTGAGTTCTTTGCTAAAGGAACTGGTACATTTCAAAAGGGTCGGTTGGTTGTATTGGTTAATGAATTTTCAGCATCAGCAAGTGAAATTCTGTCGGGTGCAATTCAAGACTGGGACAGGGGGCTAATTGTAGGGCGTCGTTCTTTTGGAAAAGGGTTGGTACAACGACCAATTGATTTACCTGATGGCTCGATGATTCGTTTAACTGTTGCTCGTTATTACACTCCTGCCGGGAGATGTATTCAAAAGCCTTATGAAAGTATTGAAAAATACAATATGGATTTGATTAACCGCTATAATAAAGGAGAAATGATGAATTCAGACAGTATTCATTTCCCAGATTCACTCAAATGCAAAACGAAGAAATTTGAAAGAATTGTTTATGGTGGTGGTGGAATTATGCCCGATTTCTTTGTACCTGTTGACACCGCTCTTTATACTGATTACCACCGTAATTTAGTGGCTAAAGGAATTGTCTTAAAGGTTACACTTAAATATGTTGAGAATCACCGCAAAGAGTTACTTGATAAATATAAAACGTTTGGTGATTTTAATGATAAGTTTGTAATAAGTAGTTCTTTAATGGACGATTTAGTTGCTATGGGTAATGAAACAAAAGTGCCACTTAATAAGGAACAGTTGAAGACTTCGGAGCCCTTATTGAAAACTCAGCTAAAAGCTCTTATTGCACGTGATTTATGGGATATGAATGAGTATTATCACGTAATGAACACTGCAAATGAAAGTATAAGAAAGGGTGTTGAAATATTACAGTCTGGTGATTACGACAAAAAACTAAAATAACGAAATTAAACTTATATGGCTGCAACAAAGAATGATTATTACCATATTGGACTTAACGACCAACAAGTTATTGACAGTCGTGAGAAAAATGGAATAAACTTATTAACGCCTCCAAAGCGTACGTCTCTTTGGAAACTTTACTTCGAAAAATTTGATGATCCTGTAATACGTGTATTACTTATTGCTGCAATGTTTTCATTGCTTATATCTCTTATTGAACATGAATATGCCGAAACAATAGGTATCTTCTTTGCCATTTTCCTGGCAACCGGCATTGGTTTTTATTTTGAATATGATGCAAGTAAGAAGTTTGATCTGCTGAATGCAGTAAATGAAGAAACTGCTGTAAAAGTACTTCGCAATGGTAAAGTTCGTGAGGTTCCACGTAAAGACATAGTTGTAGGTGATATTATAATGCTTGAAACTGGTGAAGAAGTACCCGCTGACGGAGAACTGATTGAGGCTATTTCAATGCAGATTAATGAGTCAAACCTGACTGGAGAGCCGGTTGTAGAAAAAACAACTGATGAATTGCATTTTGATGAAGAAGCTACTTATGCTTCAAATATGGTAATGCGTGGCACAACAGTGGTTGATGGACACGGAATAATGAAGGTACTCCGTGTTGGTGATGCCACAGAAATTGGAAAGGTTGCAAAACAATCTACCGAACAGAGTGAAGAACCTACTCCGCTTAATGTGCAGTTGAGTAAACTTGCACAATTTATTGGTACTGTAGGATTCTCAGTTGCAATGGCTACTTTCCTTGTTTTCTTTATTAAGGATGTGCTGTTCATCAGTTCTGTTGAATATCAGGGTACTCTTTTCGATAAACTTATAGGTGCCAAAGTTCTTTCTATTGCAGCTATTTTAGGTCTGATGATCGCCTCAATAAAAATGTGGATGCCTCATAAATATTCTCTGGCTATAAACAGGCGTCCGTCCTGGTTCTGGTCATTGATAGGAGTTCTCTCTTTTGTGTTGGTAAGTGTGATCGCATTTGTGGCTTATGGTTTAGATTCAAGTGAGGTTGATAATTGGCAGGCTTATGTAGCAATCTTCCAGATTGTACTTAAATATTTCATGATGGCTGTTACATTAATTGTGGTAGCTGTACCCGAAGGTTTGCCTATGAGCGTAACTCTTAGTCTGGCATTGAATATGCGCCGTATGCTTTCTACAAATAATCTGGTTCGTAAAATGCACGCTTGTGAAACGATGGGTGCGGTAACTGTTATTTGCACAGATAAGACAGGAACTCTTACACAGAACTTAATGCAGGTGCATGAAACCAAATTCTACGGATTGAAAGAAAGTGGAAAATTGGCCGATGATGATATTAGCAAACTGATACAAGAAGGAATCTGCACAAACTCTACAGCATTTCTTGAAGAGACAAACGGAAATGAGAAACCCAAAGGTGTGGGTAATCCAACAGAGGTTGCATTGTTACTATGGCTCGATTCTCAGAATGTGAATTACCTTGAATTAAGAGAAAATGCAAAGGTATATGACCAGCTTACATTCTCTACAGAACGCAAGTTTATGGCCACATTGGTAAAGTCATCTCTTCTAGGTAAGAAGATTCTTTATGTGAAAGGTGCTCCTGAAATTGTATTAGGAAAATGTAAACAAGTTATTTTGGGAGATAAGTCTGTTAGTACCTCAGAATACCGTGCAACTGTTGAAGCTCAATTATTGGCTTATCAGAATATGGCAATGCGTACTTTAGGATTTGCCTATAAGATAGTGGATGCAGATGTCCAGGGTGATTGTGTTGATTTGGCTGCAGGTAATGATCTTAACTTTATTGGTGTTGTTGCCATATCAGATCCTATTCGTCTGGATGTACCTGCGGCTGTAGGGAAATGTCAGTCTGCCGGAATTGATGTGAAGATTGTTACCGGTGATACTCCGGGAACTGCAAAAGAAATTGCCCGTCAGATTGGATTATGGACAGATGCTGATACGGACTGGAATCATATTACAGGTGCAGGCTTTGCAGAACTTAGTGATGAGGAGCTGTTGAGTCGTGTATTGGATTTGAAGATAATGTCTCGTGCACGGCCTACTGATAAACAAAGGCTGGTGCAGCTCTTGCAACAAAAAGGTGCTGTTGTGGCCGTAACAGGTGATGGAACAAATGATGCTCCGGCACTGAATCATGCACAAGTGGGACTTTCTATGGGTACAGGAACTTCTGTAGCAAAGGAGGCTAGTGATATAACACTGCTTGATGACTCATTTAATAGTATCAGTACAGCGGTGATGTGGGGACGTTCATTGTATAAGAACATTCAACGCTTCATTGTTTTCCAGATGACTATAAATTTTGTAGCATTACTAATTGTTCTGCTTGGATCATTTGTAGGAACACAATTACCGTTGACGGTTACACAGATGCTTTGGGTGAATCTTATAATGGATACTTTTGCTGCATTGGCTTTAGCTTCTATTCCTCCCAGTGATACTGTTATGAAAGAAAAACCACGTAAGGGTACAGACTTTATTATCACTAAACAGATGCGCTATAACATTCTTGGTGTAGGTATGGTCTTTTTGATCCTTCTATTGGGGATGATTACTTATTATACAGGTGATGATGGTATAATGACCGTTCATAACCTAACGTTATTCTTTACTACATTCGTGATGTTGCAATTCTGGAACTTGTTTAATGCCAGAGTGTTTGGGACCTGTGATTCAGCCTTTAAAGGCCTTTCAAAATCCTTCGGATTAGAGCTTGTTTTGCTTTTCATTATTGGAGGACAGTTCTTTATTGTTCAGTTTGGTGGAAAAGTTTTCCGAACTGAACCTCTTGAATGGCAAACATGGCTTGCGATTATTGGTTTGACATCCATCGTATTGTGGGCAGGCGAGATTATTCGTTTTTTCAAACGTAAGAAGAGTAATTAGGAAATGAATAATCTGATAAAGAACCTTATTATAGATTTTGGAGGAGTACTTGTTGATTTAGATCGTTCCCGCTGTATTGATTCTTTTAAGTCTATTGGTGTTGATTGCATTGAAGAAATGCTGAATCCGTATTATCAACGGGGGCTTCTAATGAAGCTGGAAAACGGAGATATTACAACAGATGAATTTCACGAAGAACTGAGAATGACTATTGGGAAAGATATTACCGACAGGCAGATTGATGATGCGTGGAATAGTTTTCTGATAAGTGTTCCACCTTATAAACTAGACCTTTTATTGAAGCTTCGTGAAAGCTATAATGTTTACTTATTAAGCAATACGAACCAAATACATTGGGAGATGTCTTGTGAGCGTTATTTCTCTTATAAAAGTCTTCGCGTGGAGGACTTTTTTGAGAAGATTTTCCTCTCTTATCGGTTACACCAGCTTAAGCCCTCTAAAGAGATCTTTGAGACGGTTTTGACAGAGACTGGAATCAGACCGGAAGAAACTTTTTTTATAGATGACTCTCCAGCAAATTGCAAGGTGGCTGAGTCGCTTGGTATTCATACTTATACCCCCAAAGATCAGGAAGACTGGGGGCATATCTTTAAATAATGAAAAGATGAAGATCATTTGCAATCCAAAAGATTATGCAATTGAACCATGTGTAGCAACAATAGGATTTTTTGATGGGGTACATATGGGACATCGTTATCTCATAGAACAAGTTAAAGCTGTAGCTGCAAGTAAAGGCCTTCGGGCTGCGTTAATAACTTTCCCGGTGCATCCCCGCAAGGTTATAGATCGAAATTATAATTTAGAACTACTGACTACACTCAAAGAAAAAGAAGAATTATTGAGCCAAACGGGAGTGGACTATTGTTTTCTTCTCAATTTTACTGCCGAGTTATCAGCCTTGACAGCTCATGATTTTATGTCTCAGATATTAAAGGAACAATTTCATATAGATTCATTGATTATAGGTTACGACCATCGTTTTGGTCATAATCGCAGTGAGGGATTCAATGACTATTTTCAGTATGGGAAAGAGATTGGTATGGAGGTAATTCATGCGAAAGCGCTTACAATAGAAGGTTATAAGATTAGTTCTTCTGTTATCCGTACAGCTCTTTTATCAGGCAACTTTAATAAAGTGAATTATTATCTGGGCTATAACTATTACTTAGATGGTGTTGTTGTGACCGGGCATAAAATTGGCCGTACCATTGGTTTTCCTACAGCAAATTTAAGCGTAGATCCAGATAAGATAATCCCTCCTAATGGAGTCTATGCTGTCCGTGTATCTGTTGATGATACAGATTATATTGGAATGATTAATATTGGTCACCGCCCGACAGTAAATAATGGAGCAAACCGGACTATAGAAGTAAATATCTTGAATTTCTCTGATGATATTTATGGCAAAACTATCCGTGTGTATTTTGTTAAGCACATTCGATCTGAGGTTAAGTTCAATGGAATTGAAGAATTAAAAACTCAGCTTTATAAGGATCAGGTAGAAGTTGAAAGAATATTAAATGACTACAAAATAGGTGATTAACTACTTGTCTTATTCTCTTTATTCATGTCTTTCTTGTTAATAAGTAACTGTCATTTAGAAGCCTTAGAAAATGAACAATATTATTAATAGTTTGTTGTCAAAGAGTTAGCTGATTAAAATACAGTTTTGTTAAATAGTAATTTATTTTTTATTCTTTATCTCGAAAAATAGTATTTCTATTAATAATTGTCTAATTTTGAGGCTCTGATATATTAATTGTATTGTAATTATCATTGAATATGGATACAATAGCAAGAAGTGTATTTCTAATAGAAAACATAAGGCACAAAGACAAAGTCGATTGGCTTAAGCGCATTATCAGATCCCAGATAGGAGTCTTAAGCGTTACTGTAAATAACTCAAATATGTTAATGAAAGTCGAATATGACTCTAGTGCAATTACACCAGAGACTATGCGGATGCTTATTCGCTCTGTAGGGTGCGATTTGCTCATAGATGAGGAAAAAATTCATGAACGCTTAAAGCAGAAAAGTAGGATTAAGAGAGATGTAATCTCTTTTGTACTTGCTACTTTACTCTTTGGAGCTTCTTTCTTTACCTGGAATTTTGAGTGGGGGCTTATTGTAGTGGCTGCTACAGGTTTTCTGTTTCTTTTATTCCTGATTATATTGATAAAAGAACAAAGAAGGAATTTTTAATTTCCTCCTTTTGCTTTAAATGCCAGTGCGTACATTCTCATTTGTTTTACCATTGACAATAGACCGTTACTCCTTGTAGGAGAAAGATGTTCCTTCAATCCTATTTTATCTATAAAATAAAGTTCGTTTTCTAGAATCTCGTCAGGCGTATGTCCGGACACTACTTTTATAAGCAGGGCAATGATTCCTTTAACGATGAGTGCATCGCTTTCTGCCCTGAATACAAGTTTACCATCAATTTCATCGGCCTGGAGCCATACCCTACTTTGGCAACCCTCAATAAGATTCTGCTCTGTTTTATATTGTTCTTCAAGAGGTTCCTGTTCATTTCCTAAATCTATCAGTAATTGATACCTGTCCATCCAGTCATCGAAATCGCTGAATTCTTCGATTACCTGTTCTTGCAATTCATTTATTGTCATATCTGTTAGCCTTTCCTAATTTATTTCTCATTATATACCACATCTAAAACAGTTTGTCCTACCGCTTTGAGTGTTGATCTGTCTATAACAGTCATATTATCGTCCATTGTGTGCCAGAAGTAGCCAAAGCCTCCCTGTTCGCTGCTACGGTCGGTAGGAATGATGTCTATGCTTGGTATTTTGGCAATACGGTTCACAAATATATGATCGTCTGTTATGCCTCCTCCGTCTTCATTGATAAAATAGCTGCCGTAACCCAATGTGTTGGCCTTATCCCATACCTTCTTTACCACAGAATTAGCAGATTCATCTGCTGGCTGACGATAGAAGGTTGCACCTTTGCCTCCAACCATATCAAAAAGAATACCAAAGCGGGCATTATACCCTTCCACGTGAGGATTATGGGCCCAGTATTGTGTTCCCAGACACCAACTATCTTCTTTATCCTGGCCTTTATAGAATTGAGGAGTACCGTAATCTTCTGCATCAAAAAAGATAATATCTACACCTATTGATGGATTCTTTTGCCCCATTAAACGTGCCATTTCGAGTAATACGCCAACGCCACTTGCGCCGTCATTAGCTCCCAGAATCGGAGTATGATGTTTTGATTCGTCTTTATCATTGTCTGCCCATGGTCGTGTATCCCAATGAGCAAATAGAAGCACTCGTTTCTTTGTTTCAGGATTGAAAGAACCTATTATATTGCGAGCTTTCAGTATAGTGCCGTCATAAGCCATCAAATCTGCATATTGATCGGTAACCTTTGCGCCGAATGAAGCCAGTTTCCTGGCTAGATATTCTCCGCAAGCCACGTGCTGCTTGGTATTGGGCACGCGTGGACCAAAGTCAACTTGTGCTTTTACATAGTCATAAGCACTATCTGCGTCAAAGTCGGGAGCCTTAATAACCGCTGTTTCTTCTGTTTGTTGAGTAGCCGATTTATTACTATTAATTCCGCATGAAGCACAGGCAATCAGCATAGCAGCTGAAACAAGTATGAAATAATTCTTTTTCATTCTTCAATGTTACTTTGTTTTCTCGGGCCAAAAGTACAAATCTTTCTGGAGATAATTTCTTTTTCTACTGAGATTTCACAAAATTATACGGATGAATAACTATTTGAAAACTAATTTCACACCTTTATTATCTACAGTTAGTTCTGTTTCGCTGCCACAAATCAGCGGAACATTGTTGACTACATGACCTACAGGGAAATCAAAACAAACGGGATAATCGTAAGATTTCACCATGTCGGCAATCATTTCGTACACCTCCTTGCCTATAGATAAATCTTCTTCGTATTCGGTAAACTGCCCCACTATTAATCCTGATATTTTTTCCAGAACTCCTCCCAGTTTCAGATTATTCATCATCCTGTCAATGTGATACGGGCGTTCTCCTATGTCTTCAATAAAGAGGATGGTTCCTTCAGCTGGAAAATCGTAGGGCGTTCCCCTTAATCCGTTGAGCACAGAAAGATTTCCTCCCCGAAGAATACCTTTGGCTGTTCCATTTATATTCAGCTTGTGTTTTGGAGACTGATAGGAAGGCAACTCTCCGAACAGTATATTCCTGAGCTTTAAAGAACATGGATCATCTTTTGGCTCAACTGATAAATGTCTTGCCATGAGAGAATGAATAGATGCGTAACCATTGTATTGAAACAGTTCGTGAAGCAGTGTCACGTCACTGTAACCCAATAGCCATTTAGGATTCTCTCTGAACTTATCGAAATTGATTTGATCAACGAGGTGAATTGCTCCGTAACCGCCCCTACTGCAAAGGATTACCTTTGTGCGTTCATCGTCCATTGCCAACTGAAGATCGGTAGCTCGTTGCTTAACAGAGCCCGAAAACCTTCCTGATTCTCCGGCTGCATGTTTTGAGATAGCAACTTCTAATCCCCATGATTCCAGTATTCTTTTTGCTCCCTTCAGAAAACCTTTATCGATTTTTCCAGCAGGGGATATTATTGTTACCTTATCTCCAACCTGGAGAGAAGGAGGAAACTGATACTCTCTCATATATTTACTTTTTTGCAAATTTACATTAAAATTTGAATTTAGGTTATACTAAGCCAATAAACAGTGAAGGTTAAGTTTATCATTACTTATTGTTTTATTAATTAAAGTAGAGCTTATTTTAAATAGCTGTAGAGCTTACTTAAATATAGCCTACAGTTAAATTCAAACAAGTTTAGGCCTTTTTTAAAATGTATGCTTTTGAAAGATATTAGCCTACTAGAAACATTAAATTGATAGTATAGACGCTTTGAATTAGCTAAATGATTAATTGTTGCTTTCTTTTTGATAATTACTCAGATTTTAAGGCGGTTGCGTCATTCTTTTTTTGCATATTTGCTAAAAATCACAGAGTATGGAACCAATAAAAAGTTTTGATCAGTTAACTGCTCACTTGATGACGTTGAAAAGGCGCAGGCGAATTGCTGTGGTTTGCGCTAATGATCCAAATACAGAATATGCAATAGCAAGAGCATTAGAGGAAGGGATTGCAGAATTTCTGATGATTGGAGATTCTTCTATCCTTGAGAAATACCAGACTTTGAAGAAATATCCAGAGTTCGTGAGGACTATTCACATTGAAGACCCTGATGAGGCGGCGCGTGAAGCAGTGCGGATTGTACGCGCAGGCGGTGCTGATATTCTGATGAAAGGAATAATCAATACAGATAATCTTTTGCATGCAATTTTGGATAAGGAGAAAGGGCTGTTGCCTCCTGGAAAGGTACTGACTCACTTATCGGTAATGCAGATTCCTACGTATGATAAACTGTTGTTTTTCTCGGATGCAGCAGTGATTCCCCGCCCCACTCTTCAACAACGCATAGAAATGATCTGGTATGCTATTGATACATGTCACAGCTTTGGCATTGAACAACCCAGAATCTCTTTGATTCACTGTACCGAGAAGGTGAGTGCCAAATTTCCTCACTCACTTGATTATGTGAACATTGTGGAACTAGCTGATGCGGGAGAGTTTGGTAATGCAATTATTGACGGCCCTCTTGATGTAAGAACTTCCTGCGAACAGGCAAGTGGTGATATAAAAGGCATTGTTTCTCCAATTAACGGTCAGGCCGACGTGTTGATATTTCCCAATATTGAATCGGCAAATGCTTTCTATAAGGGCGTTTCTCTTTTTTCAAGAGCGAATATGGCCGGATTGCTGCAAGGACCAGTTTGTCCTGTTGTACTTCCTTCCAGAAGCGACTGCGGGCTTTCAAAATATTACAGTATTGCAATGGCATGTCTAACCTGTAACAATAACAATGTATGAAAATCCTTGCTATAAATCCGGGCTCTACTTCAACAAAGATAGCCGTGTATGAGAATGAAAATCGTTTGTTCGTGAAAACATTTTGCCACTCACCTGAAGATCTTTCATCTTTTCCTACAATTCTTTCGCAGTATGATTATCGGAGAGATCTGATTATTGATGAGCTTAAGAGAGAGAATCTCTTTTCCGGATTTGCAGCTATCGTAGGTCGTGGTGGATTGCTTAAACCAATTTCCAGCGGAGTGTATGAAGTGAATGAGCTGATGAAGAATGATCTTCGGAATGCCCTCATGCAACATGCCTGTAATCTTGGCGGGCTTCTTGCCCAGGATATCTCTTTACTCATTCCCGGATCTAAAGCTTATATTGCCGATCCTGTTGTGGTAGATGAATTGGAAGATGTGGCAAGAATATCCGGTTCTCCTCTGATTCCTCGCTTGTCTGTTTTTCATGCGCTTAATCATAAAGCTATTGCCCGTAAGTATGCCAAAAGCGTTAATAAAAAATACGAAGAACTGAATTTGGTGGTTGCTCATTTAGGAGGGGGAATTTCGGTAGCTGCTCATAAACTAGGTAGGGTTATAGATGTAAATAATGCACTTGATGGCAGCGGATCTTTTTCTCCCGAGCGTGCCGGTACCCTTCCGGCAAGACAATTGGTTGAACTTTGTTTTAGCGGTAAGTATACCGAGGATGAAATTATTAGAATGATCAGGGGAAAAGGTGGATTGGTAGCTTATCTTGGAACAACGGATGTGCAGATTGTGATCAAAAGAATTGAAGAAGGAGATAAAAAGGCTGAATTGATTCTTGAAGCTATGATTTATAATATTGCAAAAGAAATTGGTGCCATGTGTGCTACTTTACACGGAAAGGTCGATTCAATTGTGCTGACCGGTGGAATTGCCTACAGTAACTATTGTGTGAATAAGCTAAATGAATATATAAGCTTTCTTGCGCCCATAAACATCTTTCCTGGAGAGGATGAAATGGAAGCATTGGCTTTTAACGCTTTAAGAGCGTTAAAAGGCGAACAGACTTGTGAAGAATATATTTAAGAAAAAAGAAAGGATGCCGTAAAGGCATCCTTATTAAAACTTATATGTTCGTTTGGGGTTTTTAGGGAACCATCCCTTTTTAACCCTTTCTTCCTGCTCAAAAACTTCTTTGATAGTCCAAAAGGATGAAAAAGCAAATACTCCTAATAAAGAAGAAATAAATATGTCTTCTGTGGAGAATGAGGCGATAACACCTGCAATCCCTAATACAAGGAATATCCACCAGCATTTTGTTCCCCAATAATATTCTGCTTTAACCACAATAGGATGAAAGAGGCCTATTATGAGAAAGGTACAGATACCGATAACTAGTCCTGTGAGATGATAACAATTTAGGAAATCAATCATCACCCAGGTGCTTATCTAATCTGATTGGAATTTCCTTTTTAATGCTTTGCTCCAGAGAAATTAATGTTTCAGTAGCAGTAACGCCTGGAATTTCCTGCATTTTTGAATTTAAGAGCTCCATCAGGTGCTCATTATCGCATGCATATACTTTGGTAAGCATTGTGTAAGGGCCTGTGGTGAAATGACATTCTACAACTTCCGGTATTTTCTCTAATTGAGCTACTACATTCTTGTACATAGAACCTTTTTCTAACTTAATCCCTACATAAGTACAAGTCCTGTAGCCTAAGCTTTTAGCATTAACATGATATCCTGAGCCGACAATTACACCCAGATCTATCAATCGTTGTACACGTTGATGAATGGCTGCACGAGAAACACCGCATTCTGCAGCAACATCTTTAAAAGGGATACGGGCATTCTGCGAGATTATCTCCAGAATCTGTCTGTCAAGATTGTCTATCTTTTCCATATAAATGTTTATAAGTTCTTGTTTTTATCAAAAAGTAAGCAAATATAGAGAAATATTTTAATTTACCTATCATTTATCCAAAATAAATCATTTCTTAGTTTCTAATTATTCATTTTTATAGATATATAATAGAAAAAGGGATGTTCGGTAAGAACATCCCTTTTAACTTTTTGCTTATGTTATTTACTTAACGATCTCAAGTAATTCAACTTCGAATACTAAAGCAGAGAAAGGTTTAATTTTACCTGCTTCTCTTGAACCGTAAGCCAATTCCTGAGGAACATAGATAGTCCATTTAGAACCAACAGGCATCAATTTCAATGCTTCTGTCCATCCTTTGATTACTTGGTTAGCAACAAATGTAGCTGGTTCTTTACGTGTGTAAGAGCTATCAAATTCTGTACCATCAATCAAAGTTCCTTTGTAGTTTACTTTCACTTTAGAAGTATCAGAAGGGAGAGGACCATTTCCTGCTTTTACAATTTTGTATTGAAGTCCGCTTGGCAAAGTAACTACTCCGGCTTTAGACTTGTTGGCTGCAAGGAAAGTTTCTCCAGCTTTCTTGTTTGCTCCGTAAGCTTTTTCCATTGATTTGCCTTTGATAGCTTCCATGTTCTTTTGAGTATATTCTTGTGCCTGTTTCATTGTCATCTTCTGACCTTTATTCAAAGTACCAGCAATGAAACCAGCCATGAAGTTATCAACACTGATTGTTTTGGTTGAATCTGCACCAAACAATTCTTTGTTAACACCCTTGATCATTTGGCTCTTGATCTGTTGGCCAATCTGAAGACCTGCAAAGTAAGCTTCTTCCTTCTTGCTTGTTTTCTTCACACCTTCGTTCAAACCTTTGATAAACTCGTCCATGTAGGTAGTGTCCATCTGTACTCTCTGTACTAAATAATCTTTCAGACCTTGAGTCTGGCTCATACCAATAGAATAAGATAATGAGTCGATGTCTGTCTTAAGGTTTGCTTTTGGGCTTTTTCCTGTACATGAAGCAAGAGTTGCTGCTGCAGCAATAGCCATAAAAATACTAACTTTTTTCATTTTACTTTTAAGTGTTTATTATAAAACTTGAATTAATTCTACGTCAAAGATTAATGTGCTGTGAGGAGGGATCATTTCTCCGGCACCACGTGCTCCGTAAGCTAAGTCGGAAGGAATGTAAAGTCTCCATTTAGAACCTTCAGGCATTAATTGAAGTGCTTCAACCCATCCTGGAATAACCTGGTTAACACCAAATATTGCAGGTTCACCTCTTTTTACAGAGCTGTCAAACAGAGTACCGTCGATTAATGTACCTTCGTAATGGCATTTTACCTGATCAGTTGCTTTTGCAAGTTTTCCGGTTCCTTCAGAAAGAATTTCATATTGCAATCCACTGGACAATGTAATTACATTGTCCTTCTTCTTGTTTTCTTCGAGGAATGTTACTCCTTTTTCTATATTAGTTGAATTCATTTTCTCTTCAAGTTCTGCAAAATACTTGTTCACAATTTCTCGTGCTTCAGTATGGCTTATTTCTGGTTCTTCTCCATTCAGAACTGATTTGATTGCATTTGCGAAGTCGTCAATATTGATGTTCTGAGCACCCATGCTCAAAAGGTTTTGGCCTATACCTAAGCCGATAGCATAACTAAATTTATCCATTCTTAAATTATAAGTGTTATCAAATGGCTTTCTGTTTTAAAGCAGACTAACAATCAGTAGCTTACAAAAAGCACACAAAAATAAGAGTTTTATTTGAATGAATCTTCTTTTATGCCTTATTTTTTCTTATTTTTGTAATAACGTTTAAATAGGAGGAAGCTTTTATGAAAAAAATGGTCGTTTTGTCTGGTGCAGGCATGAGCGCCGAAAGCGGTGTAAGTACATTTAGAGGTGCTGGTGGTTTGTGGGATAAATACCCGGTAGAAGAAGTTGCAACTCCTCAGGGGTATGCTGCCAATCCCGAATTAGTCATAAACTTTTATAATGAGCGTCGCAGGCAATTACTTGATGTTGAGCCTAATAAAGGACATAAACTTATTGCGGAACTAGAAAAAGAGTTTAATGTGACTGTTGTTACACAAAATATTGATAATCTTCACGAACGGGCAGGAAGTTCAAAAGTAATTCATCTTCACGGTGAATTAACCAAAGTTTGTTCTTCGCGTGCTCCTCATGACCCAAGATATATAAAGAAACTTTCCCCGGAAGAGTACGAGATAAAAATAGGAGATTTGGCTCCTGATGGTTCGCAATATCGTCCTTATATCGTTTGGTTTGGCGAAGCGGTTCCTAAGATCGAAGAAGCAATCCAGTATGTTGAGCAGGCTGATATCTTTCTGATTATAGGTACCTCTATGAATGTGTATCCGGCTGCGGGACTACTTAACTATGTCTCCTCCCGTATTCCTGTATATCTTATCGATCCTAATGAGGTAAACGTGAATAGCAATGGTCATAAAATTCATGTGATCCGTAAGGTGGCATCGGAAGGGATGGAAGAACTTATGAAACTTTTATCGGAAAAAGAAAAAGCATAGTCTCAGGCTTTTTCTCTATTTTATTTTTATCTTTGACCGTAAACGTAAAATTATTAAAATTATGAAGAAGTACATTTGCCTTGTTTGTGATTATATTTACGATCCGGAAAAGGGGGATCCCGATACTGGAATAGAACCAGGAACTGCGTTTGAAGATCTTCCGGATGACTGGACTTGTCCTAACTGTGGTGTAGGAAAAGAAGATTTTGAACCTGTAAAATAAAGTACCTTGTTGTATTGCATAAAATAGCTTTACCACAAGTTGATTTAAAAACAAAAGTATGATAGAAACAGTACGAATATATTGCCAGAATAATGGTGCCTACAAAGATTTTCCGATAGGCATCTCGCTTTTTCAGATCTTTAAAGGATTTAATTTAGATTTTCCGTATCCGGTAGTAAGTGCCAAAGTAAATAATAGGGCAGAAGGTTTGAACTTTCGTGTTTATAATAATAAAGATGTTGAATTTCTGGATATAAGAGATTTGTCGGGTATGCGAACCTATGTTCGTTCATTGTGCTTTGTTTTGTGTAAGGCCGTGGATGAAGTCTTTCCTCAAGGAACTATCCGCCTTGAACATCCTGTTTCAAAAGGTTATTTTTGTAATCTTCTCATTGGACGTCCTGTAACATCAGAAGATGTGACGTTAATCAAAAAAAGGATGCAGGAGATTATTAATGAAAATATTTCTTTTCATAGGATTGAATGCCACATCTCTGAAGCTGTCAAATTGTTTACAGAGCACAATATGATGGATAAAGTTAAGTTACTTGAGACTTCAGAATCGATATACACATACTATTATACTTTAGGAAATCATATTGATTATTACTATGGAAGTTTGCTTCCCCGTACTGGCGATATTAAATTGTTTGATGTAGTAAAGTACTATGGCGGGTTGCTCCTTCGTATCCCTAGTAAGGAGAATCCTAATGTGCTGGAAGAAGTGGTGAAGCAAGAAAAGATGCTTGATGTATTCAAAGAGTATTTGAGATGGAGCGACATTATGGATATGAATAATGTAGGCGATTTCAATGTGGCTTGCAATGAAGGAAATGCTACTGATATTATTAATGTTGCCGAGGCTTTGCAAGAGAAAAAAATTGCCCGGATAGCCGATAGCATTTATGAACGAGGAGAAAACGGTGGCCGGGTTAGGCTGGTGCTGATCTCGGGTCCTTCTTCTTCAGGCAAAACAACATTTTGTAAGCGCCTTTCAGTTCAGCTAATGACAAATGGTCTTAAGCCTTATTCCATTTCATTGGATAATTATTTTGTAGACAGGGAAGAAACGCCATTGGATGAGAAAGGAAATTATGATTATGAATCTCTTTATGCTCTTGATCTGAAGCTTTTTAATGCTCATTTGCAGGCTTTACTCAGAGGGGAAGAAGTAGAAATACCATCATTTAATTTTGCTATGGGAAGAAAAGAATTCCGGGGGAATAAGCTTAGGATTGATGGAAACACTATTCTTATTTTAGAGGGTATTCATGCACTGAATCCTGAATTAACGCCTCTGATTCCTCCCGAGAAAAAATTCAAAATCTATGTTTCTGCATTGACAACCATTTCTTTGGACGATCATAACTGGATACCAACCACAGATAATCGTTTGCTTCGTCGCATTATCAGAGATAATAATTATCGGGGATATTCTGCCAGAGAGACAATATCCCGCTGGCCAAGTGTGCGGGCCGGAGAAGATAAATGGATTTTCCCCTATCAGGAAAATGCTGATGTAATGTTTAATTCAGCTTTATTATTTGAGCTGGCTGTGTTGCGACGTTATGTAGAGCCTATATTAACAAGCGTTCCACGAAATTGTCCGGAATATGCAGAAGCTTATCGATTGTTGAAGTTCATAAAATATTTTGTGCCTATACAGGATAAAGAGATTCCGCCTACTTCTCTTTTAAGAGAGTTCCTTGGTGGTAGTAGTTTTAAGTATTAAATCTTTATATAAATATTGTGTCTTTTTGCCTGTCTGCAAGAAACAAATAATCATGGAATGGTACTCTATATCGAACTATTCATTAAATTTGTAGCGTATTAAAGGTTTAATTAATTTAAGAATGGCTCAAGGTTCTCATCAGATACAATCACAACAACAGATTCAGACGCTTTCTCCACAGCAAATTCTGGTCGTTAAATTGCTGGAATTACCGGCGGTGGAACTGGAAGATCGTATCCGTGCCGAAATTCTGGAAAATCCGGCTCTCGAAGAAGGGCAGGAAGAAGGTGCTGCCGAGGATTCTTTAGATAAGAATGACCTGGATGAAGACTCTCTGATTAGTTCGAGTGAGGATTATTCTCTGGGAGATTATCTCACTGAAGATGATATTCCGGACTATAAACTCCAGGAAAGCAGTCGTTCAAGAGAAGGGCGGGCGGAAGATATACCGTTCTCCGAGGTTACTTCGTTTTATGAGATTCTTAAAGAACAACTGGGAGAACTGAATCTGACGGATCAGCAGCAAGAGTTGGCCGAGTATCTTATTGGCTCCCTCGATGATGACGGACTGCTGAGAAAAAGTCTGTATAATATCTCCGATGAACTGGCAATTTATGCCGGGGTTGAGGCAAGTGAATCAAAACTAGAGGAAGTACTTAAAATTATTCAGGATTTTGATCCTGCCGGTATTGGTGCCAGGTCTTTACAGGAATGCTTGCTGATACAGATAAAACGGAAGGAAGGCTCTCCTATAAGACAAACGGAGTTTAACATCATAGACAGGTGTTACGATGATTTTACCCGCAAGCATTGGGATAAGATTATGCAACGACTAAATCTTTCAGAAGAAAAGTTCAATGAAGCACTTCAGGAAATAACCAAGCTGAATCCTCGCCCGGGTAGTTCTCTGGGAGAAACCATCGGACGAAATCTTCAGCAGATAGTGCCCGACTTTATTGTGGATACCTATGATGATGGAACCATAACTTTAAACCTCAATAATAGGAATGTACCGGAATTACGTATGAACCGTAGCTTTTCGGAGATGCTTGAGGAGCATACAAAAAACAAAGCAAATCAATCGAAAGATTCTAAGAATGCGATGCTTTTCCTGAAACAAAAGATGGATGCTGCTCAGGGCTTTATAGAAGCAGTTAAGCAAAGACAAAATACTCTTGTTACTACAATGCAGGCCATTATTGACTTGCAACATCCTTTTTTTCTTGAAGGTGATGAATCATTGCTAAGGCCAATGATTTTAAAAGATGTGGCCGATCTCACAGGCTTGGATATTTCAACAATTTCCCGCGTTAGCAATAGTAAATATGTTCAAACTAACTATGGAATATTTTCTCTTAAATATTTCTTTGGTGAAGGCTTTACAACGGAAGATGGTGAAGAAATGTCATCCAGAGAGATAAGAAGGATATTGAAGGATCATATAGATAATGAAAATAAAAAGAAGCCTTTAACTGATGATGAATTAACCGAAATTCTCAATAAAGAAGGTTTCCCTATTGCCCGACGTACAGTTGCTAAATACAGACAGCAGCTTAATATTCCTGTGGCAAGACTTAGAAAGTGACATGAAATTAATAAATGAAGATGAAAAAAAGTAATATAAATAAAACTGCACGCATTATATCTGCAATATTTAATCCCTTTATTGTGCCTTTTTTAGCATTTGTGGTATTGTTCTTTTTTTCTTATTTGAACATGCTTCCATTAACTTATCGGTTTGTTGTTTTGGGAGTTGTTTATGCTTTTACCATTCTATTACCTACTCTTGCTATTTTCTTTTTCAGGAAAATCAATGGTTGGGGCATTGGCGTATTTATGGATAGAAGAAAACGTTTTGTTCCCTATGTACTTACAATCATTTGTTACGTAGCTTGTTTGATTATGATGGTAAGAATGAATTTACCTCGTTATATGACTGGAATTATTATAGCGTCCTTGTTGGCCATAATTATTTGTATTCTTATAAACTTAAAATGGAAGATTAGTGAACATATGACTGCTATGGGAGGTGTAGTAGGCGGGCTAATTGCTTTTAGCTTTATGTTTAATTATAATCCCATATACTGGCTATGTTTGTTTATATTAATCGCCGGAGGATTGGGCTCAGCCCGTATTTTACTCCGTCATCATACATTGTTAGAAGTCTTAACCGGCTTCTCAGTCGGTTTCCTTTGTGCTGTTTTTGGAATTTTGTTTCTTTAATTATAAAACTATAAAAACATAACTTATGAACTTTCCTGAAAATTTAAAGTACACCAGCGAACACGAATGGGTTCGTTTAGATGGAGAATTTGCCTATGTAGGTATAACCGATTATGCACAAGAGCAATTGGGCGACATTGTGTTTGTTGATGTACCTAGTGTGGGTGAAACCCTGGCATTAGGAGAAGTTTTTGGAACAATAGAGGTAGTGAAAACTATTTCTGACCTGTTTCTTCCTGTCTCTGGTGAGATCCTTGAGATCAATGCTTCTTTAGAAGATAATCCGGAGTTGGTAAACTCTGATCCGTATGGTGAAGGGTGGATCGTGAAAGTAAAACCGTCTGATCTTTCAGAGTTAGACACTTTACTTGATGCGCCAGCATATCGTAAACTAATTAATGAATAAATAAAAATTATGACTCCAGTAGTAAGTATTATTATGGGCAGTACCTCGGATCTGCCGGTTATGGACAAAGCAGCTGCATTTCTTAATGACATGGAAGTTCCTTTTGAAATAAACGCCCTATCCGCACACCGTACTCCCGAAGCAGTGGAAGAGTTTTCCAAGAGTGCAAAAGAGCGTGGTATAAAGATTATTATTGCCGCAGCAGGTATGGCTGCCCATCTTCCGGGTGTAATTGCAGCATCTACAACTTTGCCTGTGATAGGTGTTCCCATAAAGTCTACTCTGGAGGGAATGGATGCTTTGCTGGCTATTGTTCAAATGCCTCCGGGAATACCAGTGGCAACTGTTGGAATCAATGCTTCCTTGAATGCAGCTATTCTTGCAGTTCAAATTCTCTCACTCTCAGATAAAGACCTGGAAGTGAAGTTCTCGGCATATAAAGAAGGCTTAAAGAAGAAGATTGTAAAGGCCAACGAAGAGTTGAAAGAGGTAAAGTACCAGTTTAAAACTAATTAATTTAATGCAATGACTTACATGCCGGCAGAAACTAGTAGATGGTTTCTACTGGCATGTTGTCTATTAATCCTAATCAGAGAATGGACTATTTTAATTATTCCCGTCGTAAATCATCAGTTGTAAATATCGGAGGAACTCCGCTGGGAGGAGAGAATCCTATCCGTATACAGTCAATGACAAATACTTCCACACAAGATACCGAAGCAAGTGTGGCTCAGGCCAAAAGAATTGTTGATGCCGGAGGAGAATATGTGCGTCTCACCACCCAGGGAATCAAGGAAGCGGAAAATTTAATGAATATAAATGTTGCCCTTCGACAATCCGGATACATGGTTCCTTTGGTTGCCGATGTTCACTTCAATCCTAAAGTAGCTGATGTGGCAGCTTGTTATGCCGAGAAAGTGAGAATTAACCCCGGTAATTACGTTGATGCCGCTCGTACTTTCAAGAAGTTTGAGTATACCGACGAAGAATATGCTCAGGAACTACAGAAAATTCGTGAGCGTTTTGTTCCTTTCCTGAATATCTGCAAAGAAAATTATACTGCTATTCGTATTGGCGTAAACCATGGTTCACTGTCCGATCGTATAATGAGCCGTTACGGAGATACGCCGGAGGGAATCGTTGAATCGTGCATGGAATTTCTGCGTATTTGTGTGGAGGAGAATTTCACAGCCGTTGCTATTTCTATTAAAGCTTCTAATACAGTAGTAATGGTAAGAACCGTACGACTTTTAGTGGCAACGATGGAAAAGGAAGGAATGGATTTCCCTCTTCATCTTGGTGTTACCGAAGCAGGAGACGGAGAAGACGGACGGATAAAATCGGCTTTAGGCATTGGCGCTCTCTTGTCTGATGGCATTGGTGATACTATACGTGTATCATTGAGCGAAGATCCCGAATGCGAAATACCAGTAGCCAGAAAACTGGTGGACTATGTAGTAAACAGGGCCGATCACCTTTATATTCCGGGTGTGGAAGCTGAAGGCTTTAATTATCTGTCGCCAGTTCGTAGAAAGACATTCGCCGTGAAAAATATCGGAGGAGAGAATCTACCGGTGGTTATTGCCGACCGGATGGATGGTAAAACAGATTATGATCCACAATTCACCCCCGATTATATCTATGCCGGACGTGAACTTCCTCAGCACCTCTTGCCTGGTGTTGGTTATATTTTGGATGGAGATGTGTGGGATGGGAGAGAAAATACTTATCCGGCGTTCAACTTCAACAGCATTGAAGAACTAAAGAAGTCGGAATCTGCACTGAATTTCCTTTTTCTTCCTTATATGGCTCTGACCGAAGAGTTAGCAGAAGAATTGAAGACGATGAATAACGTTGTTGTCATCTCACAAAGCAATCACCAGAACCGATTAGGAGAGCATCGTTCATTGGTACATCAACTTATGTCGGCAGGATGTGAGAATCCGGTGGTTTTCTTTCAGTATTATACAGAGAATGAAGCGGAAGACTTACAGATAAAATCAGCCGCAGACATGGGCGCTCTTATTTTTGATGGCTTCTGTGACGGACTTTTTATCTTTAATCAGGGTGGCATAAGTCATACCATAGTAGATGCTACTTCATTTGGCATCTTACAAGCAGGACGTATTCGTACCAGTAAGACGGAGTATATCTCCTGTCCAGGCTGCGGAAGAACACTTTTTGACTTGCAATCAACCATTGCCCGTGTAAAAGCTGCCACTAATCATCTGACCGGCCTAAAGATTGGAATCATGGGCTGTATTGTCAATGGTCCCGGTGAAATGGCTGATGCCGACTATGGTTACGTAGGTGCAGGCCGTGGCAAGGTGAGTCTTTATAAAAAGAAAGAATGCATTGAGAAAAATATCCCAGAAGAAGAAGCTGTAGAAAAGTTGATAGAACTTATCAAGGCTAACGGGGATTATATGGAGAAAGAGTAAAAAAAACTAATAAATTACTTGATTGATAATCAGGATTTGCAGAAAAAACAAGCCACACCAATACTATGTTGAGTGTAGCCTGGACCTTTTCAGCAGGTCCTGATTATTAGTATATTTGGATAATATTTTCCCGTCAGCGATTCCATTGTTTCCTTCTTCTACAGCAGTATCATAATGTTGTTCTCCGCAATCCAGTCCACCCAGTCCATGTAGTTCTTGCTTTATTCTTTTCTTAGAAATAATCAATTATGTGTGATATATGTAATATGAGCATAGCTTTTTGTAACATATAATTAAAGAATGTAATCAGTGAAAAAACACGTGTTACATAAAGTTATTCTCTTTGGATAATTACTAACTATATTTGTGTCCAAAAATTTGGATGTTTATAGACTATGAAAAGCACATCCTTTATCAAACAACTATAAAATAATTTTTGAATAGGAGTTACTTCGAACATAGTCCTAAAGTTCGGTGCTGCTATTTTAATTACTTTATTTATTGCATTGTTCATAAACTTGTATTAGTTATCTGAATATATAAATGTTAATTTTAAATTTGATGGTTAAATGAAAAATGCAAAAAAAAAACTTTTATTTTTTTTCTTGTTGGCAATATCTATTAATATATTGGCGTGGGAGGGAATGCCTATGCCCAGGTTACATGTTGAAGGTAAATATCTGAAAGACCAGCATGGTAATATTGTAAATTTACATGGTTTCGGGCAGACATATTCTCCGTGGTTCAACGAGCAGGGAAAATACTGGACTAATTATGATGTCGAAGGATGTCTGAGCTATAACAAAGGTCTTATTGATGGTATTATGGCTGCCGGCTGGAAAGCAAATTTTATTCGTATGCACATGGATCCATACTGGTCCAATACCCCTGGTGTGTCTGTTACAGGTGAAAATGATATCTCGGCATTCAACTTTGATAGGTTTAAAACGGCACTTGACAATGTGTTTATCCCTATGGCTGAATATGCCATATCGAAAGGACTGTATGTCATAATGCGTCCTCCTGGTGTTTGTCCTGAAAAAATTGCAGTTGGCGATGCATACAATCAATATCTTATAAAAGTGTGGGGATACGTAGCTCAACATCCCAAATTGAAAAACAACCCACACATCATGTTTGAACTGGCAAACGAGCCAGTAAACATACTTGGCCCTGACGGTACCTATGGTGCAGGTTCGCAAGGTCATTTTGATAACCTGAAAACATATTTCCAAGCTATTGTTGATACTATACGAGCCAGTGCAGATAATATTCTTTGGATACCAGGCTTAGGATATCAATCATTATATCAGGGATTCGCAGTCAATCCCATTAAAGGCGACAATATCGGTTATGCAGTTCATGTGTATCCTGGTTGGTTTAACAGTGGACAAGGTTATGCAAATTTTCAGAAAGGATGGGATGCCCAGGTCAAACCTGCGGCCGATTTAGCACCAATAGTTGTTACTGAAATGGACTGGGCACCAGAAAAATATAATTCGTCATGGGGTAAAGATGTTACTGGTACAGCAGGTGGAGATGGTTTTGGGGCCAATTTCAAAAAGATTACGGATAATGCCGGTAACGTAAGTTGGCTTATTTTTACAGGACCTGAGCTGATGGCTAAATTTGATTCCACAAATGCGCCTACAGCTAATAATATCACCTTTCTGAACGATCCGGAAGCATGCCCTTGGCCTACATTTCATTGGTATCAGGAATATGCGCAAAAAGACTATCCGAGGCCGGATTTTGTAAATAGTTCAAACAGCGACAATGGTAACGGAACATTTACTAATCCTGTTATTTTTAGCGATTTTCCAGATCCGGATGTGATAAGAGTGGGTGATGTTTACTATATGTCAACTACTACCATGCATAACTTTCCTGGTGCTACTATATTAAAATCGTATGATTTGGTAAACTGGGAATATTGCAGCAATCCATTGGATAAAATTGAATCGACTGCTTGTTATAACTTAGATGGTTGTAACCGTTATGGTCACGGACAGTGGGCAAGCAGTCTGAAATACCATAAAGGCACTTTCTATCTTCATTTTAATACGTTGGATGAAGGAAGCTATTTGCTAACTGCCACTAATCCAGAAGGTCCATGGACTAAGACTAAATTGTCATCTTCTTTCTATGATGCCGGTCTTTTCTTTGATGACAATGACAAAATTTATATTGTATATGGTATCAATAAGTTACACATAGCCGAACTTGATTCAAATTTTAAAGTGATAAATGATCAGGCTATAACATTTGGCAACATACCGTCAAGTATAGACAATTCCGCAACAGAAGGAAGCCATCTGTATAAAATCAACGGTTATTATTATATTTATTCTACAACCGGAGGATATTATGCCACTCAAGTCGCTTTCCGTTCATCTTCAATTTTTGGGCCGTATGATGAAAAAGTAGTCTTTAATAGCGACCGCATTCACCAGGGAGCCTTGATACAAACGCAAACCGGCGAATGGTGGACTATGCTCTTTGCTGATAAAGGAGCTTATGGACGATTACCAAGTTTACAACCAGTAAGTTGGGTCGATAATTGGCCTATTGTAGGTGTAAATGGAAGCGGTGCTACAACTTATACCAAACCTAATGTAGGAAAAGATTATATAAAGAAGGCGTTGCCTACCAATGACAACTTCCGTAATTATAAATTAGGTGCGCAATGGGAATGGAACCACAATTCAGAAGACTCTAAGTGGTCATTGGTTGAAAAAGCAGGCTGTCTTCGTTTGCAAACGGTAAATGTTGTTGATTCATTGCAAAGAGCTCGTAATACATTGACACAACGAATCCTTGGATATTATTCAAATAATACAGATTCTTACGGTACTATTCGTATGGATGTCCAAAATATGAAAGAGGGTGATGTAGCTGGTTTGGCTGTATTCCAAGATCCTTATGCTTATATTGGAATAACCGTTTCGGGAGGAGCAAAGAAGCTTGTAATGATGAATACAGGAAATAAAAGTAGTTATTCTCAGCCTATTTCGTGTGATTCAATCATTTATTTGAGAGCAATAACCAATTACAGTACAAGTAAGGCCAACTTTTATTATAGTACAGATAATGTTACCTATTATAAGTTTGGAGATGAACTGAACATGAAATACAATCTTTCAATATTTGTAGGCAATAGATTTGCTATTTTTAATTATGCAACATCCCAAACTGGTGGATATGTTGATATCGACTGGTTTAGTACCGAAAAACAATTTACAGAAGATACTTTTTATGATCATTCTTTTGTAGGCTACACCAAAAATCAAATGACAATAGATGGCATATCTGTGGAAAAAGATATATATAATGCATTGATTGGCACCTCTAAGGATTTCAAAGTTACGGCACATTTTTTGGATGGACATACCGAAGATGTCACGACTAAAGCTATTTATAGTAATCCATCATCTAATATTGTCACGATAGTAAATGGGCAAATTATAGCTAAAGCTGAAGGTGTAGCAACGATTAATTTCAGCTATAAGGATTTGTTGGGAAATATGCAAAGTGGTCAATTTCAAGTGAATGTCCAAACGTTCCCATTAACAAGTGAGCTTTTTAATTCTTCAATTTATGGAACGGGCCTGTTTGATGAAGCTAATAAAACGCTTACCACAGCACAATATGGATTTGGTGGTTGGAAATATGCGAATGGGTTAAATCTTTCAAACTATAAATATCTTGTAGTGGAATTGGCTGAAAAACAAACGTGTGGAGCTTCTTTTCGCTTGTTTGATACTTCAAGTTATTGGACAGATTGCTATATGTACGAGATTGGTGACAAGTTAAAAGTGGCTATTGATCTTTCTAATTTATCGAAAAGTAAAACTCCTGCTCTCAAATGTGATCCTTCACATCTTTACATTATCGGCATTTGGTCGTATGGTAGCTCTCCGATAAAAATCAAGGATATTTATTTGAGTAATGATGGTGAATCCTCAGTCGGTATTCCTGTTATTGATAATGATAACAGTAACGAACTTGTAGATGTCTATTCAATGGTAGGGGTTAAGCTCCGTTCACAAGTGCAAAGAAAAAATGCATTAGATGGACTTAATCGCGGAGTTTATGTCGTTGGACACAAATGTGTTATGGTAAAATAACACTATTAGATTCAGAATTAAATTAGTCTCTCTTATTTGTTTGCTACTGATAGCAGTCTTAATCACTTGCTGTCAGTAGCAAATATTTTTTATTGAATGATTTATCAACTAATTCATTGGCAGCATTTAGAGCTAGTGTGTCCCCGACTATATTGGTTAACGGAATTGTAACACAAACACCGCGCATTAGATTTTCAAATTGAATTTAACATAGGGACTTAGTATTCATAGACTGTTATTTCAATTTTCTTATCGTTTACCCTAAAAGAAACCACATACTTATCTGAATAGTCAATATCAATACAACTGTAATCATTTAATTTTCTAAAGCTTTCAGGAATCTCGTAAGCAAAATTATTCGTTTGAAAGTATAATTTTTGCCCAACCTGAATTTCATATCCAGCTTGACCTTGCGGCATTTGATAAAGATTAGCTAATTGATTTTTATCTTTCTTTATGTAGTATGGGGTGCATTGACCACTTTTGTCTAATTTCATAAAAAGCTTTTTTTCATTATTTACAGGAGTAAAGGTATATAGACTATAAAAGATTAATTCATCTTTATTTTCAGAGTAGACATAGACATCACCATTATAGTCTTTTAAAGGAATAGAACCTTTATAATTAAGATTAAGATCTAAATTGAACACAATATTAAAATTGGTAAAGACGTACAATGAATTATTTAAGTAGCCAATTGAATTCAAATATGTCCGTTCTCTTTTTAAATTATTACTTATATGTATTTTGCCATCAAGTATGTCGATCTTTTTTATATTTTTATGTGCTTGATCAATTAAATAAATTGAATTATTAATTACTCTTATACATTCTACACAATCTATTTCACCCGATTCAGGGTAATAATGATATCCAAATGAACTGGGATTTTTACCAATTGTATAAACAAATCTTTTAATCTTTTTAAGGTGCTGTATTTTTGTTGTATCATATTTTACTTCATTCTTGTTATTCATCATAACACGAATGTTTTGAGCCATAATTTCATTTTGATTCTCTAGAAATATAAAAGTTGCTATTATTAGTAAATGAGCAGCTATCTTAATTATTCTTTTTATCATCTTCTTTAT
>Ga0183099_1000083_pt2 | contig 34906 bp, 19 predicted proteins | sample Biomet1_FD_127788 | JGI IMG/M metagenome (GOLD analysis project Ga0183099, IMG submission 127788) | Microbial communities from bioreactor (seeded with anoxic lake sediment) at LBNL, California, USA - Biofuel metagenome 1 | ecosystem: Engineered > Bioreactor > Anaerobic > Unclassified ... | reverse complement strand
GATAGGAGCCAAACAGTTAGTAGTACAAGAAGCGTTAGATACAAATTGAGTACCTTTTACGTATGATTTTTCATTAACACCACAAACGAACATTGGAGTGCTATCAGAAGAAGGAGCTGACATTACAACGTATTTTGCACCAGCTTGGATATGAGCTTGAGCTTTTTCTTGAGTTAAGAATAAACCAGTTGACTCAACTACGTATTCTGCACCTACTGCATCCCATTTCAAATCAGCTGGGTTTCTTTCAGCTGTGATACGGATAGGATTACCGTTTACGATCAATAGACTTTTTTCAACATCAGCTTCGATAGTTCCTTCGAACTGACCGTGCATAGTGTCGTACTTCAACATGTATGCCAAGTAATCTACTGGGCAAAGGTCGTTAATACCTACGATCTGAATGTCGTTTCTTGTTTGAGCAGCACGGAATACAAAACGACCGATACGGCCGAATCCATTAATACCTACTTTAATCATTTTGTTAAACTTTTAAGGGTTTTTATAATATTCATTCTAAAATATCCGATGTTACTTCAGGAAATAAACTTAAACATAATTGCATATAAAAGTGTTCTTAATACAACCTTTTAATATGCGTAAAGCAGCTATAATATTAATGCGTTGCTATCTATGGAAATTTATTTCCTAATTGCAGCGCAAAAGTACGAAATTGTTTTTATATTAGCATATAATTTTATCTTAAATATAAAAAAATATGGGAAAAAGTAACTTTCTACAAGAATTCAAGGCATTTGCTATGAGAGGCAATGTTATTGACATGGCTGTCGGTGTGATTATTGGTGGTGCTTTTGGAAAAATAGTTTCCTCTTTAGTTGCTGATGTTGTAATGCCTACTATCGGTATATTTGTTGGCGGCGTTAACTTCAAAGAGCTAAAATGGGTTATTAAAGAAGCTACTTATTCATCCGATGGAAAAGAACTCACAGCTGCAGCTACTTTAAATTATGGTAACTTTCTGCAGTCAACATTCGACTTCATCATTATTGCATTTGCAATTTTCTTGTTTATCAAATTTATGGGAAAGTTTACTAAGAAGCAAGAAGAAGCTCCTGCTCCTGCACCTAGCAAAGAAGAGACTTTACTGACCGAAATACGTGATATCTTGAAACAAAAGTAAGAAGTGAAATACCCAACCTATATTAAAATGCCTGGACTAAAAAATCCGGGCATTTTTTATCATATTTAGTCTTATTAAAAGAAACATAAATCATTCATAATAAGATATTTATAGACTTAAATATTAATAACTATTTCTATTCATAACCAATTATAATATTCCTAATATATCTTTATTTTCATTTAGTTTTTTGAAACGTAATAGTGCCTCAATATAATAGTAATCAGCATATATGATAGAAGCATCAATTTCTGATCCATTAGGCCAATGTCCTGTAGAATGAAGCAGGAAAGCTGGTTTCGCATCTCCACATTGATAAGCAGGAGAGCTTAGGCTTTTCAACATCTTCACTGCAGCATCCTTATATTCAGCAGCCTTATCCTTTTCCAAATAAGTTGAAAGCTCAAGCAATGCAGAAGCAACAACACATGCTGCAGAAGCATCCCGAGGAGCATTTGGAATACCTGGTGCACTGAAATCCCAATAAGGAACATAATCTTCTGGAAGTCCTTTTAAGTAAATATCTGTCACCTTTTGCACAAAACTCAAGTATTCAGGATTCTTTGTCTCACGATAACACACAGTAAAGCCGTAGATTGCCCAAGCCTGACCACGAGCCCACATAGAATTATCTGCATAACCTTGATGAGTAACACCTTTAATAAGATTACCTGTCACAGTATCATATACTGCTACATGATAAGAAGAATAATCCGGGCGAAACTGGCACTTCATTGTTTTATTTGCATGAGAAACTGCAATATCATATAATCTCTTTCCGCCGCCATTCTTTGCAGCCCAGAAAAGCATTTCAAGATTAATCATATTATCCATAATTGTGTTATGAGGCCAGTTTCTAGCCTTTACTTCACGTGGCCATGAAAGCATGGTTCCAACTTTAGGATTAAATAATGTAGCTAGTGAATCAGCTGTATCCAATATAATCTTCTTATAAACAGGATTTTTTGTCAGCCTATATGCATTGCCATAACTACAAAATACAAGAAAACCTAAGTCATGATCATAGGCTGGAGTTTTGGAAAGAAAGCCCAAAGATGAAGTAAACTTCTCTGCTTCGGCTTTAATTCTTGAATCCTTTGTTGCCTCATAATCATACCATAATATACCAGGCCAAAAGCCTGAAGTCCATTCCTCTTTTGATACTTTACGGCAACTCCATGTATTTAGACTATCCATTATATTACGCGGCATCATTGTATAATCAATTGGCTTTAATTCCTTTAAAGTCCGGTTGGTTTGTACGGAACAATATTTTAATGCTCCATCTACATCGAACGATTTGTCACTATGATTGGCTGAACAAGCACAAAATAACAACGCCACTAATCCTAAAATAATTTTCTTCATACCTTTTATCTTGTAGTCTCTTTTATCATCTTTATTTTCTATCTATACGGAACCAATCTACATCCACCCAACCCTTATTTCCTGATTGGTTAGGGTTTACACAGAACAGTCCAACTTTTGCGCCAATCCATTTACCTTGACGTGCAATAAACTCATCGCCTACTGATATATATTTACTATCATCAAGGCTATAAGCGAAAGTGCACTTACCACCTTTATTTACTGTTACTTTTAGATAAATATGCTTGATATAGTTAGGTGCACCAACCGGAATAATTTTATCAATAGGGAAACTAGCCAAATCCTTAACTTGTTCCGGAGTTTGCTTTTCGGCATCCTTACAGATTGATTGCTGAAGAACAAATAAATTGTCTCTTTTACATATTGAAATATAACTATAGTCCCATCCCATGATAATAAGTCCAGCCTTTTCTCCATCTTGTTTGGCCGTAAATGCAAGTTTCGTCTTTGCAACAAACTCCTCGGCAGGAAACTTCTGCAATAACAAATTGGGAACTTCCCAGAAATTAACGAAGTTTTCTGATAAATAACCTGCATACAAACGCATAAAACCTGAATTAGAAGGAAAGCCATAAACGTCTTTGTAATTTGCATGCCATTCCCATTGTAAACCCAACTTTGCAGATGAGAACTCATCATTTTCAACCGGAGTTTCTTTAGAATATTCTTTTTCCACATTTGGTTTTTTATATGCAGTTACAGGTTCTCCACACCCATAACCATCTTTGTCTACACCAATTACAGGCCAGTCGTTTATCCATTTCATGGGATTCAGATGAAGAACCCGTCCATACATTGCCTTATCCTGAAAATTGATAAACCATGATTCTCCTGTATTTGTCTCCACCCAAGCTCCCTGATGAGGACCATTGATAACACTTTTCCCTTGCGCCATTACAATCTTATATTGATAAGGACCATAGATATTTTTCGAGCGCATAGCTAATTGCCACCCTTGTTCAACACCTCCTGCCGGTGCCATTATATAATAATATCCATTACGCTTATAAAACTTAGGACCTTCAACTGTGTGATTCACTCCATCGTTACCATCGAAAACCATAACAGGATCGCTAATCACTTTTGTTCCTTCAAGGTTCATTTCAGAAACTACAAGAACGCTATTAATGCCACTTCTACTTCCAGCCCACGCATTTATAAGATAAACTTTTCCATCCTCATCCCACAAAGGAGAAGGGTCAATCATTCCCTTTCCGGCTTTAACTAATACAGGTTCGCTCCATTCGCCCTCAGGATTGCTTGTTTTTATCATATAAATTCCAAAATCTGGATCTCCCCAATAAATATAAAATTCACCATTATGATAGCGTATACAAGGAGCCCATACACCTTTGCCATGCTGAGGTTTATCAAATATTTCTGTTGGAATCTGTTTTTTCAGCGCATAATTCACGATCTTCCAATTCACTAAATCGTTTGAATGAAGAATTGGCAATCCAGGGATACAATTAAAACTGGAAGCCGTCAGATAGAAATCATTTCCAACTGCACAAACATCCGGATCCGAATAATCAGCATTAATAATCGGATTTATATAAGTCCCGTCTCCCTGATCTGCCACCCATACTTTCGACACATAATTCTGTGCCGAAATAGCAGGTGAAAAAGACAAACTTAAAATGAAAAAACAGACAATATTCTTCATATATTTCATAATTCTAGCACGATTAACATCTATCCTAAAACTATATCTACTGAGATAAATTTCCTCAGCAGATATAGATCTTCCTACCATAAACCTATTAAAACAAACTATTTTTAGAATCTAACATTATGAAGTCCTCTAAGTCTTCATCAACATATATTAATACGTAGCAATATGAGAACACACTTAGTCCACCTTTACTTTTTTTGAACTTAATTAGAATAAAAGAGTATGCATTGAATTGAAAGAAGAGTTTTAAATCTGATATCACAATAAAATGAGGCTGTAATAGTAAAATCAAGTCTCTGATAATTGAATCTTTAAAAACGATCTCAGAGAGAGTAAAAGAAAAAAGGATCGGGTAAGAAAAACGGGATTAATTCCTGTCTCAGCCTCCCACACCACCAAGTTATTAACGGCGCACCACAAAAATGGGGTTGTTCCATTTTTGTGGAACAACCCCTCTCTTCTTAAATAAAAAAACTATTATAATTACTGGTTAGGATTCATCCAATCCCAATACACAACATATCTTTGTCTGTGAACATTATATAAAGGTTCCAATATTATATTTTCTTTTGCAGCCTTAAATATAAGTCGGCCATCTATTCTCTTAATATCCTTTTCTATATTATTCTTATCAATGCTCAATGTTGTTTTGAGCGATAAAGGAACATTATAATTATAGGTATAATAGTCGTTATACAGATTAGGATTTGAATAAGGAGCACATTTTATTAAGTTTTCTGTTCCCACTTCACCAGCCAGAACTAAAGGACCATATAATATGGCTATTTTTTTATCATTGTCAGGTGTAGTCTCCATTCTTAACTTCATAGGATAAGTAATTTCTATCCGGTCGCCATCTTTCCATACACGATTTAAAACAATATAAGAGTCAGGAACTTGCTTTATCTTTAATTTCTTCCCATTAACCTTTACCACAACATTATTAGCCCATGAAGGATAACGTAAATACAGGTTCATTTTTATATTATTCTCAGAATGTAAAGTCAACATTGTGCTTTCCTTTTCCGGAAAAGCTGTTTCCTGAGTAAGTTTTACCCCTTTCTCTTTCCAGGTTAACTCTGAAGGAATAAAAAGATTCACATAAATACCTTTATCATCATGATAATAGATAGCTTCACCATACTTAGCATGACTTTCAAATCCACTACCTACACAACACCAGAAAGAGTTCTCTTTGGTACTATATACTTTATGAGCTCCGGATAACATTGGAAGGAAATAAGCAACCATACCGGTTTCCGGATCTTGCTGACCAAGTATATGATTATATAAAGCCCGCTCATAATAATCAGCATATAGGGGATTTGCATCCCAACAAAACATGTGGCGGGTAAGTTTAAGTAAATTGTATGTATTGCAGGTTTCTCCCGTATAGCCGGTTAAATGTTCAGAAAGATAATTATGATCAAAGAATTTCTCTTTATCGCTGTTGCTACCAGTAACAAAAGAATGCCTGTTCACAACATTATTCCAGAAGTTTAAAACTTCTTTCTTACTTTTTCCGTCATTATTCAATTCATAATTACGAGCCTCAGCAATTAATTTAGGAATAAAGGTATTAGCGTGTTTTCCTGCCAATTCATCTTTATCGTCTGCCAATGGTTCTAACATTTCATTATGGTAAAAGAACTTAGCCAGCGTTTCATATTTTATGTTTCCGGTTATAGAATATAGATTATAAAAACATTCTCCTACTCCACCAAATTCGTTTCGAATCATTTTTCTACGAACCTCGTCACTCAATGGAATCAATTTATTGTATGCCCAATCAGCCATCTTTATCACAACATCAAGAGCTTGTTTATTATCGCAATATAGATACTGATCTATTAACCCAGCATATATTTTGTGAAGAGTATACCACGGTGCCCAAACTCCTTTGCCAGCAATATTACGGTCAATCAGTCCTTCTGGAAACGCACTTAAATATCCACTTTTACCTAAAGCCTGCTGCACTTCTGCCAATCCTTTAACAAGTGAATCAGCCTTTATCTTGAAAGCATCATTACCCGTAGAAGCATACATCAGAGCCAATGCAGAAAGAATATGTCCGGTGGTATGTCCTCGTAAATCACAATCAAGAGATTCCCAGCCTCCTAATTTTTTCATAGTAAAATACCCGCCTTCATTAGAACTATAAACTCCCGCATTTGTCCTGAAGCTATGCAACAATTGTTTTGTATCTATAGACATCATCCAGGCAGAGTCTCTCATCATGTTCTCACGGAAACGACTTGGCAGCAACTTTACTTGTTTCAGATCAAAGCTATAAGCTTTAAGCGGTGCTGTTATATTTTCCTTTATTTTACCGGTATGTTGTCCCGGATACAGGGATTGTGCTTTTCCCATGCTCCATCCAAAGATAGACATAAGCATAATTGGTAAAAGAATTCTTTTTTTCATTGCAAATACCATATCTACAATTGATTATTCTTCTTTAATTTCGGGAGACTCTTAATTTCTTTTGCTGTAGCAGGAACAAAATGCATGGCAACTCCCCCACTAGCTTTTACTGAAAGGTTAAGCATGTTATCTCCATTCACAATATATTTAGAAACACGTACATGAGTTCTGGTCTTAACTGCATCATCATCAGCGTAGATGCTTGCTACATATTTTTTTCCTTTATCCAGAAAAGTAAGTGAAACAGTAACCTTACGTGCTTCTGTATTTGTGATGGTTCCTGCAAACCATTCATCTCCACTACGACGAGCTGTAGTTATATATTCACCAATCTCTCCATTAATTACTTTTGTATCATCCCAAACAGTCTTCACCTTGTCGAAAAATTCAATTTCCGGTTCGCCGGTATAAGATGATGGTTGGGCATACCAGTAAAGAAACTGAAGCGGACTATAATAAACAACAGACAAAGCCAACTGATGTGCATTTGTATTTTTTACACGTGAATTATAATAACAAACAGTATAATCACCAGCTCCGGCAAGGAAACGAGTAAAAGGAAGAATTGTATTATGGGTAGCATCCGGCATTTCTTCGTTACCGCGAATTCCTTCCTGACTCATCAGATTCGGATAAGTGCGGCTGAAACCGGTTGGGCGATACTCGTCGTGAATATCAACCATTAATCCGTATTCGGCACACTTCTTCACTGCTTCGTGCATCCAGGTACTCCAGCGGTTTGAGCCAACCTGAACAAAACCAAACTTAATGCCTTTCAATCCCCATTTCTTATAAAGTGGAAGAAGCGTATCAAGTTGCTGGAACAATGCCCGTTGATTTACATAAACAAACACTCCAATACCTTTTGAAGCAGCATAGGCAGTAAGTTCTGGTATATTCAAGTCTCTGGTTTCAGAAACTTTTGCTGCATCCGAGCTCATTTTCATTTCAGGGCCATACCATCCTGCATCAAGATGAATATATTGCAATCCTCTTTCTGCAGCAAAATCTACGCACAACTTTGCATCAGCCTGAGTAAGTTTACCAACACGAATTACTTTTCCTGGCTTTATCCATGATGTGTTCTCCAGTTTATTTTCCGGATTCAAGTTTAAAATAATATTGTTATGCTCAATCAAGTCTCCCGGTCGTTCAGCCGCCATGATTACTCTCCAGGGAGTTGAATAAGGAGAAATTATATCTACTTTATCATAAAGTGAAGCTTGCAAAGTATTGCTTTTTGTTGCATTCAGGCGAAACTTCATACGAGAGTAATCAACCATTTGTGCTTCTGCAAGAGCCACCGTGAGTCCATTTTCCAGTTTCAGTGTAAGCGGACGTTCACATTCATCTTTCCAGTCTTTTAAAGGAAGAAGTGAAAAAGGTCCTTGCGCCCATCGTTCATAATACGCCTGTGTATTCTCTGGAAAAGAGAACTGAGTCTGCTCGCCGGTGATATGTAAGAAAAGCCCGTTACTTGTTTCCGGAAAGAAATAGCGCAAAGCCACACCCTCATTATAAGCACGGACAATGATATCCATGCGGTAAGCACGGCGTTTATCATATCCATCTGATGGAACAGCAGCATTCCCGTTTCCATATTTTTCGAACTTAAGAGTTAGCTGATTATAATTGTCCCTTATTGTACTTTTCTCGCCATAAACAGGTTTCCAGTTTGTATCTACCGATGAACAATCAGCTCCAATCAAAGCAAGATTTTCGCACCACAAACGGCAAGTATCATTAGGCACGCCCAAAGCTGATTCAAACAATTGGTTTTCAATCAGAACACCAAGCTCTGATTCTTTCAACACTTCTTTTCCTTTAAAAGAAAGAGTATAATACATTTGCTTTGTTCCAGGAGTAATTTGCTTCTGATAAAAGGTAAATTCATAAGCACCATCAGGGGACTTTAGTTTTTGTTCAGTCTGCTGAATAATTGCTTGTGCAAATGCAATAAATGGCATTAAGCAAAATAGCAGAGCAAAAAAGAATCTCTTTAAATCACACGTTTTCATTTCGTATTATTATTTGCAGTTTATATTTCCTATATAAACTATACGAATATAAGGAAATATATACTCAAAATAAAGCGCAATTTATTCTCTTGAAAAATATTATTATCGGTAATCCTTTTCACTGTCCATATTGTAAGGTTGTTTAATATCATTCTTGTATAAAATTCTATAGGTTATGTACGGAATAACATATTTAGTTAGTGAAAATTGTTTTTCTTTGCATTGAATTCTGATAAGTAAAAAGATTCTAACGGAGTTAATCTACTAATAATATTATGAAAATTAATTTTTTAAAATGTCTGGCAGGAGTAGTTGTTTATCTACTTACATCATCTTTTACCACTTCTAATGGTAATGGTAATTATAGTACAGTAAAAGTAAAAGCTCCTTTCCCCATGCAGCCTATTAAGGTTTTCAATTATCCGAAACAAGATTTTCCTATTACCAATTACTGTGCCATTGAAGGAGGCGTTGCCGACAACACAAAAGCTATAGCAGCAGCCATGGACGCATGCAACAAGGCTGGAGGTGGACGAGTTGTTATTCCTGCAGGAGTTTGGTTTACCGGTCCTATTCATTTTAAAAGTAATGTTGACCTGCATCTTGACGAAAATGCAGTATTGCGCTTTTCTGATAATCCATCCGACTATTTGCCTGCAGTGCAAAGCTCTCTTGAAGGGATGGAATTCTATAATTACTCACCTCTTATTTATGCATTTAAATGTGAAAACATAGCTATCACCGGTAAAGGAACAATCAGTCCTAAAATGGATACATGGAAAATATGGTTTCCGCGGCAGAAGTATTACATGACTGCAGCCGGAAAGCTTTACACTATGATGTCTACGAATGTTCCTGTTGAGGAAAGACAATTTGGAAACGAGGAAAACAGAATGCGCCCTTACCTGATACATTTTAACCGATGCAAGAACATCATGCTGGATGGATTTAAAATAAGAGAAAGTCCTTTCTGGTGCGTTCACATGTATATGTGCGATAATGGTATAGCGCGTAATCTGGATATAAAAGCTCACGGACATAACAACGATGGTATAGACCTGGAAATGACTCGTAACTTCCTTGTAGAAAACTGTATCTTTGATCAGGGAGATGATGCCGTTGTTATTAAATCGGGAAGCAATCAGGATGGCTGGCGCCTGAATACTCCTTGCGAAAACATAGTAATCCGCAATTGTTCTATTCTTCAAGGGCACACGTTATTGGGACTAGGCAGTGAGCTGTCGAGTGGCATCCGTAATATTTATATGCACAACTGTACTGCACCTAAGTCTGTATTGCGACTGTTCTACATTAAGACCAATCATCGCAGAGGCGGATTCGTTGAAAACATTTATATGGAAAACATAAAAGCCGGAAAAATGCAACGAGCTTTTGAAATTGATACTGATGTATTGTATCAATGGAAAGATTTCCCAACTTACGAAACACGTATTACTCCTATTCACAATATTCACATGAAGAATGTGACCTGCGAAGAGACTGATGCCATTTACGAGATAAAAGGCAATGAGCGACTTCCGGTTGAGAATGTAGAACTAAAGAATATCCATGTAAACAAGGTGAATAAGTTCATTAAAAAGGTTAGCAATGCCAAAAACGTGAATGAAAAGAGTGTAACTTATTCAAAGTTAGCCGGACAATAATATTTCTAATAATAAATCTAATAAAAAAATGAAACGAATTTCTTATTTATCCCTTATAGGTGTGCTGCTGTTTTGCTGCAACCTTACATTTGCTCAACAAAAAGTAATTAAAGTGGCTTGCATTGGCAACAGTATAACATATGGTTCTGGAATTAAAGACAGGAACAAGGATGGTTATCCTGCTGTATTAGGAAGATTATTAGGTAGTGATTACGAAGTGCATAACTTCGGAATTGGAGGAAGAACCTTACTTATGAAAGGTGATCGCCCTTACATGAAAGAACAAATATTTCAGGACGCATTGAACTTTCAACCGGATATAGTAACCATCAAACTGGGAACTAATGACACAAAACCTCAGAACTGGAAATATAAAGCGGATTTTAAAAAGGACCTCGTAACGCTGATCAATGCGTTCAAACAGTTGCCTTCAAATCCTAAGATCTATCTTTGTTTCCCGGTTCCTGCTTATGGAGTAAAATGGGGAATAAACGACAGTACTATTACTCGTGAAGTTATTCCATATATTAAAAGTGTGGCCAAAAAGATGAAATTAAAAACCATTGATTTACATACTCCAATGAGTGGATTCCCAATGTATTTCCCCGACCAGATACATCCCAACGAAGCTGGTGCCAATCGAATTGCCGAAGAAATTTATCGGGTGATAAGCATTCAGAATCAGAAGAATTAATCAGCAGATAATAACTCAAAAAAGAGAGTTTCTAAAAAGTCAAGATACTCCCTTGTAGAATCGGATGTTTGATTTCAGTTTCTATTAGGGATACGAATAAATTGAGGGTGCCAAATACTTTTTTTGACACTCTTTTTTTTTATGCGAAATCGGCTTAGGAATAAGAGAAATATATTCAATCAGTTCTAGTAATAACCACAGAAGCTGTAAAGCTCAATCTAGGAAAGGTCATAATAACCACAGAAAACGTAAACCTATTCTAGAAAAGGAAACACATAGCGCAAATAAGTTCTATTTATTCACCAATGGATTGAATTTATTGGTGAATAAACTTAATCCATTGACCAATAAAATAAATTCATTGGCCAATAAATTCAGACTACCCGCTGAGTTTTTTGCAGCGTCAGCATTTCCTTTGGAACAGACGAACGAATACTCTCCTTTATCATATTAAGAATAGAATAACGCACAAAGTCTGTTTTTGTCACAATACTGATTTCACGCGTAGGTCGAGGTATTGCAAATGGCCTAACAAGCTCTTTCTGTTCCTGACTAAGCTGGTAAGAAGCCAGTTCCGGAATAAAGGTTATCCCCTTTCCTCCTTCTACAATTCTCATAAAAGTTTCCATACTTCCCAAATGATAGGCAGCCTGATGAAGTTTTACCGTTTCGAGCTGGCAAAACCGCATCAACTGATCACGGAAACAATGGCCTTCATCCAAAAGCCAAAGCCTTTCTCCACTGATATCGGTAGTACGAATCATCTCATTTTTAAAGATCGATTCCTTACGGGCCACATAACCCAGGAACTGTTCATAGAAAAGTGTCTCAGCCTGCAAAGATTTGTCGGTCACAACTGTTGCTAGTATTGCCGCATCTACCTTCCCCATAGCAAGTGCAACCAGCACATCCTGTGTTTTCATTTCCGTAACCCGGATATCCAAATCGGGATAATCTTCCATCAATTTCGGGAAAAACCTTGGAAGCAGATATGGTGCTATGGTAGGCAATATGGCCAAACGAAAAACTCCTTTTATAGAATGACCTTCTTCCTGCACTATCTCCTTTACCTTTGAAGCATGCTCCAACACTGAGCGCGCTTGTTCTATAATTTTTCTTCCAACAGAAGTTGGCTGAATAGGTTGTGTACTCCGGTCGAATATCTTCGCCCCAAGTTCTTCTTCCAACTTTTGAACCATTGCGCTCAGGGTTGGCTGAGTAACCATGCAATGTTCTGCCGCATTACCAAAATGACGGAACCTGTCCACTGCAAGAATATATTCCAATTGCTGTATAGTCATACCCTATTTATTAATTACGCATTATAGATTTCATCTATACAAAGATAGAAATTATCGGTTGGAAAAGCCTCCTTTTGGGTTTATCTTTGTATCAACAAAAATAAAAATACAAATCTTTAAAACAAAAACAATATGAAAACTTTAGATTATATAAAATTAGATGCTTCAGTAGTAAACAACGTAGTAACATCTTTGCAACAATTACTTGCCGATTTACAGGTGTATTATACCAATTTAAGAGGCTTTCACTGGAACATAAAAGGGCACGATTTCTTTGTTCTGCACAGTAAATTCGAGGAAATGTACAATGACACAGCAGAAAAAGCTGATGAACTTGCAGAACGTATCTTAACTCTTGGTGGAGTACCTGCAAATAAATTCAGTGATTATCTGAAAGTGGCTAAAATAAAAGAGGTTGATAACGTTTCTAACGGCAACGAATCCTTGAATAATGTATTGGAAACTATCAGTTACTTTATTGGTGAAGAACGTAATCTTTTAAAGGCAGCTTCAGAAACCGGAGACGAAGTAACAGTAGCCATGATGAGCGACTATCTGAAAGAACAGGAAAAACTAGTATGGATGCTAACTGCTTACCAGAACAAATAGTCACAATCAATATATAAGCAAGCGGCCGGAGGATATCTGTTTCAGATATTTCCAGCCGCTTTAATTTTCAACAAGATTGCTATTGCATTATCTTATAAAAACTTCTGGTTACGGGCTCGACAGACTGAATTTTTGGTTCAATGCTTTGTCCGTATCACCAGGTTACAACTTTTACAAGTTATTTTGTTTTAATTACTTTGATTGCAATAACTGTATAGTATATGTGAACTGACTATTATCCGACCAAACCATATATTTATCCAATGGTCTTGGACCACAACCGTTAGAGCCTACACCTAATGTTTTAGTTGACAAACAGAAAACTGTTGCAGTACTAGCAGGAAGATCTATTTTATATTCAACCGGGAACATCTGTTCATCTGTGTGAGGTAAAGCAGAAAATTGCATTAAGTTCTCATCAGAGTTTATTAAAAAGTCAGGCATACTATTTCCTGTTCCTGCAAATTTCACCCATCTTACATCTTCATGGTTTCCACGATCCATAGGTTTTTCATATTCATACTGATCATTTACACCTAATTCATAAAGACCTACATCAGCCCCACTCTTGCGATCTGAATAGTTCTCTATTGGGCCACGACCGAAATATGTCATACGATCTAACTTCTTATCAAGAAGCATACGTACGCCGATATGTGCAAGATTTATTCTCAAGCCAACAAAGTCAATTTTATTATCAACCTTCACAGAGCCGTCACCTTTTATTATATAGGTAGAAGTATGATATGCACCAAATCCTTCTTTACCATCATATTTTATAGTTGAAATTACTTTTGCTGTGCATTTATCAACAGTTTCTACTTTCAGATCAACCAAAGTATTTTTGAAGTTATTTACACCAAATTTCTCCCAGTCTCTGTTTGCCCACATATCATCATTACGGTGAGCTGCACGCCACAAGTGAAGTTTTGGTGAACCATCAGAAGTTAAAAGATTTACTCCGTCTTTCATCATCTCACTCATTAAACCAGTATTCTTATCAAAGGTTACAGCAAATCCTGTTCCTGTCACCTTAATAGATTGAGCATCCTGGCTCACTTTTACTGGAGAAGTAACTTTTGCTTCTTCAACAGGAAGTGTATTTACAGGTAACTTAAATTGTTCGGATGCAACTTCGAATCCTTTATCAGCCCACAATGTTTTATCCTTTTGAGTATAAGAGATACGCAAATAATATTCAGCTCCGGCTTTAGGATTTTCTATTTTATACGGAACAGAAAGTCTGCCTTCTCTGAAAGCCCAGATTCGAGGTAATTGTAATGTACCCTTATCTATTTCTTTTCCATTTTCAGTGAGCGACCAAGAGGCTTCAAAACCATCCAATGAAATAAACTGGAATTTGTTTCTGATTTTAATTGTTCCTGATGAAGGTTCTATTAATTCTGTATCAATCCATTGAAAAGCCTTCTTCATTTCAGGATAATGAGGTTTAATAGTCTTTCTATCCCAAGCCACTACACCTTTATGGATAAAATAATGGTCGTTAGGGAATTCACCAAATCCGCCACCATAAGCCAATATTGGATGTTCCGGATTACGTTTGTTCCACAATGCCTGATCCTGATATTCCCAGATAGCTCCGCCTAGTATCTCAGGGTTATTATCAAACATCTTTGAATATTCATCTAATGAACCCATAGAGTTAAACATGGCATGTGCAAATTCACAGATATAAAATGGTTTTGTAAGCTCTTTATTTTGAGCAATTCTTGCAAATTCTTCAGGAGTACCATACATTTTGCCATCAAAATCAGATGGATTGTTTTTACCAATACCAAAGCGTTCGTAATGTACAAAACGAGTAGGATCAATAGCCTTAACAGTATTCATTGCAGAGACAAAATTGGAACCAACGCGTCCGCATTCATTTCCTAATGACCAGATTATTACAGAAGGATGGTTCTTAAAGTTCTCTGTATTTGCCACATTTCTGTCAATAATTGCAGCTTTCATGCGTGGCTCTTCATCAAGTTTACCATCGTACCCGTGACATTCTACATTAGCCTCAGCAACTAACCAGATACCCCATTCATCACATAACTCATACCAGCGTGGATCGTCCGAATAATGACAAGTACGCACGTGGTTACAGTTACCTTGCTTAATAACTTCAAGGTCTTTGATCATTTGTTCTTCTGTTATTGCATGACCAACATTCGACCAATGTTCATGACGATTTACACCTTTCAGTTTAATAGGAGTTCCATTCACTAGCATCTGACGTCCTTTAATCTCAATCTTACGGAATCCGGTACGTGAAGATAATATTTCATTGGTTCCCTTAACATCCTGTAAAGTAAGAACAGTAGTATAAAGTTTTGGAGTTTCGGCAGTCCACTTCTCTGGGTTATTAACCGTAAACTTCAAAGAAACGATGGTTTCCTGTCCCGGTTTTAGTACTGGAATATTTGCCACAGCAGTTGCCCCTTCTACCGATTGATTGCCATTATAAAGTGAAGCCTGTATTTTCTGTGCCTGAGAAGGTAGAGAGCCATAGTTCTTAACTTTTGCAGAAACGCTCAATTCTGAATTCTTATAATCTTTATCCAAATCTGTCTGAACAAAGAAATCGCGGACATGAGTCTGAGGAGAACTCCAAAGCGTTACATTGCGGAATATACCACTTAAGCGCCACATATCCTGATCTTCGAGATAACTACCAGAGCAATAACGGTAAACCTCAACAGCTACCATATTCTTACCTGGTTTTACATACTTGGTAATATCAAACTCTGCAGCATTACGACTATTTGTGCTATAACCTACTTTCTGTCCGTTTACCCAGATAAAGAAAGCAGCATCAACACCATCGAAAGTGATGAAAACACGACGACCATTCCAATCAGCCGGAACATCAAAGTCGCGTCTGTAACTACCTACCGGATTACGTTCCTCATAAGCTGTATAATTTTTAGATGGTTCACTCATTACATGAGGAAAATCTATTTTAAAGGTATAACCTATATTTCTGTAATAAGGAGTTCCGTATCCCAGTACCTGCCAGTTTGAAGGAACCGGAATTTCTTTCCAACCGGAAACATCATAATCGGTTTTATAGAAATCGACAGGGCGCTGATTTGGCCATGCTACCCAGTTAAATTTCCACATTCCATTTAAAACATGGCAATAAGACGATTCATGTCTTTTTGCCTTCAATGCCTCATCCAAAGAAGCATAAGGCATCAAGGTAGCATGAGCCGGTTCTTTGTTTATACCAAGACATTCGGGATTTTCAATTTCGGCCGGAAAATCTTTTCCTGGAACCAATTGACTGACATTCTGAGCATTGGCTGTAGATAAAAGGCCAATAGCCCCAATAAAGAAGGTTAGCAATTTTGTTTTCATTATTATTAAATTTATTAGCTCTGCAAATATAAGAAAATCATTTTAATTTAATATTATCAATATAATTGCTCTTCTTAATATTCAGCTCATCAAGAGATTTAAGTCTCTTGCCATTTACATTGATATTTTCAAAAAGAATATCACTAATTTTTCTTTAAAAATCATCCCCTTCAATCAGAGCTGAATTATCATTTTTGCCTGTATAGTATATGTTTCTGAAAATAATATTCTGTACGCCTCTTCCCGAACCTGTGTTATATTTTTCATTATTCATCACACGTATATGAAAGAACTGTCCCTCTTCAATGCACTCAACACGAATATTATCAAAAATTATATTTTTGGCTATATTATGATCACCTAAATTAATAGCCATACATCGCTGATAGTACGGATCATCTTCATCATGATCCCGATTATCAAATTTGTATATACGTCTTAATATTATTTCAGTAATGCATTGATTAGTCGTTTTTTAATCATAATATCAGCCTTTATATTTGTATTTATAATACGAACGAAAAGGCTGTTATACCTAAAAAAATTTATTCAATTACTTGTATATTTAATATATAAGTCTTACATAGATATGTTATTAAATCACAAACAGACCCATTCACACGAGTCTGTTATTTTGCCCTTCTCTGAATTAGCAGAGACTTCAATCTTGTTTTTCTCTTTTTTCAGATTTATATTATTAAACTTACAGATTTAAACCGGTAGGTTTGTAATTATCATGAATATCAAGGATATAACTCTACAACAGAAGTATATGTACCAGCTTTATACTCTTTAGCTACTTTCTCTCCAGGTAATGTAACACTTGCTGTAGCCCCATTTGGAATAGTGAATTTCCATATCCATTTATCACCCTCATATTTCCATGAACTCTTTATTATACCTGCTGCCGACTTATACTCAGCGTCTATATGTCCAAGGCGTTTGTCGGGAATAGGTTTCATTATAATGTGTTTAAATCCAGGATTAGATATATCAGAAGCAATGCCTGCCACAGTTTTCCATATCCATTCACAAACACAACCATAAGCGTAATGGTTGAAACTATTCATACCTTTTGGTCCCATTCCATTTTCTATCGTATAACTATTCCAACGCTCCCATATAGTAGTTGCGCCGTTATCAATAGAATAGAGCCATGATGGGTTTTTACGCTGGAAAAGCAGTTCGTATGCTATATCGCTCATTCCATTATCGGTAAGCGTGGCCATTAATATTGATGTGCCAAGGAATCCTGTTTGCAGACAATTGTTATGTTCCTTGAAATTCTGACGAAGACGAGAAATCATTTTATCTTTTGCATCGCCTTTAACTAAATTATTCTTTAGAGCAAAGAGTGCAGGAGTTTGCATTGTATTTAGTACCTCTGATTTAAACCTGCCGTCAGCGGTTAGAAAATCTTCACAAATATATTTCTTTGCCTCTTGTTCCATTAATTCGTACTTCGTAGCATCACGACCTGTTGCTTTAGCCATATCGCGCATCATACCTGCATCGATTACCCAATAAGAGCCACAAAGATAATTCCAGTATTCAAGTGCTTCAGTAAGAGGACCGTTAGGGCCAAATGCTTTTCCACTACAACTTTCAAGAGGCTCGTAGCTCAACCAGTCGGCCCATTGATAGTTGCCATTCTCAGCCTTTAACACATTATGATCGTACTTAGTGTCGTTTACATGATTCATGTATTTCTCCATCGAGACCCATGATTCATTTATAATCTCCTTATCGCCAAATTGTTTCCAAATAGTCCATGGAACAATTACACCAGCATCTGCCCATCCAACTCGCATCATTGATGAATTCTCCGCACCATATTGACCTATTGGAGCTACACCAGGATACCCACCTTGTGAAGATTGTGTATCGCGCATGTCGCACATCCATTTATGGAAGAACTTGTCAGTATTTGCAAAGAAAGAACCGGTTTCCGAGAATACTTGCGTATCTGCTGTCCACCCTAAACGCTCATTACGTTGTGGACAATCGGTAGGTACTGAAAGGTAATTTGAACGCTGTCCCCATATAGTATTTGATATTAGTTTGTTTATAAGTTCATTACTTGTAGTGATTTTACCAGTTTCCATCTCTTCTGTAATAGATGAAACTGGTATAGATTGAATACTCTGTATAGTAACTTTATCAGTAGCAGTGATAGAAACAAGTCTGTATCCGTAAAAAGTGTTTCTTGGATAAAAATGAACAGGTTTATCGTTGTCCGCAAAAATATAGTCAAGGCTCATACCAGTATTAGGAATACGCAGGTTCAGGCGGTGAACACTACCTTCTGGACCATCCATACCACGGCTCTTTGCCCCATTACCATCATTCAGCAATTCGGAAGTTACGCAGTTTAGTTTGGTACCTTTCTTAGCTTTAAATACAAAAGATGGAACGGCAGCACAGTTTTGACCAAAGTCGACTACCAGAGTTTCATTAGGAAGGAGTGTAATAGTTTCACCTTTAAAAAACTCTTTATTTATAATTACTTTACCATAATTATTATCACTCTTGCCTTCCACATCTTTCCATATATATGCTCTTACCGGACTCAATGCTAAATCTTTGCGAAAATATACCTCAGCACCATTTGATGGTAATATTACTCCGTTAAACTCGTTGTTTATCTCCGGTGTAGATAAATTTGATGAATTGTCATAACCAGCTATTTCACGATCATCATAAATTTCGCCATCAAATATTGCTGCATGTTTCACTTTACCAGCAATAACTGCTTTCCAGTTTTGTGTATCGGTACCGTATAATTTAGTAGAACCATTTGCATATATTATTTTTAGCACTCCACGGAATGCACATTTTTTTCCTATCATGCCTTCGTGATTATCAGGAGTGATAATTTTATCGGCCCACCATCCCGGTGTTACTTGCACAGAGAGACTATTCTCTGCTCCTGCTTTTTTATTGAAAGCATCAGTAATATCGTATGTAAATGATCTTTTTGTCTTGGAATAATGGGTAAAACCAGGTTTAAGAACCTCCTTGCCAATGAGATTACCATTGACATACAGGTCGTATATACCAAGTCCTGATGTCATCCATATAGCAGCAGTTACTTTATTTTCATTCTTTATTGTTGATGTAAACCAATTAGCTCCATCAGCAGCACGCGTCCCATGGCCTTTAACTACTGGAGCATTTAATACAGAAATCCACTTTGAAGCGTTCCATGCCGAGTTATCAAGTGCGTCTGTTATGTGTCCTTTCTCCAAGTTTGAGTGTGTTCCACAAGAAATCATCGAAAAAGTGACAAAGGCTAATACAGCTTTATCAATCTTATTGTATCTCATATTATTTAGACTTAAAGATGTGTTATTTATGTTACTACAAATGTATAAAAAAACATTCTTTATTAATTATATTATCAATTATTATATGCATCTGCAGGGGATATCTATAGTGGGTGCATATTTTTTCTGAAGTTTTAAGAAACTGTTTTGAATTTATTCGATAAATTTATTAAGCATGATTTTGCAGAATGCCAGTTGTACCATAAAATGAATAGTATGTACTTTATGTGATAGGTACAAAAGAAAGGGAGATAGCATTAACAGCTATCTCCCTTTCAATTTAGAATTATAATTTATAAAGGTTACTTCTTTATAAAAAGTTTATATTGTTAAGTTTATATCAACTATTACCAACTAGGATTTTGTTTCAAATTAGGATTCAATTTAATCTGATCTGTTGGAATAGGTTGCAAATAGTTCTTCAAAGCAAACTTACGGTTAGCAGCTAACTCTACAACAATAGCTCCCGGTTCTGTAGGTGTTAATCCTGCATAGCTATAAGTTATCTTATGATCATTAATTAATCCTGCATAAGAAGATGCTACATAAACGGGTTTCTTATCTGTAGGATTTATCAAAGTCTTCAAGTAAGAATCTGTTCCTTTATATTCTACATAAGCACCACAACGAGGCTGACCTGCCAGTTCTTGTTCTGCTATTCCCCAACGGCAAAGATCAGTTAAACGTTGTCCTTCGCCATATAGTTCAAGCGCACGTTCACGTCTAATTTCACCAAGGAAAGTTAACTGACCACCTAATGATGCAGCCTTAGCTATTAATGCAGCATTCAAAGGAGCAACACCACCACGGGCACGAACTTTATTTATTGAGTAATCAAGATCAGCGTCAGATATTGTTCCGTTGCCCAATTCACAAGTTGCTTCAGCATAGATTAAAAGAATTTCAGGGAAACGAATGTGCATACAATCCATAGCTTCATCACCTGCTGCACCTAAAGAAGCCAACTCACTACGGAACTTACGACCACCCATACCAGAACCAGCATTGCGCAAATTAGGAACATTCTGATAAGTAGCTTGTGCTAAAGTGTAAATATCAACACCGTACTGAGCGCCTGTTTTGTACATTCCCCAGCCCCATGCATAATCCATTGCAGGAGTAACACAAGCTGTTAAACGATAGTCGCGATTCTGAAGTTCGGCATTCATATCTGTATATCCCTTAAATAAAGGAGACAAGTGTACAGGAAGACCATCACTGCAAAGATACATATCAGATAACTTACGAGTCATGCCTGCCGGCCAACTATGTGTAAGGTTTGTACCGCTCTTGCGATTAACCTTATCATATACACTCCGGAATATAGATTCTTTGTTAGAAGATTTACTCAAACCTGCCGGATTAGAATCAGTTCCTTCCAGATTAAATAGATAGTAATAACTAGTATGAGCATACATTTGCGGATTCTTGACTGTTGCAACACCGCTTACATCTTCTACACCTTTCCACAGTTCAAATGTTTTTGAGTCAATAATTTCTTTAGAAAGACTTTTAGCCATAGTCAGCATGTCGGTAATAGAAGGATAACTAGCCGGTTTGGCAGATCCTGCACCAGACTGAACACCATCACCATCAGTTTTAGTTCCAACGTATTTCTCAAAAGTTCCTTCATACAAACAAACTCTGGCTTTAAATGCTTTAGCTGCTTCAAGAGTAACATGTCCGTCATTGTTAGTAGAAGCCACAGTTGTATTCTTCAATTTCTGGATTGCAACATCAAGATCTGATAATATCTGAGCAATAACTTCATAGCGAGAAGCACGAGACCCCCAAACTATATCATCATTTGTATCAGTTACTTTATTAGCAATAGGAATTCCTCCAAAACGTTTCAACAAGAAGAAATGATGCCAAGCTCTAAAGAAATATGCCTGACCAACAGGTGCTGCTATTTCTTCCTTATTAGTATATTCTTCACCTTTCTGAATCAAGATATTTACCGGGCGCAACCATTTATAAGTCTGTTCCCAATAAGTATCCGTTGTTCCGGCTGAGTTTATTCCGCTAATATCATCTCCAGCAGCAGAGACAAGATCTGTTCCTAAGTCAAAATTAATTGGATAAGTTGTATTTCCTCCCCAGGCATATATATTGGTATGCAGATTATTAGCAGCATACTGGAACTGAGTTAGGTTTTTAAAATAAATTGCTTCAGTTTGTGAATCCAATGGCTGTAATTCAAGGAAGTCATTGACACAACTTGTTGTTAACAAAGTTCCCATCACCAGGGATAATATTATTTTATTTGTTTTCATACGTTATTAATTGTGAGGTTAAACATTAAAATGTCAGATCTACACCGAATGAGATAGTACGTGCATAAACATCCACATTTCCTTGTCCGGTTGCAGCTTTACTCTCTGGATCAAAACCATCTTTTACATTAGAAAACTCAAACAAGTTATCTGCAGAAATATAGAAACGAAGGTTTTCAATAGAGGCACGGCGAATCAAACTCTTTGGTAAAGAATAACCTAAAACAACATTCTTAGCACGTGCATACCAACAATTACTTATGTTTATATCATTATATTGTTTATAGTTCCAGTTGTTACGGCTACCATTACGAGACATGATTGGATAACGGGCATCTGTATTATCTGCAGTCCAGGTATTTCCCCAGAATATTGCATTCTGGTTTGTCCATCCACTATACCAGGGAGAAGCAAGCTGACCTTCACGAGCAATATATTGTTGACCAACACCTTGAATAAACATTGAGAAGTCAAAGTTTTTATAGTTTGCACCTAAGTTAATACCAAACTGATAATGAGGATTGGCATCACCATAGTAATAAAGGTCGTCTGTAGTTATTCTACCATCAGCATTTAAATCTACTTTTTTCACGCATCCAGGAGTTAACTGATTAGAAGTTCCCTGAGTAGGATGAATACCACCCGATTTCTGAGTTATTGCAGTATAGTAAGCATTTACCTCATCCTGAGTTTGAAGATAACCATCTGTTTTATAAACGTAAAGTGAGTTCAATGGTTTTCCTTCAATAAATGAAGAAGCACCAACTTTATTATTCATTCCATTAGCAATTGCAACTGCACCCGAGTAATCTGTAATTTCTGTTTTAGCATCAGCCAAAGTCAATCCTACACGATATTTAAAATCATCACCAATCTTATCATTCCAGTTCAGAGATAATTCCCAACCTTTAGCCTGGAAGTTACCATTGTTAGTTTTTGGAGCAGAAGCACCTAGTGTCTGAGGATACGTCATAGAAATCAACATACCTTTGTTTTCACGGATATAATATTCGAATGTTCCTGATAAACGATTATTTAATACTCCAAAATCAAGACCAAAGTTTGTTGTTCCAACACGTTCCCATGTACGGTTTGAAGAAGTCATACCATTAACATACGCTGTAGTATATTTTGCTCCATTATATCCAAAGATTGTAGTACCTGTAGAAATAGATGATATATAGTCGTAATTACCAATACCAGTCTGTGAACCAGTTTCACCGTAAGAAGCACGAAGTTTTAAATTATCAAAGACACCTAAATTCTTTACGAAATTAAATTCAGAGAAACGAACACCGGCAGAAACTCCTGCAAAATTGGCCCAGCGATTATCTTTAGAGAATTTAGAAGAACCATCACGACGGAACAAACCTTCTAATAAATAGATTCCTTTATAATCGTAATTCAAACGACCTAAGTAAGAGATCATCCCAACATCATTACTACCACCAGTTGCCTGAGCTGTAGTTGCATCACCAAGATTGATATCATCCAAATCATTAGATGACATATTCTGACGATAGCCATAAAGTTTCTGATAATGAGTTTTTTCTCCCGTAATACCAGCCATTACACCAACATTATGACCTGCAAATTCACGATTATAATTCACAAAGGCGTTATATGTTTGATAAAGTACATCTTCATAGGTGTTTTTTACCCAGCAGTTCGCATCAGTAGTCTGGCTCTTAATAGAACCTGTACCCAAGGAATAATCAGGATTTCCACTTGCAGTAGTTGTTTCACCCGACCAGTCATACATTGTTACTTTATTCTGACGTTCTACTAGCCAATGTTTACGAAGACGCACATTTGCACTTCCCGATACTGTTAAGCCCTTTGTCAATTTAGCTAAATCGAAAGTAACTTTACCACCTAAACGAAGTATTTCTTCAGTACTTTTTGTACGACCACCTTCAACCAACTTAGCTAACAAGTTGTTGTTACCAAATGTATCATAAAATTGTCCATAACTATTATACAAAGGGAAGATATAAAAATCCTGAATACCATTACCTACACCTTGAGTTGGAGTATCAGTAATACGTTTATCATAAGAAATATTGAATTCTGCTTTAACCCAATCATTTACTTTATAATCGGCATTGGTACGGAAGTTGTATTTCTGCTGACCATCAAAAACGATATCTACCAATGAGCGGTCCTTAGCATAACCCAAAGAAGTCATTACTTTCAGTTTATCAGTACCACCCGAGATGTTAACATTATGAGATTGTCCCCAGGTATTGCCATACACAGCATCAAACTGGTCAGAAGAAGGGTCAAGTACACGCCATACGCCAGCAACAACACCTTCATATCTCTCACCCTTAGCCATTGTTCTCCAAATATCTTCCGGCCACATCCACCAGCTATATTGTGGATTACCATTTTTGTCTAATAAAGCATAAGCGTCATTCTCTGTTGCATGACATAACATTTCTGACCAAGTCTGACCATCAGCAACAGGGAACTTATTACCTACTACATTTGTGTGAACACTACCAGAATAAGTAACCTTCACTCTACCTTCCTTACCACGTTTAGTTGTTACTAGAATTACACCAGCACCAGCCTTTGTTCCATAAATTGCGGCAGCAGCATCTTTCAATACAGAAATACTTTCTACATCGTTGGGATTGATTTGAGAAAGTTCCCATTGATAAGCCTCAACGCCATCAATCAAAATCATTGGGTCTGTAGCATTAACAGAGATACCACCACGTAATGTTATATCGGTACCTTCATTACCGGGACGAGAAGATGTACGTGTAATAGTTAAACCTGGGATAGTACCTTGCAATGCAGATGCCATACTCTGTGTAGCTTTACCTTTCAAAACTTCATCTCCCATTACCTGAGCTACAGAACCGGAAAGAGTTGCTTTCTTCTGTACACCATAACCCACAACTACAACCTCATCTAATGTCTGTGCATCTTCTTTCAAAGATATCTTTACTTTATTACCTGTTATAGCAACTTCTTGTTTTACATAACCAATGTATGAGACTACCAGTTTACCTTTTGCCGGAGCATTTACTGTAAAATTGCCCTCAACATCAGTTATAGTTCCTGTTGATGTTCCCTTTACAAAAATACTGGCACCAATAATAGGTTCTCCTTTTTCATCTGTTACTGTACCTATTACTTTTACACTCTGCGCAAAGGCTGCTACAGAAGCAATAAGCATCAGCATACATGCTAAAATCATTTTAGATAGAAGACTTTTATTTATCTTCTTTTTCTGATCCGATTGTTTCATAAATAAATATTTAAGTGTTAACAAAATATGAAATATTTTCTCATTAAAAAAACTCTCGGAGATATTTCTCCATTTAATTGCCCTTTCCGGCCACATTTGCTCTGTTTAGATTCATTGTCCATAAGCTTCTTTCATATATTATAAATTTATTGGTTGATTTTTTATATGCACTGTTTTATATAGTTACGCATTACTTTTCTTCCTATCATCAAATGATTTTCTACCGTACGTTTACTTAAGTTCAATTCTTCTGCTATTTCTCCGGTAGACTTTTCATAAAAGCGATTCATTATGTATATTGTCTTACGCTGGGAAGGGAATGACTGAAGTTTATTCTTCTCAAGGAAAAGAATTTCTTTCGCATGTAAATTAGGTTCGGTCTCATTAGTATATGTTACCGCATGATCATATATGTATGAAGTAATTTCTTGCTTTTTATAGTAACGACGGAGGTAATCGATTATAATATTACGCGCTATGGTAAAAAGGAAGTATTTTACAGTTTCTTCTCTTAACATCAACTTATAATCAATCAAACGGATAAATACATCTTGTGCTAAATCCTCAGCATCATACTTATGATTAATTCTATAAGTAATGTAATTAAGTATGGTTTGATGATAATCATTGTACGAACGTTCAATGAGACAATCAGAGTTGTTTAATGTACTTTCCATAATATCAGCTTTAATAAAGTTATGCTTTACGGAAGCAAATATAGAGAGTAAAAAAAAGAAAGCAAGAGTTAATAAAGGCCAATACATCTCATACCATTTCGCTAGACACAATTACATATAAACACTTGATTATCTGAAATTTAAGCATGTTACACAGATAGTCTCAAATAATTATATTGCACTAACAGATATATAAAATAACAAATAAAAAGTATCATCAAACTTAGAAATATCAAAAGTTGAATAAAATGCTTTCTGGATTTATATCTAATATCGATCTTTTTAAGCAGAAAAAGAGTATCAAAAAAGATATAAAAAGGCTGTCTAAAAAATAAAGTCTCTGGAAATTAAATATATGAAAACGCTCTCAGAAAGAGACCCGAATAAAAAGGCATAAAAAAGGGTCGTTCCAATTTTGAAGTTCACCCCAAAAGTTAGTCAAAAAAACTTTTGGAAGCCAATTCACTTTTTGAACAACCCCTTTTATGTAATATCTATTTAGCAAACATAAGTGTACCCCATCCCAACTGATCGTAACCACCACTATTATGACCATAATCGGGAGCACCTCCATCACTATACCCACGAGTAGCATTTTCACGCATTTTATTCACCCACATTTCTGTATAAATATTCGACAAATTATAATCGGCAGCCAAACGATGGATTAATTCCCATGAAGGACGAACGGAGCCACGGGTATCATTATTATTCTTATGTTCTTCATACGACATACTTGGCCAGCTATTTCCCGTACAATTTTCATACATAGAGTAAGGTAACTTAGAAATATCATATTTAAAGTTACTCAAAGTCCAGCTATTACTGACACTGCCTGTTTCTGTTTCCCCATAATTATATTTACCAACATACTCACACATTGAAAGGACACGATTATTATCATAAGTAAAAACATCTTCACCTATATTTTTGGCCATTTGAGAGAATACTCCAATTAAACTTACGCAAAGAGTTGCGTGTCCCTGATCTCGTCCTGATTCTTGACATTGTCCCAAAGTCTCATCACTATCAGGATCTTTATGTACAAAAGGAACTGCATTTTCTATATTTCCCGAACCAATACCAAATTTGAAATATTGAATAGCCTCATTAATTTTATAATTATCATCAGTCAAAATACCAATTGACAAAACAGCTGTCATTTGAGCTAAATCCCAGTTTAACCAATAATGAAGAGGACATGTAACTCCATTATGCAAACTCAAGAACTTTGATGCTTGAGAATAAAACACATCAACCATCCACGTTTTATACTTTGAAAATTCAGCACTTGTCCATCCTTTGTATGTACGTAATATTTCTGCTGCATTCGCCAATTGATAAATTTGAATTGCAATTAAATATTCATTAGGATCTATGAAATTTCGATTGCTGTCAACAATGTAACCTGTACATGTACTAGCCCATGAATTAAGAATAAGTACTGCCGCTTTAGCAAACTGTTCATCACCAGAAATTTTCCAGCGCAGTGCTAATTGATATGCAGATGCAGCATCATACATAAGATTTGTATAGTTACTATAATCATTAGGATATTTCTCGTGCCAATTATTATAATCTAGACGTGCTAATAATTTCACAGGATTTGCAGTCCACGAGCTCTGAGCATGCTTGCTAGATTCAAGATGAGCGAAAGCATTTGCCCAAGGTTGAATTCCAGCAGATACCTTATCCTTTACAAAAGCAAAATCAGACTCAGTATGTAACATACAGGGATGAGTCAATTTTGAAGTATAATCTTTAACTTCAGGCCAATTATCAATATCACTATAACCATCCTTTATTTCACTACAAGCAAAAAATGAGATAGAAAATATCAAGTATGCTGTAGCAGCTATAATTTTTTTAAATTGTGTATTTTTCATAGTTTACTTATTTTCATTATTAACATAGGTATTCAATTCATCCAAAGTTTTAAATGTGCGAATCCAATAAATATCATAATTTGTAGCAGGATCTAAATAATCAGCAATTACAAATTTGAACTGTACTAAATTAAATTTCGACCAGCCTGTTGGATTCACTTTATCATATTTAGCTTTCAAATCATAATAAATAACATTTGGATCTGTTACCGATATACTACTTCCGTTTAAAATAGAATATGAATTATTGGCAGAGCTAACTGTTCCTAAATTATTATAACCAATAGTTTGAGGGTTATCATATAATTCTAATTTTATAGTTCCTGCACTATTTGTTCCCGCAACTAATTTAGATGATGGTCTTATTTTAATAGCTAAATATCTATAAGTATTTGGAGTAATTGTTAGATTTTTCCCTGATCCATTTGTAACTAATGATAAATCTCCACGATATTTTGTACCACTTTTACCCATTTGAACAATTGTTTTTATGCCATTTGATGTATAAGTTGCGCTATTTCCAACAGCCCATGGAGCCAGAGAATTAGCAAATGAATACCACAAACGGCCTTCTGCAACTGTCAGTGTAACAGATTTTGATATATTTTTATACGTTGCAGTTATTACAGCAGAACCATTTGTTAGACTATTTACGTGAACTAATCCATTTTCATCAACAGAAGCAATGCCCACATTATCGCTTGTCCAAGTCATTAAAGAAGATGTCGCATCCGCAGGAGTCAGTTTGTATTGAATCTGATAATATTCACCATAGCCTAATTGAGACATTTCATCTTCAGTAACTAACTCCATACCTACAATTGGAATAACTTTCTTAACACTGATCAGTGCTGATATTGAAGCTGGAGTTTCAGGATTTAAGTCGTTTGCTGTAGCTGTTATAGTTACTTTACCAATCGATATTCCTGTAACAGTACCATTATTATCAACTGTAGCTATAGAAGGATCACTACTACTCCATTTATATCGTTTAAAAGTTGCATTTGAAGGGGTGCAGTTTGTTGTCAATTTATAATTATCTCCAATAGCTATATCTTTAGTTGGAACATTTGTTATAGAAACAGAATTGATATAAGTAAAATGATCCACCACCTTAATAATTTTTGCTGGAGTTGAAGCTGAATTTCCAAAACCTATTTCGGGAGTAACCATTATAGTTGTTATTCCTAAATTATTACTTGTTGATAATGTCGCATTTTTGCTTTCATTATTAGTCACTTTTGCAATTGAATCATAAGCAGAGGTCCATGCTACGTTGGGATTTGTAACATTATCAGGTTTTGTTCTCCATGTCAACTGCAATGTTTGATTTCTTAACATACAGATTGTATCCCCTTCTGCATCATAATCTGTTGAGCTAATAGTTATAGAAGATATAGGAAATGACTCTGTCATAGCAGATCCTAAATCCTTGTCATCAGCACAAGAAATCATGCTTAAAGAAGCTGTAAACAAAATCCCTAAGATATATTTTATATTGTTCATATTATTGTATTTAAATAGTTATCTGTTAATTATTACCATCCAGGATTTTGTCCTAATCTAGAGTTCAGTTGCAATTGATCTGCAGGTATTGGATATAAATAGTTCTTACTATCCCAGGAACGACCACTTTCCATGATTAAACATCCATCTGAATTTTTAGCCATGGAAGATGCCGACCCCCATTTAGATGCAAACTCTGTTCCAGTCCATTTTATGCCTAGTATATCCTCAGGCATTTCTGTTTCAGCAGTTTTCCAACGTTTTAAATCATCAAAACGAAAGCCTTCATCAAATAACTCAATCGTACGTTCACGACGAATTTCTTCACGCATACTAAGGCTATATTGATTAACAAAGCTATTACTCAGTTTGGGCATATCCGAATTTATTCTGCAACGAACCAAGTTTAATGATATATTTAAATTATCATCCGAAATAACTCCATCACGTTCAAACAAAGCTTCAGAATAATTTAAAAGAACTTCAGCATAACGTATAATCGGATAGTCATAACCTTCATAAGTATCTTTCACCTCACGTTCTGTTGCCCATTTTTGATTCTGATAGCCACTTCCTGTACGTACATCACAAGCCGTAGCATGTAACGCATCCTGACCACTCATACCTTTCCAGTCTATTCTGCAGTCTGTGGAACTATTAGCCCAATAATAGACCCCATTAGCCAACAATGTATTTTTCATCCTATTATCTCTATTATCAAACTCTGATGTCATTGTACTATACCCTTTAAATTTAGTAGATTTATCTATAGGTAGACCATCACTGCCAAGATACATATTCACGAATTTACGATTAATGTACATTACATTTTTCAATGTACCATGAGTAATATTTGTTCCAATCGGAGCAATTGTCTCATCATGACGACGATAAAAAATATACTCTTTATTATCACTTTTGGTTAAATTTGCGGGATTAGACTGTGTGTTTTCCAAAGTAAACAAATATTTATAAGCATAATCATCTAATGCTTTTGGATTAAACAACTGATAACTACCACTATCAATTACTCTTTTAGAGGAACTAACTGCTATATCAAGTAGTTTTTTGACTCTATCAGCATCCCCATTTCTGAACTTTTGCCACGTCCCTTCATATAAAGCAACACGAGAAAGAAAAGCATAAGCAGCCCATTTTGTTAATCGTCCGTTGTCATCTGATGACACAGAAACAGGCAAGTCATTAGCGGCATCCTCTAAATCTTGAATAATAAAATCTATCACTTCCCCGCGATCATTACGTTCAGCATTCATCTCTGAAGAATTAATATCGACAGGTTCTTTTACAATAATAACATTACCATACAACTGCACTAAATCAAAATAACAATATGCCCGAAAAAATTTGGCTTCAGCTACATATTGGCTAATAGGTTCACTACCTGCGTAAGTCAGAGCATTTTGCAATAATATATTAGTTCGACGAATATGTGCATAATTTGAAGTATAATTACCATCAGATGTTGGAATAGGATTATTACCATGACTATACTGATTAACAGAACTAGATGTCATTAAATCAGAGCGCCAGTCAGAATGAGGAGCATCATTTATTGAAGAGGTAAAATCCCGTGTCCAGCCATAAAAATTGTTAGCAAAATATTTAAAATCATTTGCTGATTTCCAAAGATTACCATCTGCTAATTGATCTTGTGGAGCTAAATCAAGACAAGAGGTCACTGCCATACATAATGACAATAATATAATAATTTTATTATATAGTTTCATAATATATTTTTATTAATTAAAAGGTTACATTCAATCCAAAGATTACAGTACGAACAAATGGAAAACGTCCAGTTTCATTTACAGTACGACTTGTTTCTGGGTCCCATCCATCATTAATTTTAGAAGATTCCCATAAATCAGCCCCCGATACATATAAACGGCAAGCACTAATAGCTTTTGTCTTTTTTAGAAATGTCTGGGGAACATTGTATCCCAATATTACATTCTTAAGACGAATATAAGAACCATCTTCAACAGACCATGAAGAAGCTTGATAATTATAGTTATTAATTGTTCCATTACTTGTATAAGTTGGATAGAATCCATTCTGATTATCTGAGCTCCAGACTTTTCCTACAGATTGATTTGAAGTATTTAAATAAACAGCCTTCATCGGAATACGCCAAATTTCATTACCATTATTAGATCCTGTACGGAAAATACTGCGCTTAGCTACTCCTTGAAATATCATGGAAAAATCAAAGTTATTCCATTCAAAACCCATATTTAATGAGAAAGAAATTTTAGGATCATCTGTTCCTAGATATACATAATCATTATAATCTAATTTTCCATCTTCATTTACATCTTGGAACATATTGTCACCTAGACGGAGCTGATTTGTTAAACCAATTGTATTTCCTGATAAATAGCGATATAGATATTTTTGTCTTTGTTCTTCATTCTGAATTTTACCTGTATACCGAAGTCCAAAAATACTATTTAATGGAAATCCTTGTTGCTGACCCTTAAAGCCTGAATTTAAGACACTTGTTCCACCTATATCAGTCAGTTTATTTGTATTATATGAATATGTACCACCCACATGATATTTTACATTACCAATTTTGTCAGACCATGTAAGTTGTCCTTCAAAACCATGAGATTCAAATTTTCCATCATTAGAATATCCGGCTGCATCACCTAAAATACCAGGATAAGATACTGTTATTAACATATTATTATTACGTTTGATATAAAGGTCTATACTTCCAAATAAATGTCTATTTAAAAAGCTAAAATCTAAACCGGTATTATAATTATTAATACGTTCCCATTCTCGGCCACTTGATGCGATTTTACCATTTGTATCAATAGTAGTTGCTTTAGTAGAGCCAATCAATGCTCCACTTTGAGACGAAAAATTGTAATATTGAGAACCTTCATAACGATCTATACCACTTTGATTTCCTACTATACCATATGAGAGACGTAATTTCAAATCATCAATCCATTTAATTTTCTTCATAAAGTTTTCTTCTGAAATACGCCAAGCACCAGATATACCATAGAAAAAGGCCCAACGTCCTGTTTTGAATTTAGACGAACCATCATAACGCATGTTCACTTCAGCAAGATATTTTGATTTATAGTTATAGTTTAAACGAGAATAATAAGACATAATAGCTTCATGCCATTTAGTCCCTTTATTATCTATCAATGAAACTGTTCCAGCGCCATTAATGGTTTCAAGAGAATTTTGAATATTCTTTACTAATGCTCCATAATAATCATATTCAGTTAATTCGTATTGTGTTCCAACCATAACATTCATATTATGAACATCATTGAAATTCTTCTTATAATTTAAATAAGATGTTAATGAATAGAAGTCTCTATTTGCTGTTGTTTTAGAATAAGATGATTCTGCCTGACTTGATACGCTTGGAGCTGTATTTACAGATGTTCCAGCATAATTATATGACGTTATTGCCATCTTTTTCACATCACGTAACGCTGAAGATGAATTATATCCAACGTTTGATACCCAATCCAGTTCTTTTAACAGATTAAATGTAAGTTGTTCACTAATATTTGTTTCAGAAACTCTCAATTTATTATCTCCACCAAGTTCAGCATACCAAATTGGTGACAACCACGTTCCCCACGAATAAGGCTTTCCATCAAGAGTTGAAGCAGGAAGGCCTGGTTGAGGATAACTACCAGTTAAAGTTTGCCCAATATATGAAGGAGCAATTTGATTTTGGCGATTATAAGCAATAACTGACTCTAGTTTTATTCTGTCTGTCAGTTGTAAATTATTCGTCAACCTAAAATTATAACGTTTATTATTATTATGTCCCCATTTCAAATTGCTTCCATCATATAGATATCCAATAGACAAACGATACAAATTTTTCTCCGTTCCCCCTGAAATAGATAAATTATGCTGAGTAGAAGCCGAATTACCAAATAAAATGTCCGTCCAATTTGTATCCATAAATACAAAATCTTTCACATCTGTAAAAGCAGAAGTAAAAGGATTCGTACTATTGTTCAAGTCGATATAATGTCCCTCATTTGCTAACGATAGCTTTGCATACTTTACCCATGTATCGCTATCTGTATATCCATCATTACTACGAGTTTGAAGCACTGCATTTGCCCATTCTTTCAAAGTCATTAATTTAGGTTGTAATCCTACTGCCTTAAAAGAATATGAAGCGTCATAACTGATTTTCGTTCTTCCTTCTTTAGCCTTTTTTGTAGTAATAAGAACAACGCCACCAGCTGCACGTGATCCGTAAATTGCAGCAGAAGCATCTTTTAAAAAATTAATAGACTCAATATCATCAGGATTAATATTACGTAATGCATTTATACTTTCGCAAGCAACCCTGTCGATGATAACCAAAGGATCTGCATTATTTGCTGATACAGCGCCACGTAATTTCATACCCCAACTTTCATCACCTGGAGCTGAAGAATTACGTGTAATAGTAACTCCCGGAACTTGTCCTTGCATTGCTTGAAGGGGGGATGATAAAGAACCTTTATCTTTTATTATTTTATCTGAGATTACAGTTACAGCACCAGTCAAAGACTCTTTCTTTTGAGTTCCGTAACCTACAACTACAACCTCATCTAATGTCTGTGCATCTTCCTTCAAAGAGATCTTCACTTTATTACCTGTTATAGCAACTTCTTGTTTTACATAACCAATATAAGAGACAACCAATTTACCTTTTGCCGGAGCATTTACTGTAAAATTACCATCAACATCAGTTATAGTTCCTGTTGATGTTCCCTTAACAAAAATACTGGCACCAATAATAGGTTCTCCTTTTTCATCTGTTACTGTACCTATTACTTTTACACTCTGCGCAAAGGCTGCTACAGAAGCAATAAGCATCAGCATACATGCTAAAATCATTTTAGATAGAAGACTTTTATTTATCTTCTTTTTCTGATCCGATTGTTTCATAAATAAATATTTAAGTGTTAACAAAATATGAAATATTTTCTCATTAAAAAAACTCTCGGAGATATTTCTCCATTTAATTGCCCTTTCCGGCCACATTTGCTCTGTTTAGATTCATTGTCCATAAGCTTCTTTCATATATTATAAATTTATTGGTTGATTTTTTATATGCACTGTTTTATATAGTTACGCATTACTTTTCTTCCTATCATCAAATGATTTTCTACCGTACGTTTACTTAAGTTCAATTCTTCTGCTATTTCTCCGGTAGACTTTTCATAAAAGCGATTCATTATGTATATTGTCTTACGCTGGGAAGGGAATGACTGAAGTTTATTCTTCTCAAGGAAAAGAATTTCTTTCGCATGTAAATTAGGTTCGGTCTCATTAGTATATGTTACCGCATGATCATATATGTATGAAGTAATTTCTTGCTTTTTATAGTAACGACGGAGGTAATCGATTATAATATTACGCGCTATGGTAAAAAGGAAGTATTTTACAGTTTCTTCTCTTAACATCAACTTATAATCAATCAAACGGATAAATACATCTTGTGCTAAATCCTCAGCATCATACTTATGATTAATTCTATAAGTAATGTAATTAAGTATGGTTTGATGATAATCATTGTACGAACGTTCAATGAGACAATCAGAGTTGTTTAATGTACTTTCCATAATATCAGCTTTAATAAAGTTATGCTTTACGGAAGCAAATATAGAGAGTAAAAAAAAGAAAG
>Ga0183099_1000362_pt1 | contig 34937 bp, 36 predicted proteins | sample Biomet1_FD_127788 | JGI IMG/M metagenome (GOLD analysis project Ga0183099, IMG submission 127788) | Microbial communities from bioreactor (seeded with anoxic lake sediment) at LBNL, California, USA - Biofuel metagenome 1 | ecosystem: Engineered > Bioreactor > Anaerobic > Unclassified ... | reverse complement strand
CGTATTGGTAATTTCGTCGCTCTGGAGGCTTGACGGTGCTGCCGGCTGCAAAAAGGTCAGAGTATCGCCGGGAGCAAGGGAAACTGAAAGATCACCGCCGGTATCATTGATCTTATCCGTACCGCTTTTGATCCTATAGCCGAAATCCGCCGGTACATAGCCCAATTCAGTTTCGTTTTCAATATTATATGTAACCCACGAGTCCCAAGAATCGCCAAGAATATCAGCAAGACTAGGGCGAACGCGTATTTTCAGCGTTTTTGGCACGCCGTTTAAGCCTTTGAAGCGGATGTGTATGTATTTATCAGCGGCGCCGGCATCCGGAACGATACCGCTAAGCAAGATTTCCGCACCGGTTATCTCTATCGCTCCTGTCCAGTCGCCGGGGGTGCTGCCGCTGTCATTTATGATGTATTCCATCTGGCTTGTAACGCCGGTGATCTTCTCGTTGGAAAAATCCAACACAGCTTCAGGCGCGTCACCTGCGGCTAGCTGAAAAGTCACGGTTACAGAAGCCGGCACTCCGGCGTATTCGCCGTTCTCGTTACCGCCAAATGAAATGGTCACAGACGCGCTCTTTGCAGGCTGACCGGCGGAGTTTGAAGCCACGACAAAATCGCCAAGGGACAGCGAGCCGCTGCTCAGCGTGCCGGTAGTGGTGGATGGCAATGTCAGAATATTGCTGCCGTCCGTTTCGCTCATTGACCACGTAACAGAATTATAGCCTTCGATTATATCCGCCACATTCAGCGTCAAAGTCTGGGAACCGCCGGCGTTTTCAATGTCAATGGTACTTTGGCTAAGTGCTGCGGTAGGCGCGCTGCGCGGACCGGTTTTGTCAAAGGTGAAGCTTGCTGCAAGCGCTGTCCCATTATTTGATATGACAGTAGCGGATTCTCCGTTCACCGTTACCGCAGGACTATCGGCAAATTTGCAGCCGGAACCTGCGGTGAGCGTCATCTCTACAGAATAGACCGTGTTATAATCAAAACTGTCAGTGCCAGCTAAGGCGCTTTCACCTTTTTTCCATGTGATCGCCGCGGTGACACCTGTGGGAGAGCAAGCGGCGGATGCGTTTGGAGCTGCACCTCCATTCGGCGCTGTTATGGTAAGCTCCGTTTTATCAATCGTCCATTGAGCATATAGCACAGTATCAGCAGTCAGCTTCAGCGTTTCACCCGGCTGATAGGCTGTGCCGCTGCCGTCTGCCTTAGTGTTCCAGCCGGCAAAACTGCAGTTCACCCTGGAAAAATCATTTACCGAAGCAACTGCAATATTATTATCATTTCCTTCCACAATAGCTGAAGAGCTGTGTGAACCGCTGCCGCCGTTTGCATTATAAGAAAGAAATTTAAGGTATGATGTATTCGGATCTGTCAGGTCAATTTTATTTTCTCCCAAGCTTAGGGTTCCGCACGTGTCACGCGTGAATTTGTTGAAGTCATCTGCTACTATTGTATAGTTGGCTCCCTGTGCCACAGTAAGCGAAGTTGTTCCCTCAGACGCGGTTCTGGTACTGATTCCGATTGCGCTATCGTCACCTGTAAGCACACCGGCAACTTTAATTATGCTTGCGTCCGTCTTGAGATAAACATTATTCGGTACGCCGCTTCTGTTGTTGTCGATAATCGATATAGCGCCGCTTACCTTTAAAGTACCGCCATACACATATACACCTCCACCGTGGTTGTACATGTTCCATGCGGATGTGGCGTTGCCGCGTATCTCGCCGCCCTCCATGCTGAAGGTTCCGCCCGTGTCCAAATATACGCCGCCGCCATCGCACATCCCGTCAAGAGCATATGTCATGTTTTCATTAATCTGCCCGGCCTTCATGGTGAAGGTGCCGCCAAGACAAACAAACCGCCGCCGCAAGCCGCTTCGTTTTTAAGAATATTACCGCTGTTCATTGTAAAATTGCCGTTCGCAAGATATATCCCGCCGCCGTCGCACGACAAGGCTTCAAATGTGGTGTTTTCGCTGATCTCGCTGTTTTCCATGGCGCAGGTACCGTTAAGCACATACACGCCGCCGCCCGCCGCCGCGGAATTTTTAATTATTTTGCTGTCGCCGCTTAAATTAAAGGTACCGCTTGCCACATAGACGCCGCCGCCATATCCGGACGCGGAGGATGAATCCGTGATGTTATTGCTAATCTCGCCGGCACTCATGGTAAAGCTGCTAATAGCGCCGCTATTATACGCGCTGCCCTGAAGATATACGCCTCCGCCATAATAAGCTTCATTTTCGCTGATTTCTCCGCCATCCATCGTGAAGCTTCCGCTCATGTTCACATATACTCCGCCGCCCTCACCGTACATCGTGCTATAGCCTTTCGCGGTGTTGCTGCTGATCACACCGGCCTTCATGGTGAAGGTGCCGCCGTACATGACAGCTACGCCTCCGCCATAACCCTTACCGATCTCATTTCCTTCCGCGGTATTGCCGCTGATCGTTCCGCCGTTCATTATGAAGAGGCCTTCATTGGCATATACTCCGCCGCCGTTGCCGACTGTTTGGTTGCCGCTGATTTCACCGGCACTCATGGTGAAGCTACCGCCGTTGTCAACGCAAACGCCTCCGCCCCGCCTGCCGCGGTATTGCCGCTGACGCTCCCGCCGTTCACAGCGAGGCTTCCGCCAGCGGCGACATCTATTCCGCCGCCAGTGCTGGTGGTGTTGCCACCCGTTATTTTGCCGCCTGTGGCGCTGTCGATTATTGTCAGGCTTCCATTTACAGCAATGACACGACCGTTTGCCGCCGCAACTCCCGCGGTCAGCCCGCGGTCGATCGTATGGCCTTTCAGGTCAAGAATAACCGTCTTTCCGGATGGAACCGTCAGAGGGCTTGAAATGGCAATATCGTTGTCCAGCACAAAATATCCGCCGCTTGCAAAGGCGGCGCTCAGTTCCTCCGCCGTAGTCACATGTACGGGTTCCGCAAGCTCGTATCCCGGCGTTATGGTAACCGCCGCGCTGTTCGTGCCGATACTCACCCCGCTCTGTCCGGAAATGGAGAAGGTAAATGCTTTGGAATCGCTTATGGACTGATTTATCACAGGAATCTGAACGAATTTTTGTGTTTCCCCTTCGGCAAACGTGACACTTCCGCTTGTCGCCGTGTAGTTCGTTCCGGCTGTGGCCGTATCGTCTGCTGTCGCGTAATTGATCGTCACGGAGCCTTCGCTTCCGTCTGTTCGGACGATCGGTATCGCAACGCTGCCGGCAGTTTCATTGACGCTGTACGCGTTATTTTCAAGCTGAAAAGTGCCTAAACGCACGCTCTGCACAAAGTTGGAGGTATCGCCGGTCAGCGCAAAGCCTGAAATGGTAAGGTTTTGAGCCTCTCCTGCCGCATCGGTGACAGTTGTAATGCCCGTGTTGTCCCCTCCGGGATTGACGCCATTCTGGTCGAAGTTGTAGTAGGCAAGAAGGCCGTCTTCCGTACCGTTCAGCTTTACATACATATTGGCTTTGATTTGTTCCTCCGTTCTGGCTACTGTCCAGAATCTGACCTCGTCAATACTGCCTGTGAAGTTTTCATTGGCAACTGTGCTGTTGCCGACGGTAAATGTATCGCCGGGCGCAAGTGCATTGGGTGCCAACGTGTTGCTTGTGAGCGAATACTTCGTGTCGTTGACGTAGAATCTCCAGACGCCGTTATCGCGGACAGCTGCAAGATGATACCACTGGGAGTTGTTGAGGGTTACGGTTGTGCCTAAAATGCCTAAAAATCCAACATTGCCCATAAGGACGCAGGGCGATTTGCTGGCGCCGACCAGATATATGCCATAACCGGTATGAGCGCTGTTGCCGTTATACATAATGCGGATATTGGTGCTTGCGGTAGACTGCGTGTCCGCCTTGACCCAGGCTTCCATCGTGATATTATCGAGCTGTGACGTCAGGTATCCGGCGGACAGCACATCGTCGGTGTCGGCGTAGCGCATGGCGTTACCCACGTAAAATGGCGTTGCTTCGGAATCCGCCGCGCTTGACGTCAGCGTAACTGCGGGCATTAGGCTTACCACCATTGCCAGCGACAGTAATACGGATAATATTCTCTTTTTTTTCATTCCTCTTCCTCCAAAAGAGCCACCGCTGTTTTCAAATGGAAAATGAGCGCCGGAGAGCAGTGAGCAGTCCTCTTTTTTCAAATTATACCAGAATATGTGGACTGTAGTCCCCGACCGGAAGGTCAAATTTTGACAACCTTTGACATATTCAGCCTGAACAGAAGGCGCAGAAACGCAAAGAAGCCGGCGGGACAATATATGAAACAGTTATTGGGTTATTGAATGAAAAAATTGAAATTATAAGCTAATAATGGTAAACTGGAATAGCTACTTAAAAAAACACAAGGCGGGTATTTTCTATGCTAAAAAATCATGCCATTATCCGCGCAGCCGCGTTTTTTTTGCTGATAATAACTGTTCTTACGTTGCTTGCCATGTTCACGGGCCGGATCAAGCAGGAAGAACCCGATACTTTGCCCGGATATGCCAATTTATCAGGTTTCGATTTCGGCGATAAGCTTGCCAGCCTGCCAAATTCCGGCTTTCTTTACTACAGGGAAGCGCTTTATACGCCCGAAGACTTTAAACTTGGTAATGCCAAAACCGAACCGATTGTTCTAAACGAAGGCAGGGCAGATCCCGGAAACTACGGTACATATCGTATCATAGTCGATTTGTCTGCCAACGGAGAGACTTACGGCCTGAGCTCTTACAGTGCTATGTATTCCCAGCGGCTGTTTATTGACGGGAAGGAATATCCGGCGGTGGGCGCCCCGGGCGAAACGGCGGAGATGACCGTTCCCATGACCAGACACTATACCGTTTATTTCACGCCCGGAACGGAGCAGGTAGAAATCATTATTCAGTTTGCCAATTTCAGCCATTCCGATTATGGCGGGATTTTGCCTTTATATCTTGGCTCACAGCAATTGATTACCGAGCGGGACGCAACAGCTCAGCAGCGTGTCCATATCTTTGTCGGCTGCGCCATGGCTGTTTTCCTCTTTTTTCTCGGCTTATTTCTTTTCTTTCACAGGCGGTACTCGTTTCTGTGGTTTTCGCTGGCCAGTCTTTCAGTAGGAATCCGCATGCTGGTCGTGGAAGAAAAGTCGATTATGCTTCTGCTGCCCAACCTTCCCTGGCGGTTCTCCATCGGCCTTGAATATCTGGCGCTGATAGTTCTTGTTCTATCGTTTATTCTGTACATCAACGGAGTTTTTACCGGCGCGCTGCATAAAAACCTTCTGCGTGTATTCAAAGTGTTGTGTGCACTGTACGGGCTCATTGTGCTGGTGACGCCGCCCATTATATATACGAGGTTCGTGCTCTGGTTTCAACTTTGTTCGGCTGCATTCGGCATATACATGCTGGCCGCGCTCGTATATAATGTTGCCCTAAAAAATGATAACCGGCACATGGAGCATTTCCTGATACTTTCGGGCTCGCTTATTTTCATCGTCATGTCAATTCTGGATATTCAGATCCACCGTTCCGGAGGGTACAGCATTCCGCTCGGACTGTCCGAAATCGGTATGATTGTTTTGATCTTTGCCAGTATGATCGCTCTTGTTCTTCAGTTTTCCCGTACGGAAACAGAGCTGGACAGGGCGCGGCAGCATGAGCTGGAAATGCAGGAAAGCAATCGTCTGCTGGACAGAATGAGCCGTCTGAAATCCGAATTCATGGCAAATATCTCCCATGAAATGCGTACCCCGCTGACGGTCATGTCAAGCTACGCGGGGCTGACTTCTTTGGAGATCCGGCGCGGTGCGGTGAATGAAAAGACGATCGATAATCTTGCCGTTATCAAACGCGAAGCCGTCAGGCTGGCTGATTTGGTGGAACAACTCAAGGCGGTCTCATTGGAAAAGGACCGGGAGCTTGCGCTGGCTGATATTGAGGCACTCGCCATGCTGAATCGGGCGGCGGATTTTTGCGGCCCGATCTGCCGGAAAAAGAAGAATCACATTGTTGTCAAATCGGATTCCGGGAGAATTTACCTGCGTGTAAATTCCGAGAGCATTTTTCAGACGCTTATTAACCTTATTATCAATGCCAACCGCCATACGAAGGAAGATAACATTCAGTTGGCTGTTTACACGGGGCCGGAAGATGGATGGGCAACTGTCTCAGTTACCGACGGTGGCGAAGGAATCGGCCCCGAACAGCTGCCGGATATCTTCAAACGAGGCGTCAGCGGAGACGGCGGTTCAGGCCTTGGCCTTCCCATCTGTAAAGAGATCGTTGAGGAACACGGCGGTCTGATTTGGATTGAAAGCGAAAAAGGGGAAGGGACCGTTGTCCGCTTCACCCTCCCCCTAGGCAAAGGAGAAGAACAACAAAATGAAAAAAGCAACCATCCTGATTATTGAGGACGACCGCGACATATTAAGCGCTAACCGCGCGGCGCTGGAGCTGGAGGGCTATGATGTTCTCGCGGCGGATACGCTGTCAAGGGGCCAGTCGGTTGCAGATGAGCTTTCACCTGACCTGATAATACTTGACATTCTTCTTCCTGACGGCAACGGCCTGAGCTACTGCGAAGAGCTCCGGGGAAAAAGCGGAGTCCGCATCCTGTTTCTCAGCGCGCTAAATACGAGGGCAGATGTGCTCGCTGGCTTACGGGTTGGCGGCGATGATTACATGTCCAAACCGTATGACATGGACGAATTGATTTTGAGAGTAGAGTCGCTTTTGCGCCGCAGCAGACTTATCGGGCAGGATGAGCCTTCTCTGCGCCTGGGTGAACTTGAATTGGATTTTACATCCCACCGCGTAATGCTTAGCGGCCGGGACATTTTACTTAAGCCAAAGGAATTTGCTCTTTTGGCTGCCCTCGTGCGTGAGCACGGCAGAGTGTTTTCCGCAGCGGAGCTTTATAAAATGGTTTGGGGTATGGACATGGCCGGCGACGCCCGCACCGTGAAGGAGCATATATCCCGTATCCGGAGCAAGCTCGGAAAAGAGTGCGAGTTTTTGATTATTTCGGAACGCGGCAAGGGTTACCGGCTTCAATATTACAATCGTGCTCTTGAAGGCCATGCTCCACAATCAAGGCGCGAAACCGGCCAATAGTACCGTCCGGATTCCACTCCGCAAAGTTCCGAAAAGGTGCGGCTGTCAATCACTTCGTATTTTGCACCAATGTCCGATAGATCGTATGGATTTTGCCGCATATAAATCCGCAGCATGGTCTCAAGTTGTGTGATCACGTCCATCTGTTAAAGGAATTCTTTATTTCGTGTTTTAGCCTGCGTTAGCTTATTGGGTTGCCATTCTTCCTCGCGCCGAATATGACGCTTATAAGATGTTTCCGATACTCCGAGAAATCATGGTCGGATAACTTTTTTCACTTCAATTTATAAAGCCGTTTAACGGTCTCCTCATTGCCGATAGAAGACAGATGGATTATATGGCTTTTTTGACTGGAGTGAAAAATCACTGCTCCTGTCCATATTCTTTAGACTTGGGCTTCCGCTGGCGCGGCTCCTGCTTATTGTAGAGCTCACGAAGCTGCCGCCGTATGGACGGCGTTTCTACCTCATCGTCCAGCATGGCGGCTATGTCTCTTTTGGCCCACTGCATACTGCTGTAATCGTATTGCCCGCCATAGGCAGTTTTTAGCCGGTCAACGGCATCGGCGGTTTTTCCCGAGCATAGGCCCATGCGTGCGGCGTGAAGTTCATCGGCGTCCAGATCGGACGCCTGATTCTGCAAATTTCGGTATTGCGCCAAAGCTGTATCCAGCTCCGAGTTATAGCGGCCCTCCGCCTATTCCAGCCTTTGCAGGGAGGCTTCCATGGAATCCACCCTCTGTCTTATCTCCTTCATCCCGGCATCATCAGATTTATCAAATAAGCCCAGCAGCATATTTTTCACGTTCCGCAGTTCTTCTATATCTTCAGTGAACGCGGCAATTTTACGGGACAAAGGAAGGAATAACCAAATGACCAAAAAAGCATTACAATGTGGATTCATCCCGTGCTACATCGAGCATTGAGCATTCATGAAGCCGCCTGCTTGCAGACATTCCCTGATAGCTTTGTGTTTTGTGGGCCAAAAGATTCCCAATATCAGCAAGCAGGAAATGCTGTCCCACCGATGCTGGCGAAAGCAATCGCAGATCATCTGTGTGGCTACTTGGATAAAGGTATTGCGATAGCTACCGATGAGCGCAAAAGTATGGCATCATAGATACAGCCTGCTGACAAAATTGAATTTTCACATAAATGGCAATATAAAAATCAGGTAGTCTTAGATCTCAATTTTACGCTTCGAAAAACGAGGGTTCGAATATACCGATCAGTTCGCCATAAATCAGAAGATATCGATTTCGGTAATAAAATACAATAAGCGACTTATCCGAACACGTACGGTCTATCTTTGTCAACGGCCTTTTTGATTGTGTGATAAACCGCGAATAACGGGTAACCCTAAACCGCTCGTTCTTTGTAAGGCGAGTGGCTTTTTCAAATTATCATCTTAAAAATTTATTCCTCTGGTATTAACTCTTTTGCAAAAAAACTCATCAGGCCTTGCAGTTCTATGAAGTTTTGGAAGTGAGTGAAGGATTTGAACCCTCACAGACGGGGTCTGATGGTATTTACATACTTGGAGCTTCGAACAAAAGCGCAAATCTTCCATGCAGTCTTTATCATGGCAATTTAAAGGATTTATCGCTCAAACCTCGTCGACCGTATTTTAAAAATGAGTAAGAGCCTAAACCTCTGGTTAAGCTCTTACTCAATTCTTGCACTATGAAGTTTAAAACTTATATTTTGTGCCCGTCATCTTTCGCGTCTCTTTCGGCTGCCCGCCGCGGGGTTATGCTGTCTTGCGGATACACCGTGAGGTCTTGCATATGAAAAGGGATCGGACGCCGGGGCATGCGGTCTCCTGGGCTTAGCTGTTGCGGTCGTATGAGGATTACCAAAGCCATACCGTTTCTGCGGCGCCTTTTCGGACTTTTGCAGAATCGTCATTGGCCATTCCGACTTTTCCTCAGGGATGGTTTGCCCCATCAGCTTTTCAATATCTTTTAGATAGGGAATTTCATCATAGTCGCAGAAGCTAATGGCGACGCCTCCCAGACCGGCACGACCAGTTCTGCCGATGCGGTGAATATAGGTTTCCGGTTCGTTGGGTAATTCATAGTTAAACACGTGGGACAGCTCAGGAATATCAATTCCCCTCGCCGCAATATCCGTTGCAACAAGGATTTTGATATCTCCGCTCTTAAAGCGTTTCAGCGCGTCCTGCCTGGCATTCTGGCTCTTGTTTCCGTGAATAGCCATCGCCACCATACCAACCTCGGCCAGTTCCTTGACTACCTTGTCGGCGGCGTGCTTTGTGCGTGTGAAAACCAGCGCGCTGCCAACCTCACGGCCGCGAAGTAGCTTTGCCAACAGGCGGCGCTTATTGCCCTTGTCGATCAGGTACACATGCTGGAGAATGGAAGAAGCCGTGCTGGTCACGGGATCGACTTTTACCGTAACCGGATCGTGAAGGATGGTATTTGCAAGGGCCTCGATCTCCTTTGGCATTGTTGCGCTAAAAAGAAGCGTCTGCCGTTCCTTTGGCAGAATGTTCAGAATTTTTTTTACATCTCGGATAAAGCCCATATCCAGCATACGGTCGGCTTCATCCAAGACGAAAACTTCAATCTGAGAGATATCAACATAGCCCTGATTTATCAGGTCGCAAAGCCGACCCGGCGTGGCAATCAGGATATCAACGCCGCGCCCCAGTCTTTCTACTTGCGGCACCTGGCTGACGCCGCCAAAGATAACGGTGCATCGAAGGGGCAGATAGGTCCCATAGTACTCAAAATTTTCCTGAATTTGAATCGCCAGTTCCCTTGTTGGCGTGAGGATTAACGCTTTGATTCCTTTTCTCCGTTCTAATGCAAGATTTTGAAGAATCGGAAGGGCAAAGGCCGCTGTCTTTCCTGTGCCGGTCTGGGCGCAGCCGATCAGGTCTCTCTTCTGCAATAGCATAGGAATTGCTTTTTGCTGAATGGGAGTCGGTGTAGTATATCCCTGACGGTCAACCGCCTTTAAGATAGGTGCTGTGAGGTTCAGTTCTTTAAATGTCATTTTGCTCTCTTCATTCTAAAATATCAGAATAGACGGCATTCATGCACACGGCATAGATGCTTTCTACTTTGTACGACTTAAAAAAAGCAAAGCAGCTTCCGTCAATCAAAATCAACGGGAACCGCTTTGCTTTTTGATGATACGAATATAGTATACCACAAATAGAGAAAAAAGAAAAGCTATTTTTTTGAGGGAGACCTCATAAACAACGTTGCCTCGATCAGAGAACCTTGCTCAAGAAATCCACCAGTTGCAGATTCTTCGGTGAGCCAAATACCTCGTCGGGGGTTCCTTGTTCGGCAATCACGCCGTCGTGAATAAAGAGGACGCGGCTGCTGACCTCACGGGCAAACGCCATCTCGTGCGTGACGACGATGGTGGTCATGCCCTCCTGTGCCAGTTCTCGGATGACAGCCAGAACCTCCTTGACCATTTCGGGGTCAAGAGCGGAGGTGGGCTCATCAAAGAGGATGACGTCGGGATTCATTGCCAGCGCCCGGACGATGGCGAGACGCTGCTTCTGTCCGCCGGAGAGAGACCGGGGAGAGGCATCAGCCTTATCCTCCAAGCCGACGCGCTTCAGAAGTGTCATGGCAGTCTCATCTGCCTGTTCCTTCGTCAGAATGCCGTTGCATACCGGAGCGAGGGTGATGTTTTCCTTCACGGTGATGTGGGGAAACACGTTGAAGTGCTGGAACACCATGCCGATCTTCTGGCGGTGGCGAGTGATGTCCAGCTTGGGATCTGCCAGATCCACACCTTCAAAAATGACCTTGCCGGAAGTGGGACGCTCCAGAAGATTCAGACAGCGGAGGAAGGTGGACTTGCCGCATCCAGAGGGTCCAATAATGGAAATAACATCGCCCTTGTAGACTTCGTAATCGATACCCTTCAGGACCTCCAGATCATCGAAGGACTTGTGCAGGTCACAGACCCGAATCAGCGGTTCAGCCATTTGCGTTCAACCTCCTCTCCAGAATGCTCAGAAGCTTGGAAATACCCAGCGTCAGGATCAGATAGATGATGCCTGCGATGGTCAGGGATTCCAGCGCCAGATAGGTGATGGACTGGATTTGCTTCATGGTGGTCATGATCTCGCCCGCCATAAACGTGGAGGCCAGAGAGGTCTCCTTGATCATTACGATGAACTCGTTACCCATAGCGGGCAGGATATTGCGCAGTGCCTGAGGGAAGATGACCTTCCGCATAATATCCCGTTCCTTCATTCCGAGGCTGACAGCGGCCTCTCGCTGACCGGAATCTACGGCTTGAATGCCGGCACGGAATACCTCTGCCATGTATGCGCTGGAGTTGATGACCAGTGCAATGCATACACAGGCCAGATTTCCAATATTTGAAAGGCCAGGAATCTTGGGCAGCAGGATCCAGAACAGATAGAGCTGCAGCAGCATGGGCGTGCCGCGGAGAAGTTCGATGTAAACGCTTGCAATACGGGAGAGCCACTTGCGTTTGGACATTCTTGCCAGCGAGATAAACAGGCCGAGAAGACTGCCCAGCAGCACAGAGATCAAAGAGAGAAACAGAGTAATGAAGGTACCCTGTACATACTTCATCCCGTATCTTGCGAGAATTTTTCCGATGTTGGAGAAAAAGTTCACCTGGGGGTCACTCCCTTCTGAAATTTGATGGGGAAGCCGGACGGCGAAGGCCGTCCGGCGCCTTATTCGCGATCGACTGAATATTAGAGCCCTAATTCCTTCACACGGGTCTGAGCGGCCGCCGTCCAATCGGTGTACAGGCCCTTGGAAATTTCGTCGGCGATGATTACGTTGATCGCAGCCACAAGATCGCTCTCGCCCTTCTTGCAGGCGACGACCAGACCGTTCTTATCGTAGCTGAAGTTCACATCGCTGATCACCAGGTCCTTGTTGGCCTCCACCATGGGCAGGCCCACCTGATAAGCAATGGCCACTGCGTCACACTTGCCGGACTGCAGTGCCAGAACGGCGTCCTGCACATTGGAGAACTCAGAAGTCACAGGGTTTTTCAGCTGGCTGTTGACCAGCTCCTGCTGGACAGTACCCATCTGGTAAGCAATGCGCTTGCCGTCAAAGTCAGACAGCTGGGTGTAATCGTTAACCTTGTCCTTCGGGACGATAAAGGTCTGCACGTTGGTTTCATCGGTAACGTAGATGTCGCTCAGATCCATAGCCTCGGCCCGCTCCTCGGTGTACAGCATACCGGAGATGGCCATGTCATACTTGCCGTCCTGCACGCCGGTTGCCACGGCGTCCCAAACGACGTTATCGATCTCCAACTTAACGCCCAGGCAGGAAGCAATGTAGCGGGCCAGCTCCATATCGGAGCCGACATAAGAATCCTGCTCGTTCGAGATATCGGGGTCTACGAACTCATACGGAGCGAATGCAACCTCGGAGACGCAGGTGATCTTGCCTGCGGCAAGGATATCGGCCAGACGACCCGTTGCGTTGTTCAGAATGGAGTCCAGTTCGGGCATACCGGTATCATAGGTGGCGCCGGAGGCAGAGGCAGAGGCGGAAGCTACAGCGGAAGCAGCAGGTGCGGCGGAAGAGCCGCAGCCAGCCAGCAGGCTGGCGGTCATGGTCAAAGCCATGAGCAGCGCAAACATCTTTTTCATCATCATTTCCTCCTAATTTTACTCTTAAAATTGTTGTCTCTTCTTATGTCAAGCGTGTGCGGAGATCCGCGTCGCACAAAACATCCAGAGCGGTGGCTGCCATTGCTTTGGCCGCAGTGTGCAGCAACTTGTGGGCATATGAAGAATCCACAACATCCAGATAAGCCGCGTCATGGGGATTCGCGTCTGAAATGGCGGACGTACTCAATACGCCGTAACATGTAGGCGCGTGATAGGAGACATTGCCGATGTCGGTGGAACCGGCATGATAGAGATCGTCCTGTCGGAAATCCGTTATGCCGAGGCGCTGGAGATTCGTCCGCAGTTTTTCCACCAGCGGTATGCAGTTTTTCATATCATAAAAGGTGTTGGGGTCCCGCTCAACGACCAGCTGACAGCCGGTCATCAGCGCCGCGCCCTTCGCACAGTTGTTCACCTTTTCAATGATCTTCTCTAATAGATCCTTGCTCCGGGAACGGACGAAATACTGCATCACGCAGTGGTCGGGCACGACATTGCAGGCGGTACCGCCATGTACGATGATGCCATGGACACGAGTGTCTGAGGGAAGATGCTGGCGCAGTGCGTTGACGCCTGCAAAGGCCAGATTGCATGCATCCAGTGCATTGACGCCGCTTTCAGGATTGAAGGAGGCATGGCTGGCGTGGCCGGTAAACGTATACGTCAGATCGGTGCAAGCCAGTGCATAATTTTCCAAGCAGCAGCCGGGAGCGCCAGCCAGATGGAACTGAAAGACCGCATCTACGCCGTCAAATGCACCCGCTTGCGCCATATTGATCTTCCGACCGCAGGTTTCCTCTGCCGGCGTGCCAATCCAAATGATCTTGCCATGAAAATGGGGTTTGACGGATTTTAATGCCGCTGCCGCCGCATAGGTACTGGCGGCGATCCAGTTGTGGCCGCAGGCGTGAACGTTGCCGCTGCCGTCAGGACTCTTGTCTCCGTAGCCCGGCAGAGCGTCATACTCCGCCAGAAAGGCGACAGACGGGCCGTCATCATCGCCGAACTCTGCCCTGAAGGCAGTAGGCACGCCTGCATAGGGCATCTGCACCTGATAGCCCAGCGATTTTGCCATGTCTGCCAGATACCGGCTGGACTGGATCTCCTGATCTCCTAACTCTGGATGGGCATACAGGAAGGCACTGACCGCTTCAGCTTCCGCCGATGCGGCATCTTCCGCTGCAAATGCCTGCTGTTTTAGTGCGTCGAGTTCCACGAAAAAGCCTCCTCAAGTATGAAAAAAACCGTCGAATACCGACGGCTTTGCTTCCACAGTATGCGCTCTGCGCATTTTTGCTTCGCAAAGCAGACAGCGCTCCATCCCGCTCAGGGGGTGACAGTCGTCAGGTTGTTCGCCTGAAAACCAGAATCCGTGCCCCGGCGGTACGAATTCTTCGGCGGCTTTTCCTTTCACAACGGCATACGGATTCCGGGTCCTGTCCGCGCTAATCATAAAAACCGCGCCTCTATTCTGCAAGGTTGTGTTTGAGTTTTTATTATCGTAATGCGTTAGTACGGTAAAGTCAATTGTAAATTTGCATAAATTTTCATTTTTCGTGAATTTTTCACAGTCTACGAAGTGGGCGCGGCGGTAAAACCGTCGCTTTCCCAGTGAGAAAGAGTACCCGACTCCACCAGAAGGCGGGGACGGGTACTCTTTACAAGGTGTATCACTGCAATTTGAGGTTCCGCAAAGGAAAATGAATCTGCCTGCATAGCAATTCCATCACTTTAGATAATTTACGAGCCATGTGCCGTATAACCTTTTGAATAACAGAAGGAGCAATAACAACAAGACGAGGATTTTCTGGGATTTCAATATGCCAGGATAAAAAGCAGGCGGCACCAGATCGGCACCGCCTTGTAAAACCATCCTCAGTTTGTGTTTATTAATCCCCCACCGCTCCTATTAGTCGATTTGGCGAGGGTATGCAATCAGTATACCTAGAGGATCCTAGCAGCTTCGCACACAATTCCTGCCAGCATTTTTTGCCTCATACATCAGATTATCTGCTCGCTGTATTATAGAATCAACAGTTTCATTCGCACAATATTCCGCAACTCCAATACTAGCTGTTATCTTGTTGTCAACCAATGTGTCCATTTTACTAATAATATTTCTCAGTTCTTCAATTAATAGTTTGGCCTCAGCAAGCTTTGTGCCTGGAAATAATATAATAAATTCTTCCCCTCCCCATCGGGCCAAGCAATCAATTTTTCGAATTCGATTATTAATTGTTTCTGTTAATTTGGTTAAGACAATATCCCCAGCATGATGGCCAAAACAGTCATTGATGGATTTGAAATGATCTATATCCAGCAAAGCAACCGAAAAGGTGCCCCAGCCCTGCTTTTGTACGCGATGAAACTCTTCCTCTAACTTTTCAATAAAATACCGGCGATTATATACACTTGTCAGTGGATCGGTTGAGGATAAAATACGCAGCTCCTCTTCCAGATGTTTTCGTTCCGTAATATCATCAATAATCAATTGCGCTCCATTTGAATAATAGCAGCCTGTAAAAGGCTTGATATGCAACCGAATATATGCCCTTTTACCCCATTTAGATTCGTAATCCATTTCGAAAATGCCGTGCACATTGTCCACTATGCACTTTTCGAGTTGCTCAGATAATCCGCAATGAACGAGAGCCGGAATCCTAAATATATTAATTTTTTTTGTTTCTTCCGCACTTGGCGAGCCCAGTATTTCAAGGGCGGATTGATTCACGAAAATAACATTTCCGTTGCTATCACATTTCAAAATTCCAACCGGAGCATTCTCAGCTAATTCTAAATATTCTTTGCGGCTGGCTTCAAGTTCTTTATGAGCCTTTGCAATTTCATTATTAAAATTTTTTGTTTGCTCTTTTTCTTCATGCAGAGTTAAAGCCATTTCAATTGTAGATAATAGTGAAAATTCATTTGTGCCCTTGAGGACAAATCCATAGGCCTGAACTGAGGCAAGTTCCAGAAAAATCTCTTTTGACGCATTGCCTGTTAAAAAAACAATAGGAATATCCTTATTTTCTAGTATTATGCGAGCAGCATCGATCCCATCCATGCATCCTGCTAATTCAATATCCATAATAATTAAGTCAGCAAAAGAGCTGCTGCAGGCTTTTTTTACTGCCGCTTCGCCTGTATCAACATTTTCTACTTTGTATCCGTTTTCGATTAGAAAATCAGAAATGATTTTAGATGAAAGACGACTATCTTCTACCAGTAATATGTTTTTTTGCATCAAGCAGCTTACCTCTTTTATGAGCAGAATAATCAGGCCTAAATTCCATGCGTATTTCTATCGCGTACAACGTCGGTTCCTTGTCCCATCTAAGCATGTTTAGCTCCTGCCGCTTTTCTTTTGCTTTTCATTATTGTACATCTGAAGTCTTAATTTTGCAACAATATGGGGCCCAAAATGTTCAATAAGAATTCGGTTTATTGTTGCAAATTATGTTGTAAAAATAGGATTCAAATATCAAATTTTGCTGGCATACATGTATTAAATTGCTGTAATCGTTTGACACAGAGACTCTTCCGTGCTACGATTGCAAAAAATGCTCCGGCTGGCCACTGGGCCCCGCGGGAGATACACAGGAGGCGGATCCATATGCAGAAATTGTCAGACCGGACGGCGGACTTCACTGACTCTGTGATCCGGCGGATGACCCGGATATCCAATCGATACGACGCGGTAAATCTCTCTCAGGGGTTCCCAGATTTCAAACCGCCGAAGGAAATATTGGACCGCATGGCCCAGACGGCCCACGAGGATTTCCATCAATACTCCATTACATGGGGCGCTCAGAATCTGCGGGAGGCCCTGGCGGCGAAGCAGTCTCGCCTGATGGGACACGCCGTCGACCCGAACGGAGAACTCGTGGTCACCTGCGGCTCTACCGAGGCGATGATGGCCGCCATGATAACCGTGGCGAATCCCGGTGACAAGGTCATCGTGTTTTCTCCGTTTTACGAAAATTACGGTGCCGACGCGATTCTCTCCGGGGCGGAGCCGATCTACGTGCCGCTGTACCCGCCCGCGTTCAACTTTGACCCGGAGGAGCTGGAGGATGCATTCCGCCGCCGTCCCAAGGCGCTGATCCTCTGCAATCCCTCCAATCCCTGCGGAAAGGTATTTACCAAGGCGGAACTGGAGACTATTGCGGCTCTGGCTGAGAAGTACGACGCTTATGTGATTACCGACGAGGTGTACGAGCATATCGTATACGCGCCCAACCATCACACCTATTTCGCGTCCCTGCCGGGCATGTGGGAACGGACCATCTCCTGCTCATCTCTCTCCAAGACTTACTCCATCACCGGTTGGCGACTGGGATACACCATCGCGCCGCCGGTGATCACGGAACGTGTCAAGAAGGTCCACGACTTTTTGACCGTGGGAGCTGCCGCGCCGCTGCAAGAGGCGGTGATCCCGGGATTGAAATTCGGGCAGGATTACTATGACGGACTCCTGGCGGTCTATACCCGCAAGCGGGATCTGTTTTTGAAGGGTTTGGATGATATCGGCCTGATCCACAATGTACCCCAAGGGGCCTATTATGTTCTGATGGATATTTCAGAGTTCGGCTTTGACAGCGACCTTGCGTTTTGTGAGGCACTGGCGGAGAAAGTGGGCGTGGGGGCCGTGCCCGGGTCCAGCTTTTTCCGAGAGCCGGTGAACCATCTAATCCGCTTTCACTTTGCCAAGAGGGACGAGACGCTGCGGGAAGCGCTGGACCGGCTGGAAGACCTGCGAAAGAAGATTCCGCCGGAGAAGCGCGGCTGATACTGTCTCCGATTAAAAATGCCGTGCGCCGCAAAGAAGCGACGGCTTCAAGCGCGTTCCGGTAGGATCATAAAGTGAACCGTGGGTATTCGTAAAGGCAGACAGCAAATTTTGCTGTCTGCCTTTGTTTGTTAAACGGCGATTTTCTTTGTTTTCTCTATGGCTTACGGTGCACAGGTACGCTATGGAAACGGCCTGTCCGCAGACGGGGTTGTTGGTGATGTAGATCAGGGGTACGTTCTCGGGACCACAGGCCTTAAATGAGCTGCTCCAGCTTCTCAATGCCTAGTGCTTTATTTTATTAACTTTCATCTGCCGACACATCTCCTGAAATCTATAGGGACAAGCAGACACAAATAGCGCTACTTGTCCCTACACTTTCTTCTTCCTCTTTGCGCGTTTTCAATTCGCTCTCAGGTTTGACGTTTACCCAAAAAATAGGTAGCCACTGTATTTGACGCTCTTTTCTACCCCAGTTTTGAGATATAAAGCATGACCTGTTCAAATGTCTGCTTGAATTCCTTGAAAAGCTCGCCTGCTTCAAGACTACCGCTTTCCAGTGCCTTCTGCAGCTTTGACGCAACCGTATAAAGACTTTTGGCCCCGATATTGCCTGAGCTGCCCTTTATTTTATGTACAGTTTTTGCGGCCCCTGAAAGACTGCCACTCTCAATCTGCGAGGAGAGTTCCTCAATCAGACCGATATTTTCTGAGCGATATTCCCTGAGCACCGTGTGGTAAAGTGCAACGTTGCCGCCCAAGAGCTTGAGCCCGTCCTCTTCGCTGAAAAACCCGTTCGATTCAGGCTTGCTGAATTCCTCTGTTGCTGGCAGCTCCCCCCCAGTCGGTTTGGGAGCCTGTTCCTCTGCAGTTCCGCTTAGCAGCGCTTTTGGAACTCTGCCGGATGATGTTACGATCGTAACGATGTCTGAAAGGAATCTGTCAGGATCGAAGGGCTTGCTCACAAAGTGCCGGATTCCAATGCTGCTGCAACGTTCTTCTACCCCGGTAATCGCATCCGCTGTCATGGCCACGATCGGAATTTCGGTGTCGAGCTTTCTGATCAGTTCCGCTGAATCGTATCCGCTCATGACCGGCATGTGAAGGTCCATAAGAATAATGTCAATCATGTTTCTTTGAAGAACAAAGCTGTCATAACCCTCCTGACCATTTTCGGCGACCAATACCAGGAACCCAGCCTGTTCAAGTATCGTTTTTGCAATGAACTGGTTCGTCTTGTTGTCCTCGATGAGCAGGACACAATAGGGTTGGGACACTTTGCTGCTTTCCTGAGTGGATGAAGGGGCATGGTGATCCAGCACTCTCGACCTGAATATCTCGATGATACCGTCGTACATGACAGACGGAATGATGGGAATGGTGACGCCAAGATCGATCCCTGCCTGACCAAGCCTGTCGAATAAATCCTGCCCGTTGAACGGAATCAGAAGAATCGATTTGGGGTCCTCACGGTAAAGCGGCAAGGCTTCAAGCCTTTTCCAGCACTCAATGCCCCCGTCTTTCGGCGTAGCATAGTCGATGATGATGAGGTTATGGGTGATTTCATTTCCTCTCGCTGCCTTTTCGATGAGCGTGACAGCTTCCTCCTCGGAAGACGTCACGTCAATATCAATGCCAAACGACGTGAGATATTTTTTGATGAGGTAGCTGTTGGTCGCGTCGTTGTCGATCAGCAATGCGCGGATGTTTTTAAACATCGGTCCCAGTGACTTGGCCATTGTCTCCTTTTCCTTGTCTTGATCAGCCTCCAGCCTCAGCCTCACCTTAAAGGTCGTCCCCGTGTCAACCTCGCTTATGACAAAAACGCTGCCTCCCATAAGCTCGACAAGGTTCTTTACGATAGAAAGCCAAGTCCACTGCCGCCGAAGCGTCTGTTGATACTCGAATCGCCCTGCTCGAAAGGCTTGAAGAGCTGTGCAATGTGCTCCTCAGACATGCCGATGCCGGTATCGGCCACGCTGAATTCAAGGTCAAATAATTGCCCCTCTTTCCCAATGAGGTCAACAGAAAGTCTGACCGAACCTTTGGAGGTAAATTTGACGGCGTTGCTTACAAGGTTTGTTAAAACCTGCTCGATCCGCGTGGGATCGCCCCAGAAGAAAGAGGGAATGCCTGGGTCCTTTTCCATGTAAAAGCTAACGCCCTTTTCCTCAATCCTTATGTAATTTGTACTGATAACCTGCTGTACAACCCTATCCAGGTCAAATGAGATGCGTTCAATGCTTATCTTCCCGGCTTCCATTTTTGAGAAATCAAGTATATCGTTTATAATGCCAAGCATACTCCTCGACGCATCCGTAATCTTGTCGAGATAAAGCTGCTGCGTGGAGGAATTGTCGGACTTTTTAGCAAGATAAGCGAAGCCGGTGATTGCATTCAAAGGCGTTCTTATCTCGTGGGACATTCTCGCAAGAAACGCGGATTTGGCTTGATTTGCTGTTTCGGCATTTTCCTTTGCAATATGAAGTTCATCCTGGACCCGCTTTCTGAACTTAACCTCTTTTCGCAGGCGGATAATCCAGAACGCCGATATTGCAAGAACAAACAGGGCTGCGCCGCCAATCATACCGCTGACCTTCCAGATCTTTGAATAATCGATCTCGTTTTCAACGCCCATCCAGCGATCGCGAATTGTGATCTTTTCTTCCTCGGTTATAGCGGCAAGCCCCTTGTTAATGATACTCACAAGCTGCGGCCAGTCGTTCCTGACTGCAAAATAGACCTGCTGGTCATCGTCAACCTCGATGTCCACATATTTGAGGTTTGTTATCCCGGCAGACTCAATCTGATAATCTGTGGTCGCTAGATTGCCAACAAAGGCAACCTCTCTACCCTCCGAGACGGCTTCCAGCGCCTCCTGCACGGTTGGATAGAGGCTAAGTGAAATATCACGGTATTCCTTCAGGAAGCTGTTGTGCGAGCTGTTCTCTTGGACAGCCACGGTTTTTCCTGCCAGGTCGGCGAAGGATCTGATGTCCCTGTTGTCTTTTTTGAGGAATATAACGCGCTGAAAAGAAACATACGGGACAGAAAACAAAAAATACTTTGACCTCTCCTCGGTCTTTACAACGCAGGGCAGCACATCCAGTTCCTTGTTCACCGCCAGTCCATAGGCCTGAGTCCAGGTAAGCCCGCTTGTGACAACCATGTTCAGTCCCGTCTTTTTGCAGAGGAGGTCAATATAGTCGGCGGCGATGCCTTTGTATTTACCGTCATTATCGAAAAACTCATAAGGGATGAAGGCAGGATCGACTCCGAGCTTTATGATTGGATGATCCTCTATGAACTGTTGTTCCTCTGGCGTCAGCGAAACCGTTGCAGAATCGCTGACCATCTCTTTGGCAGAACAGAAGCTACTCGGAGCGCAAAGCGGGAGGAAAACCAAAAGCAGAAGGAAGAAAGAAATCATTCTCTTTTTCATATCTGCTGTTCCTCCGGGGATTCGGCCTGGTATCTGCCGGTTATCTCTTGAATTTTGTCTTTAATTTCAAAGAAAGCGTCTGTGATCTCAGGGTCGAAATGAGTACCGCGTCCTTCTGCAATTATCTTCAATGCCGCCTCCTGTGAAAAAGCCGGCTTATAAACCCTTTTGTTGACCAGAGCATCGAACACGTCAATGATCGCCATCAGTCTTCCCGGAAGCGGTATCTCCTCTCCCTTAAGCCCCTTGGGATAACCTGTCCCATCAAACTTTTCGTGATGCGCTGCGATCATTTCGGTGGCTGTGACGATGAACGGGGAGGAAAAGGATTTATACTCTGGCAGCTCAAGCGAGTTCACACCATAGTCAACATGCTTTTTCATAACATCAAATTCTTCCGCTGTGAGCCTGCCAGGTTTGGTCAGGATATCGTCTGGTACTCCGACCTTGCCAATGTCGTGAAGAGGTGCCGTGCTGCAAAGAAGAGCTATGTATTCGGCCGTCAGTATGCTCTCATATTTCTCACTCTTGCATAAATGCTCGCACAGGGCCTGCATCATGAACTGAGTCCTCTTGGTGTGGTTTGAAGATTCAATGTCGCGTACCTCCAGAAGGCTGATAAGCGCGTGTATCGTTAGATCGCGCGTTGCGACAAGTTCAACCGTACGAAGGGCAACGGCTTCCTCGAGATCGGCGTTATATCTTTCCAATTCTCTGTGCGCCCGCTGAAGCTTGGAATGGACTTCAATCCTCTTCCTGAGCGACTGAAGATTGAGCGGTTTGCGGATATAGTCTACAGCCCCTAATTCCAGCCCCTTGATTTCGCTTTCCACCTCGTCACTGTTGGTGAGGATTATCACGTTTAGGTAATTGAGCGTTGGGTCGGAATAGACCTGCTTCAGGACCTCGAAGCCATCCATGACAGGCATGTTGAGGTCGAGAAGGACAATGCTGATGTCCGGATTTGCCCTGATGAGTTCCATCGCCTCAGCCCCATTTTGGGCAACGAGGCAGTTGTAATCTACCAGAATGCTTTTGATGATCGTGACGTCCGTCTTGGAGTCTTCGACGATCAGGATTCTAATATCGGATATGAACATGTCTTCCTTCCTCCTGTCCGTACCGGCTGGTGCATATTCAGCCGGCGCTCAGCAGCTTGTTGCCTTCCGTTTCAACGTCTGAAAGAAAATCATCGACCGTAAGCTCTCCGACCATTACCCTGTGAAGCCCGGGCGCATAAATTCTGTCCTTGACGGTTTGCCATGCAGGGACGGGTACGTCAATGCTTGGATTTTCAAATCCAGACAAAAAGGAAACGTATTTCGGGTTTGAAGTAAAAAATTCGCTATCTGCCATATCCAGTCGGATGGGTGTACGGAAAGGATAATAGATGTCATGCTCAGGACTGTATTCGCCGTCCATAATCTGATCCTGTGCAGGAATCGAGATCATATAGTTTATAAAATCTATAGCTGCTCTTTTGTATTCCTCGCTCATCTTTGCGGGGAATGCTAGCATCATGGGCCCCACTTCTGAGCAAAGACCTATGTTGGAGAGGGGAATTATTCCAACCTCAAATGGGCTTCCATTTTTCTCAATGTCCGTTACGCCCCAGATACCCTGAAATTCAAAAGCGACCTTCTGATTCAGAAATTGACTCATGACCTCACTGCCGGTGTCGTCCTTCCATGTGGGCTGGGCAAGTTCTCCAAGGGTATCTCTGTAGAACTCGATTGCCGCTTTGGCCTTGTCGTTATTTACAGCGACCTTCATGCCGGTATTATCAACCAGTGCCGAGCCAAAGCCATAGACGAACTGGTTCACCATCCACGAGATGTCATTTGATTCCGCGCCGACGAGTCCAACGCCTTTGGCCCCGGTTTTGGCTTCAACTGCGTCCATCGCAGCTACCCAGGAATCAAGGCTCTTTATTGATTCGGGATTAAAGCCCGTTTCATTCAGCAGGGTCTTGTTATACAGGAGGCACATGGAGTGGCCAAGCCAAGGAATGCCGTAAACCGCGTCATCCACCGTGCCCAATTCCCAGAGCGCGGGATAGAACAGCTTTTTTTCGTTAGCAAAAGAGTTTGTCTGGTCGGCAAGATATCCTTTTGCCCCGAAGTATTTAACATAGCGATAAGGCAGTACAAATACCGTATGGGGGTTGGGCGCCTGAAGAATTGTTTCTATAGCCGCCAAATCCTCGTCCCCAGATATCATGGAGACACTCAGGCCGGATGTGTTTTCCGTGTTGTATGAATCAACAATCTTCTGGATAGCCTCGCCTCGGCCCGAGTAGGATTCCCAGGTTATTCGGAAATTTAGACTTTCCGCTGTTTGCGACGTAGCGGGAGATGACTGGAATCCCGAAAAAGCCTGCATGGCAGGACCACAGGAGACTAACAAGAAAAGAGCCATCATGAATGCAAATGTAGCCATCGTTTTTTTGATCATCTTGCACCTCCATAGCATGTAACAAATCAAGCTGTTCTATTTGAATGGTATAGTCAGCCAGAGCTCCTGCAAAAAGGGAAGCAAGGTGTATTGAAGCGACGTGCGCACAGGGATTGCATACGTTCACAATATTTATACGTGTTCAGTCAAAAAATTCCTATTTTTTACACATTATCACAAATAAACAAAAAAGGCAATTTAATTGCACATTAATTTGACCTTTTTATAAGTACAAATTGCAAGTGCAAGTTGGATACCCCAGTAAAACGGTATCGGGGGTTCAGACAGCGTAAACGCTGTCCAGGAATACTTCGAACAGCTCCTCCGGCGTCTGGTAGCCGAGCCGCCTGCGTGGGCTGCCATTCAATTGCAAAAGAATGGCAGCAACGGCCACTGGAAACCGTCTACGCAGTGGTATTTCTGGACGCTATCCACTACCATGTCCGCAGCGAGGGACAGATCGTGAAAAAGACCGTCTACGTTGCCATTGGCGTGGATCTGGACGGAAAGAAGGATGTTCTGGGTATGTGGATCGGCGAAAATGAGAGCGCCAAGTTCTTGGCTACCGTACTTAACAGCTTGAAGAACCGTGGCGTTGAAGATATTTTCATTGCCTGTACAGATAATCTCAGCGGTATTTCCTCAAATCCAGAACTGCATCATCCATCAGATGCGCAATTCCAGCAAATATGTTTCCTACAAGGACCTCAAAGCCCTGATGGCCGACCTCAAGTCCGTTTATGCGGCGGTGGACGAGCCGACCGCGTTGGATGCCCTGGACACATTCTCGGAGCACTGGGACAAGCGGTCAACTGGACAGCTTTGCAGACCCAGACAGCGTCGGCTCATGGGCGAGGGACGCGGCGAAATGGAGCGTCGGCTCCGGCCTTATTCAAGGCACTGATGGAAAACTGAACCCCACTGCCAACATCACCCAAGCCGAAAGTACTACCATTATCCTTCGACTGCTACAAAAAGCCGGTCTGGTGGACGTGCGGAGTAAGGCGTAGTAAGAGGCCTTGCCGTCGAAAAGTGGGTATAGTATTTATTGCCTGATTTCGTACTTGTACCGATAAAATCTTTTTTGTAGATATTTCATAAGAGTGGCTAAAACACTGGATTTGTTTAATTCGGTGTGTCTAAAAAGCAAAAAATATTATAATGTTTCGACAGAATAACAAGCAATAAATGGGGTATTCCGCGGGCTTATATCCCAATAGTTCCAGCAAAAGTCCTCTGAAATCGTTGATTTCAGAGGACTTTTTGTATCAAAAAGTTTGCATTTAGTATGCGCCTGCTGCCGGCGTCGAGGGCTCTCGAAACTGACCTATTCTTTGTTTATTGCGGCGCAGAATTTGAAGCTGGCAGTGTTTGCATGAGGGCATAGAAATGTTCGGGTTTGCCGGTGCTGAAGTATTTATACCAAGATTCCAGCGTGTCGGCCTGAAAAACGCCCAAGCGCTCGATGATCTGCTTGGCCCACAGCAAACCACCGGTGGAGCCTGCGGTAATCAGATTGTCGTCCGCCACAGACGGCTGATCCACATAAAAGTTTTGGCCCTGATAGCCAGGAGCAAACATTTCAAGGAATCCTGGCCCGTTGCTGGTATGGGGGCGGTTGTCAAGCAGGCCGGCACCTGCAAGCGCAGCGGTCGCCCCGCAGATTGCGCAGACCGTGGTACCCACCGCGAGAAGTTCTCGTGCTTTTTCGAAAATTGCGCCATGCTTCGGGTCATTCCATGTATTGGCCCCCGGCAACAACAACACGCTGGTATCGCTCACAGCAATCTCATCAATCAGGCAATCGGGCACCACCGTCAGCCCACCCATCGTATGGATCGGCTCTTTGGAAACACTTACCGTTTTCAGCGAAATTTGTGGGGCATCCTTTTTGAAAAATCGACCAGAATTCAATTCCGCGGTGACGTTTCCGATTTCCCAGTCGGCCAAGGTATCCAGAACGTAAACATAAACTGTAATCATAAATTTCCTCCGTTTTCATTGCGTTTCTTACGGACTTATTGTACCATGGCATTATTGACAACAGCATGGCAACAATCTGCAATGAAAAATAGAAATTTTGAAGGGCGGCCGTCTGATGAAGGTAGACAGGCTTGTGAGTATCATTATGATACTCCTTGAAAAAGAGCGGGTCGGCGCACAGGAACTGGCAGAGATGTTTGAAGTCTCTCCCCGCACCATCTACCGCGACATCGACACAATCAACATGGCGGGCATTCCTGTTTGCTCAACATCGGGAGTAGGCGGCGGCTTTGAAATTATGCAGAAATACAAGATTGATAAAAAGGTTTTTTCAACTGCCGACCTATCCGCTATCTTGATGGGGCTTTCCAGTCTTTCCAACATGATACGGGGTAATGAACTGGTAAACGCCCTTGCGAAAGTCAAAAGTTTTATCCCCGCCGACAGAGCGAAAGACATTGAAGTAAAAGCAAATCAAATATGTATAGATTTAAGTCCGTGGATGGGTAACAGGAACATACAACCATATTTAGAGATGATCAAAACAGCTTTGCAGGAAAGCAGGCTGCTTTCGTTTGAATATATAGCCCACCACGGAAAAAAGACCACACGAACAGTTGAACCATATCAGCTTGTATTGAAAAGTAGTCACTGGTACTTACAGGGGTATTGCCATAAAAGGAATGATTTCCGCTTATTCAAGCTGTCCCGCATGTCAAACCTGCAAATGGAAGAGGAGGTTTTCGCGCCGCGGGATTATGAAAAGCCGCAGTTGGATTTTGCCGACATTCTGGAAACCATGCAGACAAGAATCAAAATTCGTATCCACAAGTCCGTCATGGACAGGATGCTCGATTATTGCGCTTATGAAGACTTCTCGCCCGACGGTGACGAACATTTCATTGTTGACTTTCCCTTCATTGAAAATGAATATTACTATGATATTCTTCTGAGTTTTGGGGATAAATGCGAATGCTTGGAACCGCACATCCGCAAGGAGATGAAGCGAAAAGCACAGAACATCGCCGCCCTATACGCTTGAAGAATTTCTCTCTGACACAACACCGCACGGAAAGTCATGAGACCGTCGGCGACCTGCGATAGAATGACAGCATACGGAAGGAGGCTGAAGAATGGATTGGATCACGGGAATCCAGCGGGCGCTGGACTATACCGAGGCGCACCTCATGGGCGCGGTGGACTATGAAGAGGCGGCGAAAGCGGCGTGCTCCTCGCCCTTCCACTTCCAGCGGATGTTCACCATGCTCTGCGGCTTCACGCTGGGCGACTACATCCGGATGCGCCGACTGGCCCTTGCCGCCGAGGACCTGATGCGCACGGGCGACAAGGTCATCGACATCGCGTATCGGTACGGCTACGACACGCCCGAGAGCTTTTCCCGCGCATTCACTCGCTTTCACGGCATCACACCCACTCAGGCGCGACACGGCGGGAGCGTCAAATCTTTTTCCAGACTCTCCGTAAAACTGATTTTATCGGGAGGAACGACCATGGATTACAGGATCGAAAAGAAAGACGCATTCAAGCTGATCTGCAAAAAGAAGCAGGTCACCAAGCCCCAGGGCGACACCGCCGCAGAGGACATCTCCGCGTTCTGGGGTAAGTGCAGCACGGACGGCACAATGGAGCAGATTTGCAAGTACGGCAAATTTGACAGTCTGCACGGCGTTCTGGGCATTTGCTTTTCCGACGAACTGGCGGACTCTGGCTTCCCCTACGGCATCGGTGCGGAGTACAACGGCATGCCCCTGAACGGCGAGGGACTGGACGTCATCGACATTCCGGCCTACACCTACGCGGTGTTTACCTGCCGTGGCAAGATGCCCGACGCCTTCAAGGACACCTACAAGCGCATCTGCACGGAGTTTTTCCCGCAGAGCAACTATGAGTACGGGCAGGGCGTGGAGCTGGAGGTCTACCCCTCGGCAGACGTGCAGAACCCGGATTATTCCTGCGAGATCTGGATTGCGGTCAAGGAGAAAAAGTAAGGGAGACGGTGTTCGCCCGCAACACAAAGGCGGTATCCTGAAAATTACAGGATACCGCCTCGTTGTTTGTTTAATTTTTGGTGTCCGTCCGCCCCAGCAGATAATCCACGCTCACCTTGTAAAATTCAGCGAGTGCACATAATACGTGAGGAGGCACCATTCTCTGGCCGCTCTCGTAATAGGCATAGGTGCGCTGCGGCACGTTGATTGCCGCGCCGACCTGTTGCTGCGTTAAATCAGAATCTTCCCGCAAATTGCGGATTCTTGGGTATTTCTCCATCTTCATCACCACACTTAGTATAGTAGAACAAATTGTTCTACTTCAAATTTTGAACGTATTGTTCTAAACTATACCCTGTGGGGGTGATTGCGAATGTCGGATTATAAAGAGATGTATTTAAAATTGTTTCGTGCCACGGAGGAAGCGGTCAATCTGCTCATCGACGCCCAGCAGGCATGCGAGGAGCTCTACATTACCGCGCCAGAACCGGAGTTAAAGGTTGTTGTAATGCCGCAGCAGAACGGCGAAACAAAAAAAGACGGCTCAGATTGATTATTACAGTCCGAGCCGTTTCCTTAGGCCTTTTTAACCGCTTTCTGCTTGATGTAACCGCGCTCACCGCAGGGATACTGCGAAGTTCGGAAAAAGGTACTGCGGATATTGTATCATATCCGCGCTAAGGGGGCTGTTTTTGAAAGGAAAATCGTGGTATCATGAGAAAAAGAATGTTCGGAGGATTTGAGAGTTGGCTCGAGAGATTTGCAGGGACGAGGTCATCCTCGCGCAGAAGGCGAAAGCAGGAACCGAGGCGGATCTGTCGGTGGCGGACGACCTGCTGGAGACGCTGATCGCCCACAAGGACGGTTGTGTGGGCATGGCGGCGAATATGATTGGCGTGAGCAAGCGCATTATCGCCTTCGAAAACGACGGGGCGCACATAGTGATGTTCAACCCTGAGATTGTAAAAAAGTCCGGTCCGTATGATGCGGAGGAGAATTGCCTGTCCCTCACTGGAACCCGAAAAGCGAAGCGCTGGAAGTCCATTAAAGTGCGGTATCAGAACCCCGCCTTTCAGGAGCGCTTCAAGACCTTCACCGGCTGGACAGCGCAGATCATCCAGCACGAGATCGATCACTGCGAGGGAATCATTATCTGATCGTCAGTGAGCGAGAGATAAATTGGAATTTGCCGTGCTACTACAGAGCCCCCCCATTGCTTTGTGTAATGTAAAGTCTTGTTGCGTAAATGTAAAGTGCCTGTGGTGGCATATTGCAAGTCTTTTTACTACAATGGGATCACAAGTCAAAGGGGGATTTCATTATGAAATTATCAGATAAAATTCTTATGCTTAGAAAACAAAGTGGAATATCCCAAGAGGAACTGGCAGATAAACTAAATGTCTCAAGACAAGCAATTTCACGTTGGGAAATGGGCTCGGCGCAGCCTGATGCAAATAATATTTTGCAAATCAGTAAATTATTTAGTGTTACAACAGACTATCTGCTAAACGATGACTATGAAAGCGACAATGATTTACCGAAGGTCAAAAAAGTTAGAGAAGATAACAGTAAGCAAATCCTTATTTATCTGGTCACCTTGGAAGTCATGGTATTAATCATTCAGTTCATGTGCGTATTTATCTTACAAAATACTTTCTTTGCGGGAATGAGCTTCCTCCTTTTTGCCGCAGTGATTGGTGGATTTGAATATGCTTTTCAAAAAAAATCAAACGATCGCTCCGATAGGATGGTTCACTTCAGAAGAAAGTTCTATAAGATTTCAGCTTGGCTGGGCTTATATTTTCCTATTAGATTTTTAGCCATGATTTGCATGAGTTTTTACCCTCGTCCGCATTCGGTATTGGGATCGGAATGTGTGATTTTTGTCATATATGTTGCTGCGGCTTTGCTCATAGACTTAGCAATCGAGAAAGATTATTTGGCCAAAAAGAAATGATACATTGATTTTTGCGGAGCAGTATTTGATGGTGCATAACCGCGAAAGTTGATGATGCTATCCTGGGTTAAAAGAAAAACAGTATCTATGAGGAGGTGCGTCATGGCGACGACGGTTGATTACATTAAATTTGTCTGCGAGCAGCTCGCAGGTGCGGGTGCGGTGCACTACCGAAAAATGTTCGGCGAGTACATGGTGTATGTGAACGATAAGCCGCTTTTACTGGTCTGCGACAACACCGTGTTCGTAAAGATTTTGCCGGAGCTGTCTGAGCTAATGTCAGGCGCACAGACCGCGCTACCCTACGAAGGCGGCAAGGAGCATTACATTTTGGATATTGAGGATAAGGAACTGACCCTGACCGTCATCGCAATTTTAGAGCCGATCACACCGCTGCCAAAACCCAAAAAGAAGAAATTAAAATGACACAGAAACAATTTTTGATTGACGATATCCCCGCCGTGCTCTACGGCGAGCCGTCTCAAAAAGCATACCTGTTTATCCATGGTCAATGCGGGTGCAAGGAGGAGGGCTTTGCCTTTGCCAAAATTGCCTGCCCTGCCGGATATCAGGTACTTGCAATCGATCTGCCGGAGCACGGGGCGCGCAAAGGGGAAGAAAACCGTTTCAACCCATGGACGGCGGTGCCGGAGCTGCAGGCAGTGATGGGGTTTATGAAGTCACGATGGGTAAGCATTAGCCTTCGCGCCAACAGCATTGGCGTCCATTTCTCCATGCTGGCCTTTGCGGGCGAAGAGCTTCACAAAGCGCTTATCGTCTCGCCTATTGTCGACATGGAGAGGCTGATCGCCGATATGATGCAGTGGGCCGGCGTCACCGAGCAGGAACTGCACGAAAAGGGTGAAATCGCCACCAATTTTGGGCAGACCCTTTCATGGCGCTACCTGACCTGGGAGCGAGAGCACCCCGTCCAAAACTGGCGCTGCCCCACGGCAATTCTCTATACTGGGCAGGACAACATGACCGCCCGCAAGACTGTGGAGCAGTTCGTGGCTACTCACAACGCGACGCTCACTATCATGGAGAACGGAGAGCACTGGTTTCATACACCCGAGCAGTTGGCCGTGCTGCGCGAATGGGAAAGCGCAAACACAAGGAAAACACTATGAGAATCTTGATTGACGCGGACGGCTGTCCAGTGGTGGATGAAGCCATCCGGGCGGCAAGGGAATTTCGGATCGAGTGCCTGCTTCTGTGCGATACCTCACACCGTTTCGAGAGAGCCGGAGCCACCACTCTCACCTTTTCCAAGGGAGCTGACAGCGTGGATTTTGCGCTGGTAAATTTGGCGCAAAAGGGCGATGTGGTGGTGACGCAGGATTACGGCCTTGCAGCCATGTGCCTGGCGCGCGGGGCACGGGTGCTGAATCAGAATGGCATGGAGTACACGGGCGATAACATCGACGCCCTGCTGCTGGCACGGCACACCGCTAAGAAAATTCGCAATGGCGGTGGTCGGCTCAAGGGGCCATCCAAGCGAACGGCGGAACAGGATAGGGCCTTTGTCGCTGCCCTAATGGCACTGCTGCACGAGGCTTGCCGATGAAAAGCGTCGGTGGGGAAGATTTGACGAAGGTGATTAAGATGATACAAACCGAACGATTAGAGTTAATTCCGCTGACCGCCCGGCAGTTAAAGCTGTTGGTGGAAGATCTGCCTGCACTGGAGCAGGAACTGAATTGTAATTATCAGGCGGAACCCATAGAGGGCTTCTTCCTCGAGATCGTAAAAGGCCAGCTTGCCATTACGGAACAGGACCCGGAAAACTACCTGTGGCACAGCTTTTGGCTCATCCTCCGTAGAAGCGACCGGATTGTGGTCGGTTCCGCAGACTTTAAGGATGTTCCCAATGAAGCAGGTGAGGTTGAGATCGGTTACGGACTTGGAGAGCCCTTTGAGCACTCTGGGTTTATGACGGAGACGGTAAACGCGATGTGCACATGGGCGATGCAGCAAAGTGGTGTGTCCCATGTCATTGCGGAAACCGACCTGGACGGACTCGCCTCTCAGCGAATTTTACAGCGGTGTGGATTTCATGAATACCTGCGCGGGGATACCGTCTGGTGGCGACTGTAAGGAAAAAAGCGCAGGAGGCTTTAATGCCCCCTGTGCTTTTCTCTGCGCTTTTGCTGTTTGAGCTGGAACTGGCGCGCTTCCTCGGCCTCGCGCTGCTCCCTCGACCTGACCTTGTGCTCCAGTTTGCTCTGATCCTGCTGGAGCTTCAGTGCCTGCTGGGCCTTGGTGCCGATGCCGGAAGCCTGGACGGCCTTTTGCGCCTCACGCTGCCGGCGCTTTGGACTAATGCGTCGTTCCTCGTCTGCGGCGGCCTCGACGGAGGGACTGAACCGGAGCGTATAAAAGTTTGCGAGGAAATATGCGTAGATCTCGTAATCTTTCGGCTCCGCGCCAAAGGTCACCTTGGAAACCTCGTACTGCCCGTCATCCTCACGCTCGTAGAGCCCCACCCAAAAGGGTTCCTCGAAAAAAACCGTCAGCTTTGCTTTGCTCATAGGGATTCCTCCTTACAGATGCTCGGCAAAGAACGGACAACCAAGGAGGCAGGTTACTGATACCCTGATGGGTACTCCCGGACTACCTACCGGGACGTGTTTTTATCTTTGCAGTTTCATTTTACTCCATTTTCACAGCGCGTCAAGGTGCAAACCCTGACGCGCATCTTTTGTTACTTTTCTTCAGCCGCCTTGGCCTCTGTAATCGCCTTCTTCATCTGCACAATCAGCACCTTCAGCTTTTCCTCACACTCTTCGCGGGTTTTTGCGTAGACATTTCGGGCATGCTTCTTGCCGTCAGGCCAGACCGGTGAGTAGCGCCCCTCAAACAGATGGTCGTTGAGCTCGCTGATGCAGCCGGTGCCGGGCTTGCGGGTGCGGCCCAGATAGAGCTTGAATTTGGTCATCCTTGGCGCTTCCGGCTGAGCGGGAGCGGTTGCCGGATCGTCCTGCTTGGGCTGCTCTGCCTTGCCGATGCCCCGGTCGATGCTGGCGGCGGCAGAATGACGCATATCGTCTGTGATATGGGTGTAAATGTCAAGCGTGGTGGCGGCCGACACATGGCCCAGCATAGCAGAGAGCGTCTTCACATCCATGCCGTTTTGCAGCGACAGAGTTGCGAATGTATGCCTTAAACCGTGGAACCGCACATGCTTGCATTCGGCGTGCTCCAAAATTTTCTGGAGCCGCTTGCGCACCTCGCAGGGAGTTATGGGGCAGTCCTCCTTCACCGGGGAGGGGAATATTCAACGTGAATTTGTGGTTGCATTGTACTCCTACAGTATCTCAATTGACAACTTGTCCAACTCCGTATATTTTCCGTTGCTCTCAACAAAAAGATTGTATTCCGACTTTGCTTTGAAAATGCATTGCTCTATGGATTCCGTCTTTTCAGAGATTTCTTTACTCTGTGATAGAGCCGTTTCGGGAATCACGGCGCAGCAGACATTCAAAGCTCTCCCGGCTCTCGGAACGAAAGATGGGATAGGTAAGCGACGGGTCCCGGAGTTGAATGTGGAAGCTGCCGATATTCGTGATCTCGAAAGGGGCATCATCCAGATAAACCGTATCGCCCACTTTGTTGGGCGCTGTGAAATCGGCGCTTTCGGGAACCGCTTGCTGAACTGCCGCCCATTGCTCATCGGAGAGTGTCACGTCTATTTCATGGGAGGCGTCGCCGCTGCCGATGGTAATGCTGTCGCCGGTACAGGTGATCGGTTGACCGCTCAGATCGGGCGGTGCGGCCTGCCGCTCAGGTTCCGCGCCTAAAATGGTAAAGCGGCCATCGTCCAGATACCCTTCAAAGCGGTCACGGAACATATTGACGGGTTCCTGATCCGGAATGGAGGGCATGGTGTAGTAAACGTAGTTGTCATCCACAAGGTCAATGATCAGCCGAACAGTTGCATTGTCCGCAGATAAAGCATCTACCTGATCTCCCGCATGGTAGGAAACACCGCCCTTGCTTTGATACGGCATCGGCTCGGAGTACAACGGAGCTCCCCTGAACGGCGAGAAGCTGGACATTTTGGAGATTCCGGCCTACATGTATGCGGTGTTTACCTACCGGGGCAAGATGCCCGACTCGTTCAGGGTCACCTACAAGAAGATCTGCACGGAATTCTTCCCCCAGAGCAACTATGACTATGGACATGGCGTGGAGTTGGAGATTTATCAATGCTTACATATGTCTGTTCCACATCGAGCAATATTTTACTGAATAATCCGAGATCACGCAGCGGTGTTTCATCATTTTCAATACTGCGTAGCATTAAGGCATCAGCTATATCATGTAAAAACTGTTGTGGGTATACCTTGCGACGACCGGATTCAATAAGAGCGTGTATTTCATGATGCCAATGTTGAAGCACCTGAAAATACTTTTCTTTTCTTGCATTTTGGAAAATCGGTATAACCTAATTAATAAAAAGGCTCTCTGCAGAAGTCCTATCAGTAGTATCGGTGCGGAGAAGTTCCATAATTGCAAGGACACATTGCGCATATGGACGATCAAAAATACCACCTTCGCCTGTCGTCTTCACGGGAATGTTTAAGGCTCGCAATGCTTCTACAAATTAAACATCTCGATTTTCACCGTTAGCGTTGCGAATACTACGGAGCAATATAGCAAAGTCTCTGTATAAAGAGATGTACCTGAAGCTGTTCCGCGCCTCGGAGGAGGCGGTAAATGTTCGGGTCGCTGCTCAGCGGGAATGATAGGAACTCTATATCTCCACGCCGGAGCCGGAACTGAAAGTTATTACGTTGTAGGAGCAGGGCGGCGGGTACAAAGCGGAGTTGAAAAATCATCCGCAGATCAAAAAGAATGGCTCAGACTGATTGTACCAGTCTGAGCCATTTGCCTATGCCTTTTTCACCGCCCGGAGTTCGATATAGCCTCGCTTGCCGATGGGCTCTAACTGGATGCGCGGGTTCGCGTCATCCCATGCATACCCAATTACCGATGGTTCGTATTTATCCATGGCCGCCTGCAGCGAATCGATGGCCTCGCAATAGTCCTCCTCGGGGAAGGGCTCGCTTTGGAACATCAGATAGGTTGCGGCGGGCAGATCAATGACGTCGAAGCCCTCCGGTATCGGGCCGTCATAATCCGCTGCGACCTCCACGCCCTGCACATACTTTGAGGTGCCGGGTTTGCGGTACTGCTGTGGCAGCCACAGGCACACCGGCTCGCCGCAAAGGGATTTCATGCTGGTGAGTACGCCCCACACGTCGCAGCCCACCTCCTCACAGTAGGCGAAGTAGTCCGCGGCGGCGAGTCCGCGCTTGATAACAACCTTCCGCGCGGGCTTCTCCATTACCTGAATAAATACGCTTTTTTTCATTTGCCATGTCTAAACGCTCCTTTTTCCAAAGTTCTCGGAATTTGACTCCGTAGGCGGTGAACAGCGGCAGAGGAACGGGGCGCAGGGCGTATTCCTTGGGGTTGCAGCCGAATTCCCGCCGAAACGCCCGCTGGTAGCCGTCCACGCTCTCAAAGCCCAGGTCACAGGCCACATC
>Ga0183099_1000361_pt1:0-30000 | contig 35029 bp, 33 predicted proteins | sample Biomet1_FD_127788 | JGI IMG/M metagenome (GOLD analysis project Ga0183099, IMG submission 127788) | Microbial communities from bioreactor (seeded with anoxic lake sediment) at LBNL, California, USA - Biofuel metagenome 1 | ecosystem: Engineered > Bioreactor > Anaerobic > Unclassified ... | reverse complement strand
TGACCGCAGCTACGGTTTTTGAGCCGTATATACCGTCGACAGACCCGGAATAATAACCCCAGTCGCTGAGTCTTTGCTGAATCTGGGTAACCACCGACCCGGTTGACCCTTGCTTATACGTCACAGCTTCTGCGGACTGCGCAAAGCAAATAATTAGTATATTAAAAACAAAAACAACCACCAGCGCCGTGCATAGACGCTTTCTGGATTTTGTCATAAGAATACCCCCTCGTAAGCTATATCCTTAGTCTACGAGGGGGATTGTCCAAATATGCGGTCAGGCGAACAGCGAAGTATTGGAACGGGTGGAGATTTCTTCTTTTACTTTTGCAATAAAATCGTCAAGCTGCATAGAGCCGACGTCTTTTCCGCTGCGCGTGCGCACAGAAACCGTTCCTCCCTCAGCCTCCTTGTCGCCGATGACAAGCATGTAAGGGATTTTCTGGCTTTGGGCCTCGCGGATTTTATAGCCCAGCTTTTCGTTACGCAAATCATCCTCCACGCGTACACCCAGACCGTCGAGCTTCTTTGTGATCGACTCTGCGTAATCGTGGGTACGGTCGGTAATGGGGAGTATCTTAACCTGCACCGGAGCAAGCCACGTCGGGAATGCGCCGGCATAGTGCTCAGTGATAACACCTATAAAGCGCTCGATGGAGCCCAGCACGACGCGGTGAATCATCACGGGACGATGTTTTTCTCCGTCTGCGCCGATATACTCCAGTTCAAAGCGCTCTGGCATCTGGAAATCCAGCTGGATAGTGCCACACTGCCAGGTGCGTCCCAGACTGTCCTGGAGATGGAAGTCCAGCTTCGGGCCGTAGAACGCGCCGTCTCCCTCATTAATTTCATAGGTCTTATCCATCTCGGTAATTGCGTTTTTGAGGGTCTCCTCAGCAAACTGCCAATCGGCCAATTCCCCCATGTGATCGGCTGGCATGGTGGAGAGTTCGATTTTATAAGGAAGCCCAAACTGGCTGTAAACTTCGTCGAATAGCCGCACAACGCCCTGGATTTCGTCCTTCATCTGGTCGCGGGTCATAAAGATGTGGGCATCGTCCTGCGTAAAGCAGCGCACACGGAACAGCCCGTGCAGCGCGCCGGACAACTCATGACGGTGTACAAGACCAAGTTCCGCGCAGCGCATGGGTAGTTCCCGATAGGAGTGTGGCTCGAGTTTATATACGAGCATGCCGCCCGGACAGTTCATAGGCTTAATCGCGTAGTCTTCGCCGTCAATGACGGTGGTATACATGTTGTCCTTATAGTGATCCCAGTGGCCGCTGCGGTGCCAGAGTTCCTGGTTAAGAATCATGGGAGTGGATATCTCCACATAGCCGTAGCGCTTGTGAACCTCGCGCCAATACTCAATCAGCGTGTTGCGAAGCACCATGCCCTTCGGCAGGAAAAACGGGAAACCGGGGCCCTCGTCCATCAGCGCAAATAGGCCGAGTTCCTTGCCGAGCTTTCGGTGATCGCGCTTCTTCGCCTCCTCGATGCGCGCAAGATACTCGTCCAGTTCCGTCTTGGAGGGGAAGCAGGTACCGTAAATTCTCTGAAGCATTTTGCGTTTGGAATCACCCCGCCAGTATGCGCCGGTGCAGTTTGTGAGCTTGATGCCGTTTCCCTTGACGCGGCCGGTGTGGTCCAGGTGCGGGCCTGCGCAAAGGTCCGTAAAGTCGCCCTGTTTATAAAAACTGATGACAGCGTCCTTCGGCAGGTCCTGAATCAGTTCAACTTTATACGGTTCGTTGCGGTCCTGCATGAATTTGATGGCTTCTTCACGGGGCAGTTCAAAGCGCTCCAGAGGGATTTTTTCCTTGCAGATCTTGCGCATCTCGGCCTCAAATGCATCCAGGTCTTCCTGGGTGAAGGACTTATCGATATCAATGTCATAATAGAAACCGTCCTCGATGGCAGGGCCGATGGCAAGTTTTGCTTCCGGGTAAATGTGTTTGATAGCCTGCGCCAGGATATGGGAAGTCGTATGTCGGTACAGCTTCCGATAGGCTTTGTCTTCAAATGAATACTCCATATCGCTCCTCCTAAAAACAAACACCCCTGACGATTACCGTCAGGGGTGCAAAAATTGCACGGTTCCACCCTAAGCTTTTCACTCTCTGCGCTGTGACGTGCGCACACGGCTCGGCTTACTCGTCACCTTTCGGCCTCGCGGCTCAGGGATGGTCAGCAAATGGAGCGTTTCGCAGCGAGCTCACAGCCACGGCCCGCTTTCTCTTTCCGACGTTCTCCACTGCAATTCCCGTCATTGCCTTTAATTTATTGAATCTTAACACTTTTGCTTTTCCGTGTCAAGCAGGAATCCTCTGCACAGCTTAGCAAATGAAGCTTTGCAGGATATCGTATCCTGATGCTTAAATACTTATACGTTAAACAGGAAACGTGTTACGTCTCCGTCCTGCATGATGTAATCTTTGCCCTCTGACCGCAGAAGGCCTTTTTCTTTCGCGACGGCCTCGCTGCCGCATGCCTTCAGATCATCAAAGGCAATAATATTGGCCCGGATAAAGCCGCGTTCGAAATCCGTATGAATCTTGCCGGCCGCCTGCGGCGCCTTGGCCCCCTTCGTGATGGTCCAGGCGCGGCATTCGTCCTCGCCACAGGTCAAAAACGATATGAGTCCCAGTAGCATATAGGAACATTTTATCAGGCGGGACAGTCCGGATTCCCGGATACCCAGTTCCTCCATAAACATCTCCCGCTCGCCCGGCTCCAGCTCCGCAATCTCCTGCTCAAACTGGGCGCATACCGGCAGCACCACGCTGCCCTCGGCATCCGCGACAGCCTTAACCTGCTGATAATACGCATTTTTCTCTACGCCGGCAGAAAAGCTGCCCTCGTCCATATTGGCGGCGTAGATAACGGGCTTAAGACTTAGAAGGTCACTTTCGGCAATCACAGCGGCCTCATCCTTTTCACATTCAAAGCCGCGTGCAGACTTGCCAGCGTTGAGCCAATCCAGCAATCGGCCAAGAACTTCCGTCTCCTTGGCGTACTTTTTATCCCCTGCTTTATAATATTTCTGCGCCTTGTCATACCGGCGCTGCACCATTTCCAGATCCGCCATAACAAGCTCCAGATTAACCGTTTCAATGTCGCCGGCAGGGTCCGTTGAGCACTCGTGGCGGATGATGTTGGAATCGTCAAAGCAGCGGACGACATGGATGATGGCATCCGTTCCGCGGATGTTTGCCAAAAATTTGTTTCCGAGTCCCTCGCCGCGGCTTGCGCCCTTTACGAGGCCCGCTATGTCCACGAATTCTATGACGGCAGGTGTATACTTTTTGGGGTGGTACAACTCCGCCAAAAAATCAAGGCGTTCATCCGGCACCTGCACCACGCCCACATTCGGATCGATGGTACAAAACGGATAGTTGGCCGATTCCGCACTGCCGTTTGTCAGCGCATTAAAAAGTGTGCTCTTGCCCACGTTGGGAAGCCCCACGATTCCAAGTTTCATTTTTCTCTCTCCTGCAAACAGGGCGAGTCTTCGACTCGCCCTGGATTGTTATGATTTGTCATCCCTGTCATTCGGGCGGAAATAAGGCGTATCGTAAGGACTTTTTGCCGTTTCGTCCGACTGCGGTTTTTCTTCGGGACTCATCTCATCCGGCTTTCCGTCCTCCGGCTCTTTTTCTTCCGTCTTAGGCTGATCCTGTTTGGGCTGTTCCTGCTTTGGTGGCATCTCCCCATGGTCGCAGAAATAGGCGAAATCCTCTCCCTCCATGGACTCGTGGGCCAGCAGGTACTCCGCCACCCCGATAAGCGTCTGTCTATGTGCAGAAAGAATTTGCTCGCATTTCTTAGCGGCCTCGTCAAAGATACGCTTTACCTCTTCGTCGATGATGGCGGCCGTCTCCTCCGAATAGGACTTTGTGGTGCCAAAATCCCGGCCGATGAAAAGGCTGTGGCCGGAATCGTCAAAACTGATGGGGCCGAGGCGGTCCGACATGCCGTATTGCATCACCATGGCGCGTGCCAACTTCGATGCCTGGCGAATATCACCTGATGCTCCGGTGGAAATATCGTCGAGGAACATTTTTTCTGCCACGCGGCCGCCAAGCGACATAACGATTTCCTCGAACATCTCACTCTTTGCCTGCGTCGCTTTGTCCTCCGTCGGGCGCATGAGCGTAAATCCGCCGGCACCGCCGCGAGGCATAATCGTTATATAGTGTACCGGGTCGACATGCTGAAGGTATTTCGCCGCTATGGCATGACCAGCCTCATGATAAGCGGTCAGTTTCCGGGCTTTTTCCGTCACGACGCGGCTCTTCTTCTCCGGTCCCATTGCGACCTTCAGGATGGCCTCGTCAATGTCTGCATTCAGGATGAAACGCCGATGGTTGCGCACGGCAAGCAGCGCAGCCTCGTTCATAATATTTTCAAGGTCGGCGCCCGTGCAGCCAGTGGTGCCGCGGGCAATGGAATGGAGATTCACATCTTCAGCCAGCGGCTTGTTGCGGGCGTGAATCTTCAAGATCTCTTCGCGGCCCTTGATGTCCGGCATGCCCACATAAATTTGACGGTCGAACCGGCCGGGGCGCAGTAGTGCATTATCGAGAATGTCCGACCGGTTTGTCGCAGCCATGACGATTACACCGGAGTTGTTGGTAAAGCCGTCCATCTCCACCAGCAGCTGGTTTAGAGTCTGCTCGCGTTCATCGTGGCCGCCGCCTAGACCGGAACCTCTCTGCCGTCCGACAGCATCAATCTCGTCGATAAAGATGATGGCAGGGGCAACTTTCTTTGCCTGTTCAAACAGGTCGCGGACACGGCTTGCGCCAACGCCGACATAGAGTTCGACAAAGTCTGAGCCGGAAATAGACAAAAACTGTACGTTTGCCTCTCCAGCAACAGCTTTGGCAAGCAAGGTTTTGCCGGTTCCCGGAGGGCCAACCAGCAATACGCCCTTCGGGATACGGGCACCCATGGCCGTGAAGGAAGTCGGATCTTTCAGGAACTCCACAATTTCGCGCAGTTCATCTTTTTCCTCGTCGCATCCTGCCACGTCCGCAAAGGTCTTCTTCTGTTTTTCATCCACGGTATGCGTACGCGCCTTGGAAAATTTTGCTACGCCGCCGGCGCCGCCGCCTGCGGCTCGGTTCATCATCACATACCACAGAACGCCAAAAACAACAACCACAAGCAGGTATGGGATAAACGACAACCACCAAGGCGCCGTCCAGCCCTCGTCGTAGTCGTATTCCGTGAGGATGCCGGACGCCTTCTGAGCCTTGATGAGGTCACCAAGATCAGCGTTAAACTGGTTGACGTCCCGCAGCGTCCTGACATATTCCTTTTGGCCTTTATAGTCCTCACGCAGGTAAAGATATAAATCGTTCCCGGAGACCTGGAAGGACTCAACCTTCTTATTCTCAAACAAATCAACGATCTCCGAGTAGGTTAGCGTCTGGGTGCTCTTTTTCGATGTAAGACTCCACACCGAAGCTAGAAAAATAATCAGCACCAGGGCGTAAAAGCCAATATCCCTTACTTTTTTATTGGGCTGTTTGTCCATTCACTTACCTCAATCTGTGTATATTTCCGGCTTAAGCACACCAATATATGGCAGGCTTCTGTACTTCTGAGCGTAATCAAGGCCATAACCCACGACAAAAGCGTCGGGAACCTCAAAGCCAACATAATCGGCTGTCACATCCGCAATGCGGCGGGACGGTTTATCGAGCAAAGTCACAATGCGGATGGAGGCGGGATTGCGGTTGCACAAATATTTCGTCAGATAACTTAGGGTAACGCCGCTGTCGAGAATATCTTCCACAATGATGACATCCTGCCCCTCAATATCCTCGGATAAATCTTTTTGGATTTTTACGGCACCGGTAGTGACGCTTTTATTGCCGTAACTGGAAACCGCCATAAAATCCATTTGGCTGTGTAGTTCAATAGCCCGCACTAGATCTGCCATGAAAATAAAGCTGCCTTTGAGGATACCCACGAACAGGGGCTCTTTACCTTCGTAATCTCGGGTAATTAACTTTCCTAGCTCCTCCACGCGCTGGTAAATCTGTTCTTCTCCCACCAACACGTATGCCAAGTCTTTGTCCATGTCTTACTCCCCGCCCGGCAAATGCCGGACTATCTCTATTTTCAATATGTCCCGATCGCCGGGTTTTGCGCAGACACGCTCCGCCGCACCGACGCCGTATACGCCGATGACGCCGGCCTCATCCCGCAGGATTGGCACCACACATCGTTCCGCCTCAGGAATTCCGGCTTCCATAAGAAGCCGTCGAAGTGGTTTTGTGCAGCCTCGTCCTGCAAGACGGACTTTTTCCCCATCTCTACGGGCAGCAACAGTCATATTACCACATATATTCCCACTTTTAAAGAAAAAATGTTTAAATTCCTGTGAACATCCGGGCATTGTGCAAGCTTTTCGCAGATCAGCTTCATCCCCGCTCTGGCAGGGCCAACGTCTCGCCTGGAATAATGGCGCGCTCTGACAATTCCGCCGGTTTCGCTGAGCCGAACATCAGAATATTTCCCCGCCGTTCCACTCGCAATCCAGGAATATCAGCAGCGCCGCCGTCTTGTGCAGCTTTAAGAACCGCCAGCACATGCGCCCGCGAAAGTTCCGTGGCGGCTAAAAGCCGGATCACACGGGAAGAGATCGGCGCCGGCAGCGCACACAGGGCCGAAGCATCCACGCCGTGATCTTTTTTGTTCTTATGAAGAAAGTCCGATGCCAGGCCCCCGAGGACTTCCTCGTCCTGCCGCAGAAGTTCCGCCGTTCGCGCGGCGTTGCGCGTAAAGCCGGGGTTCACCTGCCTCATTACCGGCACGACGCCGTGGCGGATCCTGTTGCGTGCATAATCGTCCGATGCGTTTGTAGAGTCCTCTACATGCGCGATTCCGCGCTGAGCGAGATAACGCTCCGCCTCATCGCGCGTTACGTTCAGCATCGGCCTCACAATCCGGCCGCGCACGGGCGGAATCCCGCACAGTCCGCGAAGGCCTGCTCCCCGAGCAAGATTCAACAGGATCGTTTCGGCATTATCGTCGGCCGTATGAGCCGTTGCGATAAATTCGGCGCCGACCTCTTCGGCCGTTTTTTCTAAAAACTCATAACGCAGAATACGGGCGGTTTCTTCCGTACCAAGGCCTCTCCGTCTGGCTTCACCGGCCACGTCGCCGCTCCCGGCATAAAACGGGATACCCATTTTGCAGCAAAAGTCCCGGACAAAAGCTTCGTCCCGATCCGACTCCGCCCCGCGCAGACAGTGGTTAAAATGCGCCGCTGCTACAGTATAGCCCAGTTCCGTCAGGCAGCACAACAGATACATGGAATCGATGCCGCCCGACACGGCGCACAGAATCAGCTTTTCTTTAGAAAAAAGAGTCTCATCCATTTTCGTCATGACGGTGATCGTCGTTGACATAGGTGGTGTACTCCGGCATCCACCGAAGAAAGACCTTTCCTACCTTGCCGTGACGATTTTTCAGAATGATGGCCTCGGCGGCGTTGGGGTCTTCGCAGTCGCGGTCGTAATATCCCTCGCGGTATAGGCCGATAACTACATCCGCATCCTGCTCGATGGAGCCGGACTCGCGCAGATCGGACAGCATAGGGCGTTTGTCAGAGCGCGCCTCATTCGCGCGGGATAGCTGGCTTAGGCACAAGACAGGGATATTCAGCTCTTTGGCCATAATTTTCATCATACGGCTCATATCGCTGACGGCCTGAGTACGGCTCTCGTTGGACCAGGCGTGGCCGCTGCCTGCCGACTGCATCAACTGCAGATAGTCAACTACGATGAGGCCCAGGTTATCGAGCCGCCGGCACTGCGCGTTCATGTCCGCCACAGACAAGGACGGATTGTCGTCGATGCGGATGTCGATGCGGCTCAGCACACCCGCCGCCTCCGCAAGCCTCCGCCATTCTTCCTGCGACAGGCGGCCTTGCGTCAGCTGATAGTTGTCGATCCGGCTGACGCTGGACAAAAGACGCATTACCATCTGCTCGCGACTCATCTCCAGCGAAAACACCGCCACCGTTTTGTTGGATTCCCGCGCGGCGGAGACCGCCATATTCATGGCAATGCTCGTTTTGCCCATGCCGGGGCGGGACGCGACCAATACAAAGTCTCCCGCGCCAAGGCCCATGAGGTAGTCATCGATGTCAGCAAGCCCGGTGGTAAGCCCGCTGAATTTTTTCTCCGAAGATGCTGCAGCCGAAATCTGCTTGAAAACGTCCTGCAGCACTTGCGTCACCGGTACCAGTCCGCCTACCGTACGGCTTTTACGCAATGCGTATATTTTCCGTTCGGCCAACTCCAGCGCTTGCTCTGCCTCAGCCGTCCCGCCGTAGATCATATCCGTAATTTCCGAAGAGGCATCCCCCAGGTTCCGCAGCAAAGCCCGGTCGCGTACGATCGCGCAGTATTCGAGCACATTGGCCGCAGTAGGGGTGATCTCCATCAGTTCCAGCAAATACTGCTGGGAATTTTCATGCCATACGGAGCGGATCTTCATCTGATCGAGCACTGTCACAGGGTCAATTGGTATGGCAAGCATGAACATGGATAAAATCGTATCGAAAATCTCCCTGTTCACATCAATATAAAATTCTGCGGACTTGACCTTATCGACGACGTCCGGCACGCACTTTGGGTCAATCAGTATGGAGCCGAGAATGGCCTGTTCCGCCTCACCCGAATAAGGCACATGCCGACCGAGAAGCTCGTCCATTACTTATCCTCGATCACCATAATATGAATTGTTCCGGAGATTTCATACCCAAGCTTACATTTGATGTCATAGACGCCGAATTTTTTGATGGGCTCATCCTGCAGAATACGGTTCTTCTCAATGAGAATGCCGTGCTGCGCCGCCAGAGATTCCGAAATTTCCTTGGACGTCACGGCACCGAACAATTTTCCGCTGGTACCGGCTCTGGCTTTGATCTGTACCATCACGGCGTCGAGTTTATCGGCATATTCCTGAGCCTGGGCCTTTTCCTTTTCGATCTGGGCCTGATATGCCTTTTCCTTGAGCTTCATGGCGTTAATGTTGTCGGCGCTAGCTTCCACAGCGATGTTGCGCGGCAGCAAATAATTGCGGGCGTAACCGTCGGAAACCTCCTTCAGCTCACCTTTTTTAGCCGTGCCTCTTACGTCTTTCTGAAAAATAACTTTCATAGGGGAATCCTCCCTTTCCTTACCTCGATTAAAAATTCAGGAATTTTTGCCGTCGCGTGTTGTCAGAACATATACTCGTCGATGGTAGCGTAGAGCTGGGTCAGCGCCTCGTCGACAGTGACATTCTTGAGCTGCGCGCCGGCAGCGGATTTGTTGCCTCCGCCGCCCAGCTTTTCCAACAGCACCTGCACGTTCATGCTGCCGATGCTGCGGGCAGAAATGGTTACGCCGCCATCCTTCGTCGGATAAAGGACGATGGAGACCTCCACGCCCGAAATGTTGAGCATTTCGTCCGCCGCCTGAGCCGCCACGACCCGGTCCGTTTCCTCGTCCATGTGCGCGATGCAGATATTGTCTTTATAAAGGTGTGCCCTTTCCAGAACGGAATAACGCGCGATGGTGCTCTCAAAATCATTTTGCAGGAGGCGCTTGACCTCCGTCGTGTCCGCACCCGCGCGGCGAAGAAAAGCGGCCGCGTCAAAAGTGCGTTCACCGGTGCGCATCGTAAAGTTTTTTGTATCCAGCACGATACCGGCCAGAAGGGATTCCGCTTCACAGCGCAGGATATCCGTCTGTTCTACCAGTTCCTGCAGCAACTCCACCATCAGTTCGCAGACGCTCGAGGCATAGGGCTCGTGAAACGTAAGCGTTGCATTGTCGATATAACTGGCGGCACGTCGGTGATGGTCAATCACAGCCACGCGGTTGATGGCCTGCAAAAGCGATTCGTCCTCCACCTGCTCGGGGCGGTTGGTGTCCACAACGATCAGCAGGCTCCGGGAATTGGCTGCAACCAGTGCTTCCTTAGGCGTTACGAAAATGTCCGCATACTCCCGATGCTTTTTCAATTCCTCAATCATCGTGCCGCAGGCATTTTTCTCCTCGTCCATAACAATGCGGGCGCGTTTTCCATACTTTCGGGCAATGCAGCAGATTCCCGCAGCGGCGCCGAGCGTGTCCATGTCGGCAAAGCGATGTCCCATAATGTAAGTGATGGACGCGTCTTTGATAAACGAACCAAGCGCGTTTGCCACGACCCGTGATTTTACCTTGGTTCGTGTTTCAACCTCGCTGCCGCGGCCGCCGAAAAATTCAAAATTGATGCGGTTGCGTGTGACGGCCTGGTCGCCGCCGCGGGACAACGCCATTTCCACGCTCATGGAGGCATAATCAAAATCTTCCTCAAACGAAGCGCCGTCAAAGCCGACGCCAAGCGAAACCGTCGCATGGATGCCGGATGAATTTACGACCTGGTGCACGTCATCCACTATCGTAAATTTTCCCGCCGACAGTTGATCAAAATAACGACGTTCGCAGATAAAAATATAGCGGTCGCGATCATAGCGGCGCATCAGCCCCCGTTTTCCTTCCGTCCACTGAGTAAGCTTGTCCTCAATGAAGTTGCGGAGGTCTGCCTTCGTCCGTTCGGAGGCGTTTTTTACAAGATCGTCAAAATTATCCAGCATAATGAGTATGACTACAGGGCGGCTGGCCGCATATTCCTGCTTGATGTCGTCATAGTCTGTCACATCAATCCAGTAGGTGATGCCCATTGAGCCCGTGCTGGTCTGTCCGCTCTGGCCACGGATCATATTGCCATGGACCTGATAGCGGCGGCCGCCAAGCTCAACAAGCCCCGGGCAGCGGTTTTTTCCCTCTATCACCCATTTCCCATTATAGTCCGGCACAAGGTCCGTCATATTCATGCCGAAAGAAGGGCCTCTCTTACCGCAGATATTAAAAAATTCCTGATTACCCCACACCACGCGGCCCGAATCCAGCAGATAGGCCGCCATAGGCAGGGGAAAGTTCAGCATGGTATTGTTCTTCGCCGCCTCCGCCTCGTAAGTGACGGACTCGATATATTCCACCAGTTCGCGGCGCTTTTTACGGATGCTGATTATAGTATAGATAATAAGCAGTACCGTCGCCACTGCTTCGCCCAGCGCCAGATACGGCTCTTGGAAAAGCAAAAATGTCACCGCCGCAAAAATCAGCAGCAGAATGGCATATAGCTGCAGCCCTGGTTCCGCGTAATTCTTTACCTTTTTATTCATATCACTACTCCAATTATGGATTTAATTATTATAACGCACAACCTGTCAAATGACAAGATTTATGAATTTTATAGATAATATTCCGCAATATTGCAGACAATAGCCCAGAGGTGAATCTATTGAAAGCTATCATACTGGCCGGCGGCAACGGAACACGGCTCAAAGATATATCTCAAGGCCTTCCAAAACCAATGATGCCTATTTTGGGAAAACCTCTGCTGGAGCGCATCGTGGTCCTGCTGCGCGAAAACGGTTTCAGCGATATCCGCATGGCCCTGTGCTTTGAACCGGAGGTTATACAAAAGTATTTTGGCGGCGGGGAAAATTTCGATGTACACATTAGCTACAGCATAGAACAGACGTCTCTGGGCACGGCCGGCGCCGTGAAGAACTGTTCCGATTTCATCGGGCAGGAAGATTTTCTCGTTATCAGCGGTGATGCAGCCTGTGACTTCGACCTGGCCACCCTCATGCGCAGTCACGCCAAAAGCGGGGCGCTCGCCACTATCGCACTGTACCCTCAGGAGGAACCGCTCTCGTACGGCCTTGTGCTTACCGAAAGCAGCGGGTTCGTGACAGGTTTTTTGGAGAAGCCGGCATGGGATCACGTTGTGACGGATATGGTCTCTACCGGCATCTATGCGCTGTCCTCCGCTGTTTTGCAAGAAATTCCGGACGACAGTCCGTATGATTTTGCCAAAGACTTGTTCCCTCGTCTTTTACAGGAAGGCCGTTCCCTGCATGCATGGAAAGCGGAGGGCTATTGGTGCGACATTGGAACGCCCGTGTCCTACTACCGCTGCAATCTGGATGCGTTGGAGGACTTGTATCGGCTGCCCGATCAGAACGACAGCCGGCACATCGTCCGCTGCCGCAGCCGCGCCAGGCTCATGCGCGCTATGAGCGAAAACCTTGCCGAGTTCGGCTTGGATTTTACAGACGGTCTGTCCCTGAAAACACCTGACGGCAGCGCGCACATAGCTCCTCTGCCCGGTGAAAGCGCCGTCGTCATCGAAGGCGGCGGTTCGCTCTGCCGAAGACTCGAGGACCTGGCCAGGAAATTTGAATCGGAGATATAAAAGGATCTCAGCCTTCATCAGGCTGAGATCCTCATTTTTTATTGCTTGACCTTATGCTTACCAAGATACGCTTCCTTGATGCGCTCGTCGGCCAGAAGCTCCTGGCCGGTTCCGGTTATGGTGATGTTGCCGGTTTCCAGTACGTAGGCCTTATCGGCCACCTGCAAGGCCATGTTGGCATTCTGCTCAATCAGCAGAATGGTAACTCCCTGTTTGTTAATTTGACGTATAATATCAAATATTCCTTTGACAACCAGCGGCGCCAGCCCCAAGCTAGGCTCATCCATCATCATGAGTTTCGGCCTTGCCATCAGGGCGCGGCCCACGCCAGCATCTGCTGCTCGCCGCCGGACAGCGTACCCCCAAGCTGCCATTCCCGCTCTTTCAGGCGCGGAAACAGATCATAAACCCAGTGAATGTTTTCGGATAGATCGTCGTTTCTCAGATAAGCTCCGATTTTAAGATTTTCCAGTACGGTCATATCCGGGAAAATGCGTCGTCCTTCCGGCACCATGGTGATACCATGCTTTACAATGTTCGTTGGTCCCATGCCGGTGATATCGTTATCCAGGAAAGCTATCTTGCCGCTGCGAGGCTTAACAAGTCCGGAGATGGCGCGAAGGGTCGTGGACTTTCCGGCTCCATTTGCCCCGATAAGGGTGACGATCTGCCCCTCGTCAACTTCGAGGGAAATACCCTTGACAGCTTCGATTCCTCCATAGTTGACCTTTAGGTCTTCAATTTTAAGCATCCTCTGCCACCCCCAGATATGCGTCAATGACGCGCTTGTCATTCTGCACAACCTCAGGCGTTCCGTTGCAGATGAGCTTTCCGAAGTCGATCACGTAAATGCGGTCGGAAATTTGCATGACAAGATCCATGTGATGTTCAATCAAAAACACCGTTAATCCGTGTTTGTCCTTGATATCATGGATAAACGCGGCCAACTCCAATGTCTCCTGCGGATTCATGCCGGCGGCCGGTTCGTCGAGCAGCAGCAATTTGGGCTCTGTGGCAAGCGCCCGGGCAATCTCGAGCCTGCGCTGCGTGCCGTATGGCAGGCTGGTGGCCAGCTCATCCCTGTACCGCAGCAGGTCCTGCTCTTCCAGAAGCGCTTCCGTCTCTTGGCGCATACGCTTCTCTTCGCCGGCGCTGAGCCGAAATGTCGCAGTGAATACATTTTGTTTTGCCCGCATGTGTTTAGCTGTTAAAACATTATCGAATACCGTCATTGACTTCCACAGGCGGATATTCTGAAACGTACGGGCGATGCCCAGCTGCGTAATTACATCCGGCGTATGGCTGACGGTTTTCTCCGACTGGTATCGGTCCCCATTCTCGCCGGCATAGTTTTTTTTCATTTTCCCGTGGGGGTGATTGGCTGCGATGACCTGGTCGTGGAAGCTTACGCGGCCGTTTGTCGGTTTGTAAACGCCCGTAATGCAGTTGAACGCAGTCGTCTTTCCGGCGCCGTTCGGTCCGATGAGAGCCACGATCTCGCCTTTGTTGACCTCCAACGAGAGATTGTTGACAGCCACGACGCCGCCGAACTGCATAGTCACATCTTCCAGGCGCAGAATGCTTTCATTCATTTTCCGCGCCCTCCTTTACCGTTTGCTTTTTTGCGGCCTTTTTTCTTTGTATCTTCTCCCAAAGCCGCCGCACAGACAACTCCTTATCACCCATGATGCCTTTGGAGCAGAAAAGCACGATGATCATAATGATGACAGAGAATACGACCTTACGGAAACCACTGCGCAGAATGTCCAAGCCCAGAACGTTGTACTGGGAATCGTCCAAGAAGCGCAGCCACCATTCGGAGCATGCAATGTACAAAAACGAGGCGATGCAGCTGCCGGATACGGAACCAATTCCGCCAATGACGACGACAAGCAAAATTTCATAGGTCATGGCCGTCTTGAACTGCGCGGCCTGCACCGTGTATTGAAACATCGCCAGCAGCGCACCGCTGATGCCTGCGAAAAATGAAGAAATAACAAAGCTCAGTTCCTTATGCTTAAACAGATTGATGCCCATGGCCTCCGCCGCGATCTCGTCGTCGCGAATGGCCTTGAATGCGCGGCCGTAGCTGGAGTTTATGAGCAGCACGATGATCGCAATGCAGATGCCGGCGATAAGGAACACGAATAACGTCGGCGGGAACGGAATATTCGTAAACGGAATCTTTATGTGCGAAAGATCCAGGTACTCACGCATGACATTAGCGCCGTTTGTAACAGGGCCAAGCTCATCCCACTGGAAGACGGCTCGGATGATCTCCGCAAACCCCAGTGTGGCAATGGCCAAGTAGTCGCTCTTGAGCCGCAGCACAGGGATGCCGATCAGGGTGGCAAACGCCGCGGCAGCAAGACCGGCTAGAATGATGGCGGGCAAAAAGCCCATATCGAAGCCAATGGCGCAGTGGTAATACTTATAAACGGAATCCGTCAATTTGATTGCCACCGGCATCGTGAAAATCGCGTAAGTATAGGCGCCGATGAGCATAAAACCCGCCTGCCCAAGGCTGAAAAGTCCGGTAAATCCGTTAAGCAGATTCATGGATACCGCAACCAGCGCATAGATAGCGCCTTTTTTGAGAACTGTAAAAAGAATCGACGTGGAAGGGATAAATATCTCCAGGACCGATACGATGATATAGACGGCAGCGATGCCAATCACCGACAGCCATGTTTCTTTTTTCTTTGAAAGTTGTTTCATTCCGCCGCCCCCTCAGACCTTGTCCGTGACTTTTTCACCGAACAGGCCGGTAGGCTTCACAAGAAGGATGACGATCAGCAATGCAAATGTGAAAGCATCGGAAAACGTCGTCCAGCCAAGGCCTTTGATAATGTTCTCACATATTCCTATAATGAACGCCCCGATGACTGCGCCGGGAATGGAGCCGATCCCTCCAAACACCGCCGCCACAAAGCATTTCAAGCCCGGCATCGAGCCGGATGTCGGCGTGACGGAAGCATAGTTCGTGAAATACAGAAGGCTGCCGACTGCCGCCAGCAGCGAGCCAATGACAAACGTCACGCTGATGACCGTGTTGATCTTAATTCCCATGAGCTGACTGGTCTCAAAATCCCGGGATACAGCGCGCATAGCCATACCGATCTTGGTTTTCTTGATGAGCAGCACCAGCACAATAACTAGCAGAATCGTCAGAACGGGAGTGACGAGTGTCACGACCTTTGTTGTGGCACCCCAGATCGTAACAGTGTCGGAGATCCAGGGTAGGGTAGGATAGTTTTTAGCCAGCCCGCCCGTAAAATACAGCGCACAGTTCTGTAATAGATAGGAAACGCCGATGGCAGAGATCATGATGGACATACGCGGTGCGCTGCGCAGCGGCTTATAAGCCACGCGCTCTATGGCAAAGCCAAGAATCACTGTAACAATCAGCACCATGGGGATGGAAAGCCACAGCGGCATCGACGCGGAAAAATACACCATCATCAGGCCCGCCCACATGAAGACATCACCGTGTGCAAAGTTTATCAGGCGCAGGATACCGTACACCATCGTGTATCCGATGGCGATCAGAGCATATTGTCCGCCGACGGAAATGCCCGCCAGTATGTATGGCAGATTGGTTTGTAAAAAGCTCATATTGGTCAACTCTTTTATATTAGCGTTACGGCGGGGGACGGTGTCCCCCGCCGTTGTTTTGCAGAAACAGATTTCTCCTTAACCAACCGTGACGGAGGGAAGCGCTTCCCATGCGCCAGTCTCGGTGTTGGCATGCTTGACATAGGCGGTATCGCGGATGGCATCGCCATTTTCGTCAAAGGCGATATGGCCGGATACGCCGTCATATGTGGTATTGGGCAGAGCGGCCATGACCGCGGCGGAATCGGTGCTGCCGGCGTTCTTCAGAGCTGCAAGGGCCGTAAAGTAGGCATCATAGCCCATGGCGGATGTAGCCGACACGGTGTCGTCACCGCCGTTGCTGGACAGGCGGGTGGCATCGGCGTTAACCCAGGTCTTGAACCCGCTATCGAACTCAGCGTTGGCGCCTTCGGGATAGAATGTCGTGACGGAAATGTTGACATCTTTGCCCTTAGCAGCTTGAAGGATGACGTTAGAGTCCCAGGTATCGCCGGCCAGAATGGGGAACTTCGCGCCCTGTGCGACGACCTGATCGACGATCAGCTGCGCGGCCTCGGTGGAGACGGGGCTGAAGAACACGTCGCAACCCTGACTCTTTGCGTTGGCAACATAAGAAGTGAAGTCGGAGTTGCCGTCGGGGAAGGTATCCGTGACGCATTGTCCGCCCAGCTTCTGGAACGCATCGACGAAGTAGTTGACGAGGCCGTTGGAATAGTCATCGCCCAGTTTGGACAGGCAGTAGGCTTTCTTCACGCCCAGTGTATTGTAGGCGTAGTTGGCAAGGACCGTGCCCTGGAACGGATCCAGGAAGCAGATGCGGTAATAGTAACTATTGCCTTGAGTAACTTGTGGGTTCGTGCAGGTGACGCCGATGACAGGAATGTTGGCTGCTTCAAAGGTGGGGCCGCCGGCGATCGATACGCTGGAACCGTAGGAGCCCAAAACGGCGGAAACGCCCGCGCTCACCAGAGTGCTAGCGGCGGTAGCCGCTTTATCGTTGGAACTCTCATTGTCGACAGTCTCAAGTTTGACGTCATATGTAGTACCATTGATGTCAACCGTAGGACTCACGGAGTTTGCATACTGGATGCCCAAGGTCTCCTGCTTGCCGCCGGCTCCGTTGTCGCCGGAAGCGGGCTCAAACACGCCGATCTTTACGACCTTGTCTGAGCCGGAAGCGGAGCTGGAACCGTTTGCCCCACAGCCAGCCAAAAGAGCGAGCGCCAAGCACGCAACACAAATGAGTGCAAGTGTCCTTTTCATTTTTTGTCTCCTTCATTTAATATGTACTTATGCAGTTTGTTTCGCGATACGTCCTCTGCACGCGGACATCTGTTTATGATATGTGTATCATAGCACGTTGCTTTTTACTTTTCAATATACCGTTTGCCAAAAATTAATAAATTCCCGAGATAAATTTGTTGATTTAAACGGAACTCCTTTGGTAAAGCAAAAGGCAGCCTGCAAAAAGCAGGCTGTCTTTCATCCGATCTTCAATATTCCAGTAGTTGGACTAATTGATTCTTCACCAGGGGATATTCAGTATTTCTTTTTCCAATAGTCTGCCCGGCTCTACGGTCTGATCAAACCGCCATTTTTCAAATCTTCAGCCGCTTGTGCTTTAATCTTGTAATGTTCTTTCTTCCCAGTGGCATTATAGGGAATCGAGTTTACAAAGCAATAATACCTCGGGCACTTATAGGCGGCCAAGTCTGGATGATTGGCGCAGAACAAATTCAGGTTCTGTGCGGTCAGCGTTTCACTTTTTCGAATTACATACGCAACCACAGCCTCACCCCGGACGCTGTCCGGCACGCCTGTCACAATGCATTCCTCCACGTCGGGATGCTGGTTGATGACTTCTTCCACCTGAGCCGGAAAGATATTTTCCCCTCGGCTTATGATCATATCGTCCTTTCGCCCGACGACCGATATATACTGATTTTTATCCCATGTGCCCAGATCGTGTGTGTAAAGCCAGCCTTTATAATACTTTTCTTTTGTCAATTCTTCATTGTCCAAGTAGCTGAGAACGGATTTATTACAGGCAAAGATAATGATCTCACCGGCTGTATTCCCATCCGTCGGCACCGTGTCGTCCGGCTCCGCCCGCTGATCATCATAGGAGTACACCACGCGTACTTCATCATCGGTGCAGGAACGCCCGGCTGTTCCGGACATCTCCGGCAAATCATAGGGACGCAGAAAGCTGTTCCAGAAAGTTTCCGTCGTCCCATAGCCGTTGAAAATGTTTGGCGTCAGCAGTTTCTGATACCGGATGCAGGCGCTCTTTTCCAGCGAACTGCCCATTGTGACGATTCCCTTCAGTTTTGACAAATCCGATGGGTGCTTTTCCTGCCGTGCGGCAAGGCTGCTCAGCACGGAAGGTACGCCGATCAGGAATGTGACTTTGTATTGATCCGCATATTCCAGGCATGATTTGGCACTAAAAGTCCGAAGGATCACACAGGCTGCACCGACATACAAGGTCGGCGTGAGGCCGCCGGAATGCAGCCCTCCCCGGTGAAACCAAGGAGTCATGTTCATCGTCACGTCGTTTGGGTTAAGCGGAAAATGCATGATCACATCATGGGCGGATAGCACTTCATTGATATTATTGACGGGAACGCCCTTCGGCAGGCCGGTGGTTCCGGAGGTGAACATACGGGTCGCTTCATCGTATATATTTGGCTTCGCATCCATTTGAGGATCGTCGGTACCCTGACCAGAAATATAATCCTCAAAAAAGATGTGGCCTTCCGGAAGCGTCGGATGCGTTCCCAAGTAATCCACCGCGAGAATGACTTTCGGCTTATATTGGCACAGTTCCAATGCCTTCCGCGCCGTTTCCCGTATCTCGCAATCGTATATGTATGCCTTTGGCCGGTCATGATCGATGATCCGAGCGGTTTCGCCCGGAGCGAGATTAAAATTCGCCGGGCTGTTAACGGCACCAAGTTTTTGCGGCGCTATATAGCAAAAAGCAAACTGCGGGGAATTGAGAAGCTGATACAGGACTACATCGTTTTTTGTTACGCCGTCGGCCTTCAACCTGTTTGCAAGCCGGTTGCAGTCTGTGTTCAGCTCCGCATAGCTCCATTTCCGGCCCGTCATGGGATCAATTATCGCGTTCTTGTCTGCAAATCGTCTGACGTTCCTCATAAAGCCGCTCAGCCATGTGAAGCTGCTTTCAAACACTGCCTTGAATTTGTCAATGTCGTATGTGTATTCCATAAGGTACCTCAATATTTTTTTAATACGATGCTGGAATTCTGCCCTCCGAAGCCGAGCGCGTTGGACATTGCCACGCAAATATGTTTCTCGGCCGGGAAATCACAAATTACATGGATGTCACAATTCCCGTCTACTTCTTCACAATGAATCGTAGGCGGCAATACGCCGGTTTGGATTGCTTTGATGCAGGCAATTGTCTCCGTAATCCCGCCGGCTCCCATCATATGTCCCGTTGCGCCTTTCGTGGAACTGATCGGCACATCGAGAGCTCCAAATACTGCCCGGATAGCCTTGGATTCCGCAATATCGCCTGCGACTGTCGCGGTTCCGTGGGCGTTGATATAGCCGACATCTTCCGGTGCCAGCCCCGCCTTTTTCAAGGCAAGGCGTATGCAGGCGGCAGCGCCGCCGCCATCCGGCTCCGGTGCTACGGGATTGTACGCATCTGTATTGTTGGCGTATCCAAGCAGCTCCGCCTGAACCTCTGCTCCGCGCCGGAGAGCGTTTTCCTCGGTTTCCAGGATCAGCGCCCCACCTCCTTCTCCGATGACAAAACCGTCCCTACTTTTGTCAAAGGGTCGGCTCTGACCACTTTTCGATAATGCGCCGCTCTTATACAGACTCTGTATCAGAAGCGGACTGATAGCGGATTCCCCCGCCATAACGACCATCGCATCCGCCGCGTCGGCTTCCAGCAGCATCGCGGCCATGGCGATCGCATCTCCTCCGGAGGAACAGGCTGTACTTACCGTAAAACTTGGGCCCTTGATTCCGTAGCTTATGGAAAGCTGCGCGGCAGCTATATTACCCATAATCTTTGATAGAAATTTCGGACTGACGTTCTTTCCGTCAACGGCCAAGGCCTCCTGCGTGTTTCCGGTCAATGCAAGCCCGGCAAGAGCCGTTCCCATCACAATTCCGGTCCGCGGCAAATCAAATCGGAGTTCGCTTTGCCGGATCGCCTCTTCCGCGGAGATATATGCATACTGCATAAACGTATCGAGATCCGCCACCAACCTGGAAGGCAGATAATTTCTCGGAACATAATTCTTTATTTCCGCCGCTTTTGTTACCGGCAGCGCCGAAGTGTCGATCCTGGTGATTGTATCGATTCCGCACTCGCCGTGAATCAGGCCGTTCCAATAGTTTTCCGTGCCGATTCCGACGGGTGTTACGGCGCCCATTCCGGTTATGACAATCCTTTTGTTCATGCCTCCGCCCCACCAATTTTCCGGAATGCAAGGCATGCATTGTGACCGCCAAATCCGAGAGAAGTGGACAGCGCCACATCAATATCCGCTTTTTTTGCTTTCAGGGGAACATAGTTCAGGTCACAATCGGGGTCCGGTTCGGTCAGACCGATCGTAGGCGGAACAACTCCTTCGTTCATTGCTAAAACAGAAACTATTGCCTCCACCGCTCCTGCCGCGCCGAGCATATGGCCTGTCATGGATTTGGTGGAGCTGATCAGCGCCTTATAGGCTTTTTCTTCTCCAAGGGCTTTCTTAATCGCAATGGTTTCAGCCTTGTCATTCAACGGTGTACCGGTTCCGTGGGCATTTATGTAGATCTTATCCGTGTCTGTATGGGTCTCTGCCCAAGCGTCCGCGATCGCTCTCGCTCCGCCCTCGGCCTCCGGTTGGGGAGCTGTCATGTGATAGGCGTCGCAGGTGGAGCCATAACCGCAGAGTTCCGCATAGATATTTGCACCCCTTGCTTTGGCGCGCTCATATTCCTCCAAAATCAGAGCCCCTGCACCTTCGCCCATGACAAACCCGCTGCGTCTTGCGTCAAAAGGCAGCGATGCATGCAGCGGATCATTGGAAAGCGAAAGCGCCTGCATGTTCGTAAATCCGGCCAGTGCGATCTCGTTTACCGTAGCCTCTGCCCCGCCGGCTATCATCACATCCGCATAGCCGTGCCGAATTGCCCGCAGTGCCTCTCCGATAGCATTGCTTCCGGAGGCGCAGGCTGTCACAGCCGGCATTGCAGCACCTTTACAGGCGAAGCGGATCGCGATCAGCCCGGCAGCCATATTTGCAATCATCATGGGGATAAAATAAGGAGAAACCTTTCGCGGACCTTTTTCCAGCAGCTTCTTATGCTCGGACATAAACGTGCCGATACCTCCGGTGCCGGTTCCAAAATACACGCCCATCCGCTCGGGCGCGACAGTCCCCCCAACGCCGCTGTCGTCCATAGCCTGACAGGCGGCCGCCATAGCAAACTGTGTATACAGATCGCTGTGCAAAACATCCAGTTTTCCCATGTACTGCAAAGGATCGAAGCCGCGCACTTCAGCGGCGATTTTGACGCGATACTCCGATGTATCAAACTTGGTAATATCGCCGATCCCGCAGGTACCGTTCTTGAGATTGTCCCAAAACGAAGCAACATCGTTTCCGAGCGGCGTCACTGCGCCCATTCCCGTCACAACAACCCGTCTCATACTTCACTCCCGTTCTCTACGCCGGAGAGCAGCTCCATCGCTTTCTCGTAAAATTCCGGATATCGTTTCTTCAGATACAGCGGTTCTCTCGTATGCACATCGATAAAGCAATGGTTGCTGGTACCTGTGACGGCAAGCTCTCCATGATCCAAAGAATAGATTTCATAGGCAAACGCCGCCCGAACGCCGTTAAAAAATGTCGGCTTTACGCAGACCTTCACCTCTTCGTCGTACACGATCGAGGTTTTGTATTTGCAGGAGACTTCGATCACCGGCATCAAAATGCCTTCGTTCTCCATATCCGTGTACCGAAGCCCCGCCTGACGCATAAAGTCGAGGCGCGCCTCCTCAAACCAGCGGATGTAGTTGGATGGTGGACAATCCCCATCTTGTCCGTTTCATAATAATTGGCACGCCGTATATACGGCTCCGCTTCAAACGCCATGTGGTCTGCCTCCTGTCAAAAGCTCCGTGCCAAGCTTCCGAAATCGCTGATATCTTCGTTCGGCAAGTTCAGCTCCCGGAAGTTCGAAAAGCTCTATAATCGATGCTTTCAGCTGTTCTTTCAAACTGAAATAGAAAGTTTTTGTTCCGATATCCTTTTCCGGCAGTATCTGTTCGATCACATTCAGTTTCAGTGCGTCCTGCGCCGTTAGTTTCAGACTTTCCGCGGCATCGGCGGCTTTGGAGGCGTCTTTCCACAGGATGCTGGCGCAACCTTCCGGGGATATGACGGAATAGATCGCATTTTCCAGCATCCAAACCTGATCCGCAACGGCAAGCCCAAGCGCGCCGCCGCTGCCGCCTTCGCCGATCAAAACGGAAATGACCGGGGTTTTCAGCGTCATCATCTCCGTAATGTTTTCGGCAATGGCCTGCCCCTGTCCACGCTCTTCCGCTTCAATCCCACAGTAGGCGCCGGAAGTGTCCACAAAGCAGATAACCGGCCGATGGAACTTTTCCGCCTGCTTCATCAGCCTCAGCGCTTTCCGGTAACCTTCCGGACTGGGTGCACCGAAATTTCGGCTCATCCGTTCCTTTGCGCTGTGGCCCTTTTCTATCGCAATGACGGTGGCGGGGATGTCCCCAAGATAGGCAATTCCGCCTACAACGGCGGGGTCGTCGGCAAACCGCCGATCGCCATGCAGTTCTATAAATCCGGTAAAAATATTTTCTATGTAGTCCTTACCGGAAGGCCGGTTATTGGCCCGGGCGATCTTTACCCGGTCGAACGCTTTATCCGACATGGTCAACACCTCCGGCATGCAGTTTTAAAAGACTGGATAGCACCTGCCGGTGCCGGCATCTCGGCACATTGGCATCCACGAAACCGTGGCTCAGCAAAAACTCGGACGTCTGGAATCCCCGCGGCAGTTTCTTTTTGGTTGTCTGTTCGATGACCCTCGCTCCGGCAAAACCGACCGTAGCTTTCGGTTCGGCGAGAATAATATCTCCCTCCATGGCAAAACTGGCTGTTACGCCGCCCGTGGTAGGGTCGGTAAGGACCGTAATATACAATAGTCCTGCGTCGCTGTGACGCTTGACCGCGCCGCTTGTCTTTGCCATCTGCATCAGGGAGAGGATTCCCTCCTGCATCCTGGCCCCGCCGGAAACCGTAAAGCCAACGACAGGCATATCGTGGTCCGTCGCATATTCAAACAGCCGCGTGATCTTCTCTCCGACGGCAGTACCCATACTGCCCATCATAAAGTACGGCTCCATGAGAAAAAGGCAGCACGGCTGTTCACAGATCGCCGCTGTGCCACATTTCACGGCTTCCGTCTCGCCGGAAACTTTTCGCGTTAATTCAAGTTTTTTCTCATAGCCGGGGAACTGCAGAAAATCTCCGGACCGAAGATCGCCGTCCATTTCCCGGAAACTTCCGCTGTCGACGAGATAATTGATTCGCTGCCGCGTATTGATCCGGAAATGATAGCCGCAGCTTTCACAGCAGTTAAAATTTGCCCAAAGCTGGCTGAGCGGGAGCTGCTGATGACAGTTAGGACACACCCTCGTCGGCTCATTTTCATCCGGCGAGACCGGTGCAGCCTGCCTCCCCCCCTTTTCCAACTCGTTTTTGGGCTTATATAAGAAGTTAATAAACGACAAGGCCTTCACCTCACTGACAGAAGAAATCTAGATCGTACTTTCCGCTCACAAAAGCTTCGCTGCTGACAATCTCAATCTGCTCCTCAATATTATTCGGGACGCCGTCGATCACAAGTTCGCACAAAGCGGCCTGAATCTTTCTAAGAGCCTCTTCTCTGGAACCGGCGTACACCACCATCTTTCCCAAAAGCGGATCATAATACGGCGTCACCTGCGTACCGACAGTCAAATACGTGTCAAACCGTACGAACGGGCCACCCGGAACATGCAAAAATTCCACTCTTCCCGGAGTTTTTGCGTTAATGCGGCACTCTATCGACGAACCCCCCAGGTCTATGTCTTCCTGTCTAAAATTCAACTCAATGCCGGAAGAAACGCGAATCTGCCATTTTACAAGGTCGAGGCCTGTGAGAGATTCCGTAACGGTGTGTTCCACCTGGAGCCGAACGTTCATCTCCATAAAATAAAAATGCCCGGACGCATCCAACAGAAATTCCAGCGTTCCGGCGCCGCAGTACCCCACCGCCTGGACAGCCCGGACGACCTTTTCAAAAATATCCGCCCGCTGCCGTCCTGAAACGGCCGGAGAAGGAGATTCCTCCACAAGTTTCTGGTTCTTCTTCTGAATCGAGCAGTCCCGCTCTCCCAGACATACGACATGGCCGGCTTCATCCGCGAGGACCTGAATCTCCACATGCCTTGCCGGATGTATGTATTTTTCCAGGTATACAGCACCGTCCCCAAATGCGGATGCGCTCTCCGCCTTTGCAGTCAAAAACGACAAAGCCAATTCTTCTTTGTTATTGACCAGTCTGATGCCGCGGCCGCCGCCGCCGGAGCGCGCTTTGAGCATGACAGGGTAGCCGATTCTCTCAGCCTCCCTTACGGCTTCTTCCGCGGATTCCAAAATATCGGAGCCCGGTATGACCGGCAGTCCGGCATCAGCCATGACATTCTTCACATGGGCTTTATCGCTGAGTTCTTCCATGTTCGTGACAGAAGGACCGATAAAGGCAATGTTGTTTTTCCGGCACATCTGGGCAAAATGCGCGTTTTCCGATAAAAAGCCGTAGCCCGGATGGATCGCCTGCGTACCGGACACTAATGCCGCGCTGATAATGCGCTCCTCATTCAGGTAGCTGTCCACCGCTTCGGCTTTCCCTATGCACAGGCTCTCGTCCGCAAGCGCAACATGTAGGGCGTCCGCGTCAGCCTCCGAAAAAACGGCGACCGTGGAAATTCCCATCTCCTTACAGGCGCGTAATATTCGGACCGCGATTTCGCCCCGGTTCGCAATCAGGATTTTTGAGTACATGGCTGTTCTCCCAACACGGCAAAAGAAAACTCCCCCTTTACGCACAGCGTCCCATTGACTGTGCCCTGCCCTTCGGCAAAATAAAAAGGAGGCTTTGCGCGGGTAATCCTGCATTCCGTTTCCAAGGTATCGCCGGGTCTTACGGGTGACTTAAAGCGCACATTATTGAGGCCGGTATACAGAGGAGTTACGTTATCGGTCATCTTGTCGCTGAGCAGAACACATACGGACTGCGCGAGAATCTCACATAAAATCACGCCGGGCACCACTGGATTTCCGGGAAAATGTCCATTCAGAAACCACTCGTCTCCGCGCACATGGTATTTCCCGTACGCTACATCGTCCGCTTTGTCAGCTTCATCCAGAAGCAGCATACTGTCACGGTGCGGCAATATCTTTTTGAGCTCTTCCTGATTCATCGATTACTCCTTTTTCAATCGGAACAGCACGCGGCCATAATCCACAGTCTGGTTATTTTCTATGCATACCTCCGCAATTGTTCCGTCTGCCTCCGCCGTGATCTCGTTCATCAATTTCATTGCTTCAATGATGCAGAGGACATCCCCTTTGTGAACGGTATCTCCGACCTTCACATAAGGTTCCGAATCTTCAGCCGGAGCGCAATAAAATACGCCGACCATTGGAGAAGTAATATTTATATAATTTTCTTCAGGTTTCTTGGGAGCCTCTGAATCCGCCCGATATGTTACCGTCTGCTGGGATTTTTGCGTTAAGCACTCATTTCGTTCCAGACGCATTACTTTTCCATTATCATTGATTTCAAGTCCGGTAAGCCCGAGCTCCTTCATCATCTCGGCATATTTGCGAATATCCTTATCTTCCATAGTTTTGTTCTCTCACTTCTGCAAGTTGTTTCATTCATTACATAGCAAGACCGCCGTCAACACGGAAAACCTCACCTGTTATATAATCTGAGCCGCTGTCCGCAAGAAAAGCAGCCAGCGCCGCCACATCCTCTGGTGTTCCCATCCGTCTGAGCGGAATGCTCGCGACAAATGGATTGGTCTTATCAAACTGTTTTGTCATATCGGTTTGAATAAATCCGGGTGCAATTGCATTGCAGGTAACATTCTTCGGGGCAAGCTCCCGCGCCACGGACTTTGTCAGTCCAATCAGGCCAGCTTTTGATGCGGCATAATTGGCCTGTCCGGCGTTTCCCATAATGCCCGCAATCGAACTTATATTGATGATTTTTCCGTACTTATTGCGAATAAAAAGAGGGCTGCAGTGCCGGATCATGTTGAAAGCTCCTTTGAGATTCGTTTGAATCACATCGTCGAAATCCGCTTCTTTCATGACGGCAACCAGCCCGTCCCGGTTGATTCCGGCATTGTTGACAAGAACCTGTACGGTTCCGAATTCAGCCCTGATCGCCGCAACCGTTTCCTTCACATCATTGAAATCTGCCACATTGCAACGGTAAGATACCGCTTTTACTCCATACTGTTCTCGACATTGAGCGCAAACTGCATCCGCTGCGTCTTGATTTCCGGCATAAATTACGGCGATGTCCGCGCCGAGGGACGCAAGCTTTTCCGCGATCGCCGCGCCGATTCCTCTCGATCCTCCCGTTATAACCGCCGTTTTCCCTTTCAGCATGCTTGAATCCCCTCTGTCGCTTCTTTCAGGCTGGCACAGTCCTCCACATGAAATGTCCGAACCCCCGGATCGGTCTTCTGAATCAGACCGCAGAGTACATTTCCGGGACCGAGCTCCACAAACGTGTCCGCGCCGCTTCCAATGCTGTGCTCCACGACGCTCTGCCATCTGACCGGATTACAGATTTGCTTTGACAATAACTCTGCATAATTCTCGCCGTACGGCAGTCCGGTATAGTCCGAATACAACGTAATTTTGGGAGCTCTCAACTCATATTTTTTCAGTTCGGCCCCGAATGCTTTGGCCGCCTCGGCCATAAACGGGGAGTGAAACCCTCCCTGCACACGCAGAGGAATCGCGCGTCCGCTGGCCGTCTTCACATCCTGACTGAAGCAGGCCAGTTCATCCTTACGCCCTGCTACGGCAATCTGCCCCGGGCAGTTATAATTCACCGGGTATATATGCTCATAGTGCCCGCACAGCCGCTCCACTTCCGGGCCCGAAAAGCTTCACGACCGCCGCCATGCCGCTTTCCACACGCTCGGCGTCTTCCTGCATCAGCCGCCCGCGCCTGCATACAAGGCGGAAGCCGTCCTCTAGCGAGACCGCGCCCGTATAAGCAAGCGCTGCAATTTCACCGAGGGAAAATCCGGCCGCCATATCGCAATGTATGCCTTTTTCTGTCAGCGCCGCCGCCGCCGCAAGCTCGACGGCAAACATGCAGGGCTGGGTATTGCTCGTCTGCTGAAGTTCTTCTTTGCTGCCGGAAAAGCACATTTCCAACGTCCCGGGCCGAATCGCATCCAGCCGGCGAAAAATTTCTGCCGCGACGGGAACATGATCGTACAGCTCTTTTCCCATGCCGCCGTACTGCGCGCCCTGGCCGGAAAACACAAACACTACTTTACCCATTGGTGGGCTCCCTTCAGAATTAGCTCGGCTTCCTCCATGACCTCGCGAACGATCTCAGCTGCAGGCTGCTCCTTCGTAACCATAGCCGCAATCTGTCCTGACAGAAAACAGCCCCGCTTCAGATCGCCTTCCTGTACTGCCAATCGATAAGCGCCAGCAGCCTTTCCGGCCAGTTCTTCATCCGAGATGGCGGAATATTCCGCCTTGGAATACTCCCTGGTAAATTGGGTCCGGAGACTTCTCACCGGATGCCCAAGCCGCTTGCCTGTCACAATTGTGGCAAGGTCGTTTGCTTTGAGAATGTGGTCCTTATAGTTCCGGTGTATCGAGCATTCATAGGCAGAAAGAAAGCGCGTACCCATCTGAACGCCGCATGCACCAAGCATAAAAGCCGCGGCAACACCGCGGCCATCCGCGATTCCGCCTGCAGCCAGAACCGGCAGGTTGGTCACGTCGCAAACCTGAGGCACAAGCACCATGGTCGTTAAGTCGCCGACATGTCCGCCGCTCTCTCCGCCTTCGGCAATCAGGGCAGAAGCCCCAACCCGCGTCATGAGCTTTGCCATAGCAACGGAAGCTACAACAGGGATTACCGTTTTCCCGGATTCTTTCCACAGGCTCATATATTTGGATGGGTTTCCGGCGCCTGTAGTAATGACGGCCACTTTTTCTTGTGCCGCCACCTGCGCCACCTCGTCCACGAACGGGCTCATCAGCATGATGTTGACGCCAAAAGGTTTGTCCGTAAAAGACGCAGCAATACGAATCTGCTCCCTAACATAATCTCCCCGCGCGTTTCCGGCAGCAATAATGCCAAGGCCGCCGCCGTTGGATACTGCCGCAGCCAGTTTTCCGTCTGCAATCCATGCCATGCCGCCTTGAAAAACAGGATATTCGATCCCCAGCAGATCACAAATTTTTGATTGGATCATCAGGCTGTTCCCTTACATTTTTGCTTCGATGTAGCGGACAAGTTCCCCGACAGTTTCAACTTTTTGCTCCAGCTCGATTTCCTTTCCGATTTTATCTTCCAGGTTCATCATCATCTCGACTGTATCCAGAGAATCGATGCCAAGATCCGCGAATTTTGTGTCCATTGTAATTTCAGATACGTCACAGTCGTTTCTTTCCGCGATAAGTGCCGCAACAGCTTTAAAGATCATGATATAGCCTCCAATGCATAATTTTAAATAAGCGAAAACCATGGTTATCAGTGATAACCATGGCGGGAATTATATATCCTTTTCCCATATATGTCAATACGCTGCTTGTTTTCCTTGTTGGGCGTGCATTCCCTTGGTTTTTTCTCTTGAAAAAAAAGGAACAGTGAGTGTACAATAAAATATTGGTGTACGTAAACGAAGGCTGAAACCTCATCGTGCAAGTACGGATGCAAAATTCGATATTTCCTCAATCAATGAGGGGTGTTAGATTATGGAATTTGATACTAATTCACAGATAAAGCTGCGGGATCAGCTGATCCTTGCCGGAATTGATGAATTAAATAAGCAGGGCATTCAGAATTTCTCTGTGAGAAGAATTGCGGAACGGTGCGGCGTCTCCTGCGCAGCTCCCTATAAGCACTTTAAGGATAAGCAAAGCTTTTTTGCCGCTATTATTTCTTATATAGATCAAAAATGGGATGAGCAGCAGCGGTCGACCGCGAACAAATACACTTCCACCAGGGAGCAGCTTCTTGCGATTTGCATGGAATATATTCGTTTTCTTACAGACAATCCTCAATTCAGGTCAATCATAATGCTCAATAATGACGATTTTAACGAGAAATTTAGTGCATTGCGAGGAAAGCTGAGCAGACAGACTTATATTCTGGTTTCTAAGTACTGCCAAGAAGTCGACATGCCCGACGACGTGAGACGCCGGAAAACTTACATTGTCCGCTCCTTGATATATGGCGCTGCGCTCATGTTCGACAATGGAGAATTGGATTATACGGACGAGAATCTGAATATGGTTTCTTATTCGTTGAACCGAGAATTTGTGTTACCATAAGCCACAAAAAACGACAGGGCGTTCTGAAGACACCCTGTCGTTCCTGTTAGATTCACTTGATCTTGTTTTAAGAAATCCTCGCGATAAATCAAAAGGGGCGGGCTGTTTGCCCGCCCCCAAAAATTATGGGACGCTTTTGTTACTTTTTGTATTAGGACTTCTTATCGTCGTGCTTTTTATCTTCAACAAACAGGTTATTGGTGACGTTTGTTACGAAAGCAGGGCATTTAAAACCGTTTTTATCATAGCAGGGTTCAGGATAAGGCTTTTTTTCCATATACTTTTCCCAATCGATAGGCTTATAGCCGTCGTCTTTCCTGCATTCGCGCTTATCATCATCTTTTCGCCCGTCTGGATACCAATCTTTTCCCTTTTTGCAATCTTTGCCGCAGTTTATGGTGATATAAACATTGCA
>Ga0183099_1000360_pt1 | contig 35048 bp, 29 predicted proteins | sample Biomet1_FD_127788 | JGI IMG/M metagenome (GOLD analysis project Ga0183099, IMG submission 127788) | Microbial communities from bioreactor (seeded with anoxic lake sediment) at LBNL, California, USA - Biofuel metagenome 1 | ecosystem: Engineered > Bioreactor > Anaerobic > Unclassified ... | reverse complement strand
ATTCTATGCCCCCACGCCCAATGGTAAAAAAATCACCCTGATGCTGGAAGCCCTGAATGTGTCATATCAGGTCATTCCCATCAACATTCGCAAAGGCGATCAATTCCTGCCCAGCTTTCTGGCTATTTCCCCCAATAATCGTATTCCCGCGTTGATCGATCACGATAATGGCATGGCCATTTTTGAATCCGGTGCGATTTTGACCTATCTGGCAGAAAAACACGGCCAGTTCCTGCCAGCACAAGGTTCTGAGCGCTATGCCGTGCTGCAATGGTTATATTGGCAGATGGGCGGTCTGGGGCCGATGGCCGGACAAAACCACCACTTCAACCACTATGCGCCAGAAGTGGTGCCTTACGGTATCAAGCGTTACACCGAAGAAACTACGCGGCTGTATGGTGTGCTGAATAATCAATTGGCCGCAAACCGCTTTGTGGCCGGTGACGACTATTCGATTGCCGATATGGCGATTTATCCGTGGGTGACGCTGCATGAACATCAGAAACAAGATCTCAGCCAATTCCCGCATGTTGCCCGCTATCTGCAAACCATGGCAGCACGGGATGACGTGCAGCGCGGGATGCACAAATATGCTGATTTCGACTGGGAAACCAGTCTGACCGAACCTCAGTTGCAAAGCTTACTACAACAAAACCGGCCAAACTGAACTGTTCAAAGCAGGCTGAAGAGCTTATTCGGCCTGCGCTTTCTTTCCTTACTACGCCTTTTTATTCCGCCCCTTCATCGACGTCACCACCGGACGATTCATTGTTGGCCATTGCTGTCGCAACAATGCTTCGACACGTTCCGCACGGGCATATAACCAGCCCTGATGACGCCAGACGCCGTGCCGCAGTAACCATTCAGCCTGCTGACGTGTTTCAACCCCTTCTGCAATGATATCGATGTCCAGGCTTTGCGACAGCTGAATAATGGCCTCTAATACCGGCGCATTCACCGAACCAGTGCCGATGGTCGCCACAAAAGAGCGATCTACTTTCAGGGTATTCACCGGCAACGTTTGTAAATAGCCCAGACTGGAATATCCGGTGCCGAAATCATCAATTGCGATCGCAATTTTCTGTTGTCGTAATTGCTGTAAGGTAGCCAGAATAACCGGGTTATTGTGCTCCATGATCTCTGACTCGGTGATCTCAACGTGCAGCCCCGGCAAATGGCGTTTGTGGTGCAACAAATGACTGATAAAAGCGGAAGAGTTGAGATGTTGGGCAGAAACATTCAAGGACAAATACAGTTTCGGATATAACGCCAGCAGCGGTTCCAGTTCCTGTTCGGCCTGCTCCATCTGTAGCACCGTCAACGGCACAATCACCCCGGTGCTTTCCGTCATCGGAATAAACTCTGCCGGGTTGATCAAGCCGGCAACCGGATGTTGCCAGCGCATCAGCACTTCCACCCCCATCAGCGAACCGTCACGCGCATCGACAATCGGCTGATAGACATTAAAAAATTGCCGCTGCCGCATTGCCACCAGTAACTGACGTTTCGGATCGGTAGCTTTTTGACGCAGGAAGATAAATAACAGCGTCAGCAACAGTTGTAACACCAGCGCCAGCAACCACCATTGCCAACCGGGCAGATAAATGCCCTGATAGAGCGTCTGCGTATCCACACTGATCATCAACACTAATTGCGGCAATGACACAAAGGGCCGGGCGTACCAGTATTGCGACTGCAGATTATCGCCGCGCGCTTCCAGTTGCTGCGACGAGGTGAGCGGAAAGAGTGGTTGCGGCAGATTAAGCGGCAGCGAGTAGAGGCCATTCAATGCCAGCGGTACACCACTTTGGGCATCAATAAACCCCATAAACTGATAATGGAATGCCAGACTCGCCATGCTGTCGCGCAACGCCTGCATCGGTAAAAAGGCGGTATTTTCATAACCATCCCGCGCGACACGGCCTATATGCACCCCTACTTGATTAAGCAGGCTATCCATCACCGGTGCCCGTACATGAATACGGGTCAATGCCGGATAACGGGGAACGCGGTATGGCTCTATCGAGGTTTGCCAGCTGGAGCAAACCAGTTGACCTTGCGGATCAAACAAAGAGAATTCGGTGACCTGAGATAAACCAGCATGATGATAGTGAAATTTCCGCTGCACATAGGCCGAACAGTTGCGCGGTAATGATTCCATCTCTATCAGCGCGGCGACAATGTTCAGAACTGACTGTTCAAAATACCTTGCCAGTTGATCAACCTGTAACCGCACTTCACCCTGCCGCTGCGCTTTCGCTTCCAGCAACATGGTTGGATAACCAACACTCAGCAACAGCAGCATAACTACTGAGGCTGAGATAAACGGGGACACCAGCCTGCGCAGGCGGGTCTTCCAATTCATTTAAGCGCTCCATGAAACTCAAGGTCACGTTAAAAGCATAATCGAATCGGCCGCCCCCGGCAGAAATATTAAAACTTAGCCACAGGGCGTATCACCCGCTACCGGCAAACGCAGATATTGCTGCAGAAAATCAGCAAACGGCAGATGATCTTCGGCTTCTAATTCCTGCTGTTTGAGCAGTGAGGCCTGCGCTTCATCAGTAAAATAATTCGCTTCCCAATATTGCAACGGCGCATCGCGTAACTGCTGACGGAAAAGATCCGCCTGCTGACGGCCAAACTCCGCACTATCGAGATTATTCTGTAACAGATGTGTTAACAACTGCGCTGATAAGGTTTTATCCGGATCAGCCAGTTTCTCGCGCTGCGCCTGCAACGCCAGCTGATAATGCACACGGCCATTGGCCCGATCTAATAACTGCGCCACCATCTGCAATTCATCAAACAGCTGATCACCCCATTCCCGTAATGGCTGCTCACCTTGCGCGGTCAATAACTGCAACCCCGGACGACGCCCTTCCAACGCCACGCGTGACATATTATGGCGATTCCGTTCAATTTCTGCCGGCTCCAGCATCGGTGACGGGCGCAACAGGCACCAGACCAAAAATAGATCGAGGAAACGTAACTGTTGGATCTCGACGCCAAACGGCGTAAACGGATTGATATCCAGTGTCCGCAATTCAATGTAATCGATCCCCCGACGCTCCAGCGCAACCAGTGCCCGTTCACCCGAACGCGGAGTTCGTTTTGGCCGGATCGGCGCATACAGCTCGTTTTCCAGCTGTAACACATGATCATTCAGCTGGCGATATTCACCACCCACTTTCACACCCAGATCAGCAAACGAGCTCTCTTTGGTCGCCAGCGCTTTACGCACGGAAGCCAGATATTCATGCAGACTGCTGTGACTGATATTCAGACTGGCTTGTGACTTATTGGTGTAACCCAAATCCGATAACCGCAGTGACGTCGCATATGGCAGATACAGCGTCCCCTTACCTACCTGTTGGAATGGCAAACTGGTCTTGCGCCCTTGCAGGAATGAGCTGCACAACGCAGGTGAAGCGCCAAACAGATATGGGATCAACCAGCCAAACCGATACACATTCCGAATAAGCCCCATATAACTGTCGGAAATCAGCTTACATTGGCAAGACTCCGACGGCTGTAATTGCTGCCATTCACTCCAGAAACTATCCGGCATGGAGAAATTGAAATGTACCCCAGCGATCACCTGCATCATGCTGCCATAACGGTGGTGTAATCCCTGCCGGTACAATGTTTTCAGGCGGCCAATATTCGAACGACCATATTGCGCCAGTCGGATCGACTCCTCGCCGCCAATAAAACACGGCATCGACAGCGGCCACAAACGCTCATCACCTAGATTTTGCTGGGAAAAACGATGAATATCGCCCAGCTGCGCCAGAAGCACATCCAGTGAATCGGAAACAGGCGTAATAAATTCCATCAGGCTTTCGGAATAATCGGTGGTGATATTGGCATGCGTCAGCGCAGCGCCTAACTGCCGCGGATGATCCAGTGGCGACAGCCGGCCTTCTGGGGTAATACGCAACGACTCCCGCTCGATACCGCGACGGAGACCGCGCACCGCAAACACCCGTTCCGGAGCACTCAACTGCTCGATGATTTCTGACAAAGAAGACGGCAACGACATACAAAACCTCATGACTGGGCAATGACGGCAAAATAGACAGATCAGCAATCATGTCATAGAGATGCATGATAACATGAGATAAGCATAACGAGTCTGCGTTGAATCGATTGTATGTCTTGATGAATTAGTGTGTTATAGCGATAGATTCAGTAAATAAAAATCGACTTACCGATATATCCCGGAACGAATCATGGCCGCTCAGAATCCGTCGTTATCATTACAGCCACATCAATTGAAGATTGTGGATATATTTCGTTATGAATACGGGAATGCATCGCTGGATGAAAAACTGATCCAATATGCCCCTGAAGAGTCTGTTTCGAGTCGTTTTTTAATCAAGATGGAAATTGCCCGTCTGGCAAAACCCTGTAACCGAATTATTGACCTTCGGGACTCACAAGCAGACTGGAAACCATTCGAATATAATGGCATCAAACATTATATTAATGATGCTACGGCACAAGATTTCATTGAAATAATCAAGAATTATAAAGGTTATACGCTTGGCGCTTATGAGATCATTATTAAAAGAGCGCGAACACGACAGAAAGAAGCTATCGCCAACCCTAATTCCGTCAGTGTACCGGATGTAAATTATACGTCGCTGACTCATTTTTATCAGCGCAAAGAGCAGCGACTCTATTTTGTCTCTCAGATAGAAGTTTATCTTGAAGACCCCAGAGATATGATGCTATCGCAACAGAAAAAGATAGCGATCACTGGTTCAACAACGGATATATCGCCGTTGGGTATGTGTATTAAATTATCCGGCATCCAGATCCCAAAAGATACTAAATCCATTTATATTCGCTTTATCGGCTTTGAAAAAGATTTCTCCTTTTCATCCGCTGTCTTTATTGTTTATGACATTTTATCGGTGATGTCGAAGCAAACTAATTTTTATTACAAAATAAAGATGGCAACCGGCCAGAAAGAAGAAATCGTTAATGAATTTCATGAGCATTTAAGAAAGTTTATTTTTACTCAACTTCGTCGTCATCGAGTGCCTATTGAAAACACACAAGAAGCCGTATTAGTGAAAGGCTATGAGCAATTTGTTATTAGCAAACTTAATAGCCTTCCTGTATTTTTACAAATGGAACATGGTAAATGGTTGCCCAACTCTCTGTATTTAACCGAATATAATGAATTTATATTGCAGCGACTGATGGATGACAATCATGTTTCGATGCTGACGGATTTTATTAATCAAGAACCCATACAGAACGCTTTACTGAGTGGCCAGCGCTTCGTTCATTATTATTTGTTCGCGCCGGTTTCCAGCCCGGATGGCTTTGCCAAATTTATGTGTATGTCGTTAAACGATTGCCTTAATGATGCAGAAGCCAGAGCCATTGCGCAGTTGGCCTATTTAAAAAGTAAAGGTAACCTGATGCTCTACCGTTTAGACGGGATGACAATTCATCCGGATAAACAGTGCCACATACCCAGTTCACTGCCAGATAGCTCCGGTGAAGTATTTCAATTGATTAATCAAAGCCCGGTAGATCGTGCCCGACTACTTGCCTCTGGCTATCAACGCATGATCACGATCAGTGATGAATCAGAGCTGATCGCAAAATTTAATCTTTTTGCCGAACCAGTTGATGACAATATTGCGAAGAATAAGATATTTCAGTTTATACCAAAAAAATTACCGATCAGATCAGAATTGCATATTGTTAAAAGCGAGATCGATGATAAAAGACAAGAAGATCGCTTTTTATATAAGATGCCCATCTTCATTTACACAGCAAAGAAACCAAAAGAAAAAAACAGTGGCATGACTGTGGATATCTCCACAAAAGGCTTAAAAATCCAGACTGAAAAACCACTTAGTTTATTCGCCAGCGATTTGATCTCAGTTGAATTTCCTCATTTAAAAAATGAATCGGGCGGTTACATTAGTCACCAGCTTTATAGTGTTGTTAGTGCAAAAGGTAATATCATTCATCTTGCTATTCACGGTGATGCACAACACCATGAAGCCAGAAAATCACTTAAGAGATTTATTTATCAAAATCTGAATTCACTTACTACCACGGGTTGCAGAGACGTAGTCTATGGCTTACCTCGCGTAATTAGAAATTTATTTACTTTTAATCACCCACACCCTGAGTTTTTAATAAAAAGATTTGATAAAACCCGTTATATCAGTGATATGGCCATCTCTGATAATACAATCATGCCAGAAATCAGCATTAACACCGATGAAAATAGTGCCATATTAAAAACCATCCTGAAGCATGAAAATTTTGTGCAGTTGATTAATGAGGCATGGGGAAAACTAAAACAACAGATTGATATTACCTCATTTAATGTGCTCATCACGGTAAAAGAGAAAACGAATCAAACTGGCTATTACATTATCATTAAAAATGCTGATGAACTGATGAAAAACGGTCAGATGAAAAATGCCATTCAGCAGTCATCGATAATGGGCGAAACGCGCTTATTGCGGGTTACTATCACTCCCAAAGCCCGGGTATTTAATAAATACTTCCGGGATGAACTGGCTTATCTGACTCGCTATGCACCGAACCGGGCAAAGATAACATTAGATCAGCTCAATCGCGTTGATGCGGTTGGTCATATTCTCGATATAACGGAAGTGGTTAATGATTTATACTGAACATCTGGTTTGATCGCAATAAGGTTATAGCATGGAGTTCTGGCAGGGTTTTATTACTCTCACCGTCGTTCATTTGTTAGCAGCAGCATCACCTGGCCCTGATTTTGCGCTGGTTTCCCGCCAGGCACTGCTACAAGGTCGTCGTGCTGGCTTGTGGGTTAGTCTGGGAATATCACTTGGTTTAGGCATTCACATTGCTTATTCCGCTGCGGGTTTAGCGACATTGATTGCTCACTCAACGATGTGGATGAATGCCATTAAATTAGTCGGTGGTAGTTACCTGCTCTATCTGGGCTATCAAGGCATTCGGGCTAAAGCGCAATCTGGAGTTATCACTAACGAACCCGCTGTTCTTACCGATATTGCGGCTCACCGTTTGGTTGGCAAGGGTTTTCTCTGTAACGCCTTAAACCCGAAAGCGCCGATCTATTTTCTGTCGCTGTTTACTATTGTGCTCTCCCCGAACCTACCCGCCAGCACACTGGTGATTTACGGTGTTTGGATCATGCTGTTGCAACTGTTCTGGTTCAGCCTGATCACGCTGTTTTTTAGCCAGCCCACCATTCGCCGCCGCTTTCTCGCAGTCAGTCACTGGATCGACCGCGTATTTGGTGTCGCCATGATGGGGCTAGGGTTGAAAGTGTTGTTGAGTAAAAGTTGATGTATATCTGATTAGTAATGCCCTGTGTAAATCAGGGCATACATCTAAATATATGTTATCACCGCTGATCTTGTTCTGAAAAATAATTTTTTAAATTTAAAATTTCCATCCTGATTTATCGAATACTGATATCTTTATATGTATAGCCATTCCACCTTAACTTAGAATTAGGCCCACAAAACAAGTCTCTCATTCCGTGTGTTTTATCTTTGAAAAAACCAATCGAGTTGCAAATCAAACTAATTTTCTTTTTATCATTATCGACAGTTACATCTATAATAAATTTCGGCGGCAGATCTGAATATGTATAGTTAATTTGATCCATTATTAGATTCCCATTTAAATCTATAGATAATGTTCCATCAAAAAACAATTCGCTTGAACTCGCCTTAATTTTATCAGCTTCGGCAAGAATTATTGGTAACTCCTTTGCGAAAGAAAAAAATGAACAGAAAAAAAATAACAATAAAAATTCTTTTTTCACCCTATGAACTCCATACCTTTTTTATAAAATTCATCAATGTTTGAGCATATTTCTTTTTTTGTTATTATTCCATCCTTATTTATATCATGATACAAATTCACTTCATAAGCATTTTGTCCATCCCTATAGATAGTATCATCTGCTTTCTTTTTAATAGCAGAAGGTGTAAAAATTGACAGATAAACATCATGAAGTGTCCATTGGCTAGTTGGAATGCCTACTTGATTTGCTATATTCAAAAAAATACATTTTAACAAAATCCATCTGTTCGACATGCCCCATGGCTCTTAATTTTTCTGTTGTTGTACCTAAATTTTTTGCTGTGCTATCCATAAACTGGATTAATCCCGATGCTGATGAATTTGGATTTTTAATATCTGTTTTAAAGCTAACTCCTGTTTCTAAAGCAAAACAAGCCATCATATAGTTTGGATCTAATTTAAGTTCATCGCCAACACTAATGACTTTATTTCTAAAGTTTTCTGCAATTGTATTTCCAAACAATTGAATCACCGTCTCATCCATATTAATGGTTTGGATGCTAGTTTTATATTTTCAATAATATAAACTGGATTAAAATACCAAACCACAGGCCCAACAACAACCGGGCTAGCCGATACTTGACTCAACCACTCTAGCTTTTCCATTCGCTTTTTTTCATGACTAAAAAGAATAACGGTGTGAACCACCCTGTTCCTGCACAGTAAATTCGGCTGTTTCTCCGCTTAAATCAACAATGCTATTTGCACCCAGATATCCAATCGATGGAGGTGTTCCTTTGGCCGCATCATCACCCTGCCGAACACGGATCGTTTTAAGAAGTTTCAGCTGTTTTTTGGGTTTGTTTTTTTTCACCTCGTCTGCTGATGATGCATAAACCGAATAAGGGGCTAGATGCATATATAAACTATAAAAGGTCAGCTTATTTTTCTTACCTTTATTATTACCCTCTTCTGTGTTGGCTGGTGATTCATATTCATGCTGAATAAGGCAAAATGAAGAGGAGTATTGTAGTTCATTTCCAAGCCAGTTGCTGGTCAGATAATTTTTATTCAGACGATAGGCAACCACCTTGCCATCCATCATGCAGCGCAAAGGTTGACCTTTTATATGATGCGGCACTGATACATCAGTGAAATGAATACCGCCATGCCAGAAATTATGTGCACTGAGCAAATAAAAACCACTGGTCTCTTTTTCCAGTAATTTATAGATCGCATCGGCATCTTTATATTGTTCGCCTTTTTCGGTGACGACAGGGAAGCAAAAGGAAGATGTAGATTGATTACAAGCTGATGCGGCTCCCGTCGAGTTAAATTTACCACTAACCAAATCAGATATATATTTCTTGAATTGCTCTTTTTCTAACTCAATATGGGCATGTATCGGATATGGCTTGCCTCCAACTTTTTCAGGCGCTCCTGATTGTATACCGATAATTTCTCCATAATTCAAATGCTGACCATCTTTTACTATAAAATTTGTATCTAAATGCAATACCTGACCCACAAGGTCATCATATCTATCGCTTGAATAAATTGATATAGCACCATAACTCACACTTGTTTTTATATATCCAGAAATAGGGCATGGTACCTTGATATTTTTATTCGAACCATTAATCAAAAGAATTAAATCTTTTTTTATCAATGTTCTATTGCCAGGTTTATCTGTTCTGACTTCTTCTAACCGTCCATCAACTATCGCATATTCACGTCCTTTTTCTTTTCCTTTTGATGGATGATGCTTATCCAAATCTTCAAAGCAAGTTACTTTTTGAATAACATTCCCTTTTACACTTTCTACTATCGTATACATAATAAAAACGACCAGAATAGTTAAATATGACTATATCCCACAAGATTGACCAATAGCATTAGTCACTTCTATACCATTTACTGTTTTAATTGTTATTTTCATTTTTCTATCATGGGATTCATCATGCTCACTAAAATTATATTTTTTATTTATTTTCAAATCCACTTCAATGCTTTCTATTTTATTCAGATAAATATAATGGTTTTCAGTTGACGATTTAAGATTCATTTTAATCAATTTACCATTCACCTTCATGTATAGTCTTTTTTCATCAACTTCAAATAAATCAACAAGCGGTGAATCGCTTGGAATGTTCACATTGTATTTTTCATCCGACAATACATATGGACACTGCCATGTGTAATTATCCTTTACAACCCTATTGATATCTCTGTAATCAAAGTGTTTTATTATTTTGCTTTCTTTGACAGCTCCGGCAACCGCTGGAAAACCAGCCAACCCCAAAGAAATTATTATTGTCAAAATAGATGCTGTTTTTTTATATGCCATTTTCACTCAATCCGAATAAATAACTTGGTTAATTTTTTTAGGTTTAAATTTAACAACCGGCTCAGGTGCTTTCGCTTGCGGCACTTTTCCGTTGTCTGCACTGTGTGTACCTGCCGGTTTATGGGGTGATTCGGCGGCTTCGCTTTCTACTGCTAGCGCACTGCCTCCTTGATTCATCGTCACCACAGGCCCATTTAGTGTGATCCCGCTGGGGTCGAGTTTGATAAAGCTCCCACCCGCTTGCAAGGTGAGCTCAACCCCTGCGTGATAAATCGCTTGCTGATTACTTCGCCAGCTCAGATTTTGCCCTGCCTGTAACAAATAATTTTGTGCGATCGTTTGCTCGAGTGAGCCATCAACAGTGCTATGCTGATTTTGTTGTCGCTCATAAGCCACATTCGCTTCAAAAGTCTGATGCTGTTCCCCTTGTATCTCACGATAATCATTACCTCCCACAACGCGATGATGGCTACCATCAATCTGCGTGTGACTGTTATGTAGAATCTTTACATCCCAGTCTTTTTCCGCCTGCCAACGTAGTTGCTCTTTGCCTTTCTTATCTTCAAATCGTAACTCATTGGTGCCACCACCACCGGGTGTTGAACTGGTGCGAATGCCGCTGCGCGTTTGATGCAAAGGGAGATCCCACGCTGTTGTTTGTTCTCCGTTATGCAGACATCCCGTGATCAGCGGTTTATCAGGATCGCCCTCTTCGAAACTGACCTGAACTTCTTGGCCGATGCGCGGTAATCTGACTACGCCATAGCCATTACCGGCCCAATCATGCATGACGCGGATCCAACAGCTGGTTTGCTCATTGCGTTTACCCTCTCTGTCCCAGTGAAATTGCACCTTGATACGACCCAGTGCATCGGTATAAATATCTTCCCCTGCAGGGCCCGTAACAGTGGCGGTCTGAATGCCGTGTAGCCGTGGTTTTTCTGTGAAGATGGCTGGCCGCCATGCGGTATCCCATGGCACAGCGTTGAAGTGAACATGACAGCGCGACTGACCACTGCTTACCTCCTCCAGCACTTGAGGTTGTTCGCCAGATAGCGCGACTTCGGTTAACAACCAGCGCGTGTTCGCTGCGTGACAAGCATGTCCTGTCACTGGCAATAAATGCCCAACCCGCAACTGTGACAAATTGCCCCGGCCTTCCGCAGTGACGATGTGCGCTTGTAACGCTTCCAAGTGACGTTGTGCCGTTTGCTGTGCGGCAGTTTGGCTCAGTTCACTACTGCAGTAGTGGTAATGAGATAACTGGTTAGGTTCTTGCTTACTGCCCTTATCCGCTTCTTTATTTGTCGCCTTCTTGGCGATTTTGGGAATGGCAGAATGCTGCGCATTGGTCAATGTCAGCGGTTTTTGCAGATTAAAATAACGCCGTTCTACCACCGAAGGCGCAATACGCTGCCGCATTAGAAAAGATTGCAGCGTATCAGCCTCTGCTGTCTGACCTGTACCGGGCTTATAGATGACAGCAGCCAAGTCGGTTGACCAGCCAGAGGGATGATCAGCAAACACCAACTGACTGTTTTTTTCAGTATGCGTGAAGTGATAGTGCATTCCCTCTTCGCCCAGCAGGCGAGTAATAAATTGCAGGTCACTCTCTGCATATTGCACACAGTAGTCACGGATAGGATAAGTAGCGCTTAATTTCCATACGATCTGATCTGCGGGAATATGCCGTTCTTGCAACAGTTGTTTAATAATTTGTGGCGCATTTTTTTGCTGAAAAATCCGCTGATTTTGCCCTAACCCCAACCACGACAATGCAGGTCGCACGAACAACTGATATTGAGTGAGACGCTTGCCTTGTGCTTGTCGACAAAACTGCCACACCTGGCCGTGGTAGTAACTTTTGCCTGCACTACCAATGAGTGTGAGAGTTACCGATGTACCAAGCATCTTTTCTGGTGAGATATTCGCCGCGTCACTCACGATAGTGATGTTAAGTTCCCACGGTACATTTAAGGCTTCCTGTGCCGAAAAGCGCAATACCTGCACAGTCTCACGACAACCAGCGAGTTCGAGTAGAAAACGCGGCTCATTGGCACTGAACAAGGAACTACCAAGGCTTGATAGTGCCCCGCTAAGGCTATCGAAAACAGACATTGTGCACTCTTCCTTATTTATTTTTATTAGAACCAGTGACGACTCAAATCACCAGCTGATAGCTGTGATAACACCTGCTGCAACCCATCAAGACTTGTGCTGCGCTCTCGCGACTGCCATTTCAAGCCCTGTTGCAACAGTTTGTCGAGCGGATGACGACGGCCAAATATCGGTGCGATTTCATCATTTCGTGCAGCGGCTTCATCGGTCGTATCGTTAAATGGGTGCTCGCCACGAAATAAGCGATACAACACGCAACAGACAGAGAAAAGATCGCTACTGATGGTCGGTGGCTGCTCATTGAATAATTCCGGCGCGGCATAACGGCAGCTGCACGCGCGGATCATGTCATTGCGAATCGTCGATGGCTGATAGAGCCAACGACTGATACCAAAATCGAACAGGGTCAGGTGATTTTCGGGTGATACTTGAAAATTGGCGGGTTTAATATCGGCATGCACGACACCTCGGGTATGACAATACGAGACCGCATCTACCAACTGTCGAGCCAATTTCAAGGCAACATAGGCAGGTAACACTTGCTGATAAAGTAATTCTTCTAGCGACAAACCATCCAGCCACTCCATTACCAAAAACGCTTTTTGTTGTTGACGACAAACATCAAACTGGCGCACAGCAATGATATTGGGATGTTTCAGGCGTATCGTATTTTGATATTCCATGAGCAGCCGTTGTTCAGCTTGCGGGTGATCAACCAAGTCACTGCTGCACATTTTCACGGCAACGATATCGTCTGTCGCACCAAGTGCACCTAGCAGAGTGTCATGGGCTCGATACACCACCCCCATGCCACCCACACCCGCGATATTATGCAGTGCGTAGCGCATTTGCAGAAATGGATACTCAGTGGATACATTCCTTGATACAGATGTGAGACTAAGATCGTTATGCAGCGCAATGTTCATACTGAACCGTCCCTTTCTGTGCTGTTATTGTTAATTATTCCGCACGACCACTGCGGTAATATTGTCGCTGGCAGCGCCAACCAACGCGTGTTGCATCAAGGTTTTAACGGCTTTTTCAGGCACTAATGAGCTTAAGCTTTTGATGAGCACATCAGTGGAAACCTCGCGATAAAGCCCATCGCTACACAACAACACCATGTCATCGGCATACAGCTCAAACTCCGCGCTCGCCAACAACAAGTCTGGGCTAGCACCAATTGCCCGAGTAATGACATTGTTTTGGGGGTGCTGTTTGGCCTCTTCGGGCGTGATACGTTTCGCATTCACCCACTGCTGCACGAGACTGTGATCTTCGCTGATTTGATAGAGCACGCCACGCCGTAATAAGTAACAGCGGCTGTCGCCGACCCAAAGGCAACTGGCGCGACCAGATTGTGCAATCAGCACCATTGCCGTCGACCCGATCATCTGTTGCGGTGCGGTAAGGGTACGCTCACAACTCAGGTGAAAATTAACCGCTTGCAGTGCGCGGGCGGCCTGCTCTAGGCGTGACTCGATCTCATCTTCCACTGAGATACCCAGTAATGATTCGGCCACCAGCTGACTGGCGAGACTCCCCTGCTGATGCCCTCCCATGCCATCCGCAACAGCCCATAAACCATGGATGCCATCAATGAGATAGGTGTCTTCATTTTCAGGGCGTACGTGCCCACGACTGGTCGCCGCAGCTGACGACCAGTGTTTACCAGAACTGCATCTCAACATGAGTCGCTCACAGGTTTTCTGATAGGTCAAAACCAGCCAGCAACCGACGTTGCAATGGGTTTGGCGTATGACTGCCGGAAAACAGGTATTGCGCTTGAATACCCTTATGGTTAATCATCACCTCTAATTGATCGTCACCACCATGTGACCGCACTTCACAGTGGTCGAGCAACCGAAAGAGTGACCAAGGGCCGCTTTGTTTAAGCTGTAAGGTCTCCCGACCATTCAGATCTTGCAGCGAGATACTGGCAATACTGCTGCCTTGCGACATCGGCCAGCTCAGATCGATCGGCACAATTGGGCCATGTTGATAGACCAATGATTGGCCGGAATAGACAAACTCTGCTTTCAGCACACTCGGGTCAAGCTCCAGCGGTTGCACTTTGAATGACACCTCAGCCTGCCCACCGGCATCGGCAAAGAACGCTTTTTGGATTTGCACCGCATGCTGGAACTGCTGCAGCGTGCGACGACTGAGTCGAATGCCCTGCCCATCAATGGAACGGGATAACAGCTCACCACCTTTGACAATAAAGAAGGGTTTCAGTGGGCCAGCAATAAATTGATCTAACACACCGCCCTTTTTAAAGAACTCATTAAAATCACCGAGCGTGACGTCTTTTTCAGCATCGGCAAACGGATAACGCCCCTGAATAGTGTTCTGATAAACCGACACCACATCGGTACGATATTGCAGTTGCACGTAGTCAGTGGCTTTATCTAAGGTCAGACGCCAAGCCTGATCGCTGATGTCCATAAACCAAGTACGCACCGGCTCCGGCAATCGCTCTGCCGCAATACGGATCTGAGTCAGCTCATCGGGCCGACCAGACATGCGATTACTTGCCATCTGATAAGCTGCTGACTCTTGATCTGGTGCATGTGCTAGCCCAGTCAGCATAGCTTGCAGCGTGTTCAATGCGGTCAAAGCATCTTGCAGTGCCGGTGTTGGCATGCCGTTTTCCTGTAACAGTTGTTGGTAAACAGCAAATTTAAGCGATACAGCTTGCTTAGGCCCTTGCGCCTGTGCTTTTGCCAAGGCAGAGCTGGCTTTTCCCACCACCGCTTTCGCGAGTTGCCCTTTGCCGGTTTTCTTTAATACCGCCGCCTCTGCGTCATCCGTTACTGATTCTGGCAATGCAAATAAAGTGTTATCGCGGATCAGCGCCAACATTCGTTGCATCGGCTGGTTATTATTCAGGTTGCTCAACATGTTGCTAGCATCGACCAAATCGCTCATGCCTTTGAGCTGTAACTGACTGACCGCCTCATTCCAATAGCTGATGTAATCTTGAAAATAGAGGTTCTCAACATCGGCATACACCTTCTGAAACTCTTGTTCACTCATGTCGCCAGACGTACCTAACACCCAGTTATCCTGCACAATCGTTTTGATGAGCGACAAGCCTTTACGCAGGAAGACATCCTGATATCCACGCTGGGTATATAACCCCGGAATGCTGTAATCGCCGCCAGTAAAACTGCGATATTGCAGCCCCTGCACATCATCGAAATGTACCGCGGGCAAGGTTACGGCTAATGGGTCTTCTTTGATCATCCGATAAACCAAGCGTGCCGGCGGCTCTTGCTTCAGCAGATGTTGGGTGTCTTCCACCAGCTGGTAGTCGATCTCGACGGGGGAAAAACCAATGTTTAGTAATTTATCAAAATGATCAAGCAGACTGTTTTGTAGCGAAGCCTGACCACTGTAAAGATCGGCCCACGACAGGCTGATCCAGCGGCGCAAATAGTCATTATCTAAATGCGTTTGATCATGCAGCATGAGATAAGCTCGCAGTGCATTGAGCTGATAGTCACGATCATCGGTATTCGCGCGCAACTGCTCTTCCAGCAGCTGTTTGATTTTTGGCAACATCAACTGACGTAGTTGCTGCTCATAGGCTGTCTCCACAACCGGGTTGATACGATTCCCCTGATGTAAACTCAGTTTGTATAACCAATCGGCACGGTTACTTTGTGGGTAAACCTCACTGGCTTGACGAAGGGTACGCAGCACCGGTAACACCGCCGAGGCATCAGAAATTGGCGGCACTTTCTGCTGCTCATTATCAACCTTGCTATACAAATCGCGTAGGCTCTGTTGCCGGCTGCTGTTGTCATAGAACACCCGCATCCACGTTGAGCCGATACCCAGCACCACCACAAAGGCACACAGGCAGGCAAAGCGATTGCTCCAGCGACGACCACGATCATAGCGTGTATCGACCGTCGCCAGATCACCTTCGTTGAACATCACCTCTTCAAACACTCGCCGGATAAAGAAGCCACGATTTTGCGAGGCCATCGGTAACAACTCGCGCTGTAAACCCAAATTACGACCAATCCGAACCGTCGTTTCATCTAACTGCTGACTGGCTTCGACATGCGGGGCACTGGTGAGATAGATACCACGTAGACGGGTTGGCAGGTGATAGCGATTGCGGCCAAACGCCAGCTCGACAAATAACGTTAATGGTTCCACGATGGCGGCAAATTGCAGTGGAAAACGAATGATATCGCCACGGCGTTTGATATCACGTTCGGTGTGAATGCGTGATAACACCATGTCATTGATGCGCCGGATCAGCTCTTCAAATTCGCTGCGCAATGTAGCGGCTTGCGTACCATCGGTACCCTCTTTGAACGTGATACCCACGATCTGTTCGCGATCGTCCTTACTGAGTTGATCAAAAAAGGGTTGGAAACCGTCAAGATAATCGCCTTTGCTCAGTAACAGATAGACTGGAATATCAGCACACAGCTGAGACTGGATCTGCTGTATGCGCGCTCGCACTGTGCGGGCATATTGCTCTAAGGCATTTTCACTTTGATTCAGCAGTTGCGTGACATCAAGCGTAAACACAATGCCATTCAACGGGCGACGACGACGCTTTTGATACAGCATTTGCAAGAATTGTGGCCAAACACGGGCGGCTACGGAATGTTCTTCCTGCAACATATAACGGCCACTGACATCAATCACGACGGCCTGATTGGCAAAATACCAGTCGCATGATTGGGTGTGACCAATGTCGCGGGTGATGCGTTCATCACATTGATTCAACGGAAAATCGATGCCGGCATTTTCCAGCAAGGCGGTTTTGCCACTGCCCTGATCGCCCATGAGCAGATACCACGGCAACTCATAACGAGATGCACGCCGTCGACCATAGAAACTGGAATGTTTGATGATCGATAATGCCTTATTGAGCCGCTCTTTTAACAAATGCAACTCATCGTCAGTCTGTTCATCGTTGATCAGCTCGCCCTGTCGTTGCTCGGCATTAAGCGCGCGCCGACGACGGCTTTTACGTAACATGGGCAGCACCATCAACGTCAGTAACCAGCCAAACAGCAACAACACGATCACCAAAACTCGCGTTTCCAAGGCCGCCAAAATGGCATGCCCTGCAATGGCGATCAGCGGCCCCACCCAAAATACCAACGCGCAGCCCAATAAAGTGAGCAAGAGTGTCCAGCACCATGTCTGCTTGAGTTGATGCACACACCACCGGTAAAAGTTTTTCATCGTGCACTGTGCCCCTGTTCCTGACCCACCATCTGATACAGCTGCATGATGGTTTGTGTCTGATGTTCCAACACATAGTTAAAACCGCTGTAGACCAAGCCAAGGCAACACAGAGCCATGAGCACAATCAGCCACAGCGGTATATGCCAAGGCAGTCGTTGTAAGCGAGGGGCTGAAGGTTGCCAATTGATCGCGAGATCTTGCGGATGTTCACCTCGGATCAGTCGGATTTGGCGATAGACACTGTTTCGGATCGCCTCTAACTCGGCCAAGCCGCGTTGCAATACACGATATTTTCCTTCATAACCCAGACTCAGACAGACATAAATCAGCTCTAAGATATTGATATGTTTGGTCGGGTTCCGAGATAGCTTATCCAGCAGTTGGAACAGTTTTTCCCCACCACTGGCCTCATTGTGGAAAATGATCAGCAGACTATTTTTGGTCCACTCCAGCTTGCTGCTCCACGGTTTGGTGGTAATGGCCTCATCCAATGCCGTACACAACACATAACGAGAGGCGATGATTTCCGTGCTGTCACAGCCTTGTGATTGCGCCATAAATTCAAACTCTTTGATGCGCGTTACCAGCTCTTCTTTTAACTCAGCGGGTGCTGCGTAAGTTTCTGCAGAGATCTCTGTAATGGCCTGAAACAGCGGTGTCGCTGCCGTCAGCAATGCATTGCTGCCGATGTTCAGCACCTTTTCATGACGTAATCGGGCAGCGTAAACCATGCGCTCATCTAAATGCTGATAACGCGCCGCCGTGCTGGCTTTGGTCTTTGGTAATGGCACGATGATCGCTTCATCATCGGTCGCCTGGTGCCCAAGAAATACCGTATGTTCTGTATTTGCTTTCGCCATGTCAGCTATTCCTTATCGCCCAGAGATTCAGTTGCAGTGCAGAGAAATCGCCCGCGACATGCAGGGCAAAACCACCCGAACTTTCCAACTGTGCCCGCATGCCGCTCTCGAGTTCCAGCGAGAAATACAGCTGACGGGCGTGGAAAGGGAGTTGACGCGGCGCGGCAGAAAGTGGACGTAATGTGATGCCCGGTAAATGCAAATTGACCATCTGGCGGATCTGCTCCACTGGGCCGATTTTCAGTTGTGCGGGTAGTTTGGATCGCAGCTGTTCTGGCTCACCATCGGCCTGTGCCGTGAGCACAAATTGGGCATTATCCAGCAGGGATTTATCTTGCAGTGGCGAGACCAGAATGCCGTATTTACGTGTCTGCAATGGCAACTCAACGGCATGCTGCTCAATGACCTGACTTAAATGCTGACGTAGCTCATTCATCACGCGGGCAAAACAGGTATGTTGTTCGCGGTGGCAGTAAATGAGATCAGACAATGGGCGGCGACTGTCGCCATTAAACGACGCCAGTTCACTGTGCAGGGCAACCATCTCCATAAACACGCGCTCTGGGTGCACTTGCTTTAACTGCAACAAATGGCGCAAGCGTGTTTCATTGCGATTGATTGCCGCCAGCATCAGAAAATCACCAACTTCTGACGAACCGAAACGACCACTGTTCCGAATTCGCCCTGCCAGCGTATCCCCACGATGGGCCAGTAAATTGACCAACTCACGTAAATAGCTTTGGAATTGCTGACACTCACCAAAATGCAGAAAACTGGGTTGGAATTGCTCATCCAGTGTGACTACACCATCAGCGCTGACATCCGAGATGCGACACAGCGGCATTTTTATCCAGTTAGCAGCATCCAACAGGCCCTGACTGCTACCCGATTGCTCGATTAACAGACGGAAATCATGGCGGCAACATAGCACCGCACAGCTGTTCCGTTCACCATAATTGGTGTCATAGGCCAGCTTCTCAAAGCTCACATAGGGGGTAATAACTTGATGCTCTTCCGCTAACCGGTTTTCCACCGCATTTCCCGTCACCAGCGGCAGTGCGAGATAGACAATCGCATCGTAGCAATCGGGTTGAATGTTGACGGTTGGATGATCATCTTCGGCTAGGCGGAATAATGCCCCATCGGGCAACACCCCCGACGCATGAGAAACCACAACCTTGCCCATCATCAAATACTGTTTATCGATCTCAACCGAGAAAAACCCCCAGTTACAGGGTGCGACGGTTTGTAATAGTGCATTAAACTTTTGCTGATAATAGCGCTCTTGCTGTTGCAGATGCTGCGGACGCAGCAGCATCCCTTCGCGCCAGACGATTTTGTCCATTTTTATCCCGTATTATTATGTTATTCAGTGATATCTAAATTAAACGATGGCTTAGTGCTGATCGTGCTACTTTGTGCTGGCGTGACAGAATTAGCGCCTGTCGCTGTGGCCGCCTTTGCGTTAGGCAATATGCTGGTTGCCTGTTGGGCCTGGCTGGCATTAATCGTTACTTCACTTTCTTTTTTATCGTTGTATTTCGCCGCATTCAAAGGTCGGATTGCATCTTTGGTTAATGCCACGCGGATATCAGAAAAATCCTCTTTTTGCGGCTGAATCACATAACGCCAGACAGCTTTGTCGAGAGCGCGGTATTCCGCTAACACGCCAATAAACCGCGATTCGGGATGCAGACGCAGTTTGAATTTTTTGATCTCACCGGGTCGCACCGGCATCACCTCTTCCGCGACATAATCAGGCCCGAGTGCACTTTTGGTATTCGCCGATAACGCAAAATAATCGGCATTTTCAAATGCCGTGTGCGATTTCAACTCGACTAACTTGATAACCATTGGCGATGGACGATTAGTTAAATCAGGGTTCAAATCGGCTGAAGCAGTGAGCGTCAAATCCAGTAACGTGGGGTCTGGCGTACTACTGCACGCGGTTAATATCAGGCCGCATAGGGCTATAAATAGGTTTCTTTTCATGCTGTCACCGTGCATCAAACTCTGACCAAGCCGCATTGATATATTGCGCTTGCTCTTCATAGACCCGAGCATAATCGTGAGTAAACTGGCTGTGTCGCCACTCTTGATCAGCTGCCATTTTCTGGTGATGCAATTGATATTGCTGCCAGTAATAGGCCTGTTTATTGCCCCATTTGTTGGGTTGGCCTGACGTTTCGAAGCGGTAGATCAATTGAGTTGGCGAAAACTGCTCAAAGGCTGAATCCAGCAATGTTCGACTGGCCGCAAAGCTCGCTACTTGATGTGCTTGCAGATCTTTCAGTGCCTGACGAATGGCCTGTGGCCCCGCTAAATATCCGCTTTGCGCAAGCAGTAGGTTATCCAGTGTCTGTGGGTAATTACCTGATAGTTTTAGTGGGTTATTACCACTTTCCTGCAACATGGTATTACCTAAGCGCAGTTTGTTTTTTATCTCCGCACGGGTTCGCAATACCTGCTGTAGACCTTGAATGCTCTGTTTGGCTAACGCACCCAGATTTTGTATAGCGAGCTCTGTTTCTGCAGGGGTTAACTTACTGAAATCAAAATCGAGCGCTTGACCCAACAGCGTTAATAGATGGGATGATTCCACCTTTGATTCAACATCAGCACTGATTGTTGATAACGAATTTTTCGGCGCTTTCACGGGCACCGGTCGCAGTGGTACAGGGTCAGTAATCGCCAGCTCAGTCAGAAAATCAGGCGATTGATCGGTTGTGTCAGCAACTAACGTAGGCGATTGAAATGGCTCGTTCAGATCATCCCATGATTCGTCAAAGGCCATACGCTCATCATCTGAAGCTGAGAATGAGGATAAAAACTGATCATCGCTTGGTGGTGATTCCAGCAATGAAATCGGATCAACATCCAAAAACTCATCGTCAGGGATCAGTGTCGATATGCTCGCCGACTCACCAAAATGCTGATGAGTAAATTGCTCCGCATCTTGAATAATCCGCGCCTTAAAAATGAAATTTCCCATCCGAAAACTGTCGCCGTGCGCAATCGGATAATCTTCATTTTTCTGTAAACGGGCATTTTTACCCACATCAAAAGTGCCGTTGGTGCTGCGATCCGTCAGAAAATAAACACCATTGTCATAACTCACTTCGGCATGCACACCAGAGATATGGCGACTGCGATCGGTCAGCTTCCATGTTGCGGTTTCGGCGCGACCAATCGTGCCACCGGAATCCCGAAAGGTGACGGAACTTTTTAGCGACGGTGAAAGCTGCTCTTTACTTACTAAATCGAAAATAAGTGGCATGATCACTCCTGCTCATCCGGTGTATTTTGGACGTTGGTTTGTTGATTCGGTGTGGTGTCACCGATATACCGGTAGCCCTCTTTCTTGCTGCAAGCCGTGAGCAGCAAACTTGCCAAACACAAAGCAATAACCAGACGCATCATGCTCTCCAATCGCGAGAATTAATGTTGTGTTTACTGAGTTTGTACAGCAGCGTACGGCGGGCCACACCCAGCGCCATGGCGGTATTTTGCTGATTACCGCGATGCGTTTTTAAGCTCTCAATCAGCACTTGCCGCTCATAGCGATCGACCAGCTTTTTGAGCACGCCGCGCTCATGAGCGCTATCGCCAGCAGCTGACGGGACGGGTAAGTTGGGGAAATGATGTAATTCCAGCCGATTGGTATCATCAGCCAGTAAAATGGCGCGCTCGATCATGCTTTTCAGTTCGCGCACGTTGCCAGGGAAATCGTAACGCTGTAATGCCTGCTCAACCGCAGTAGCGAGCTGTATTGCGGGACGCCGATCGCGAAGCACGATCTCCTGAAGGAACGCATTCGCCAGCTTGAGAATATCGCCTTCTCTGGCCTGCAAGGGTGGTAACTCAATCGGGAAATGCGCCAAGCGATAATAGAGATCGCTGCGAAATTCCCCCGACGCCACCATCTCTTCCAGATTTCTATGCGTGGCGGCAATCACTCTGACGTTGATTTTGTGATATTGCGTATCACCAAGCGGACGCACCTCTTGCTCTTGCAAGACACGCAATAATTTGGCCTGTAGCAATAGCGGTAAATCGCCGATCTCATCCAAAAATAGGATGCCGTTATTCGCGGCATCAAACATCCCTAAATGATTGCGATCAGCCCCCGTAAAAGCCCCTTTCTTGTAACCAAACAGTTCACTTTCCAGCAAACCATCAGGCAAGCTGGCGCAGTTTTGCACCACAAACGGCTGCGTGCGTCGATGACCATATTCATGGATCGCTCGCGCCACTAGCTCTTTCCCAGTGCCGGTTTCACCCGTCAGCAGAATATTTGCCTCGCTGTGTAACACCTTGGAAATCAGGCGATAAACCTGTTTCATTAACGGGCTGCTGCCAATTAAGGCATACGGGTTATCCGGCTCTTGCCGTGCTACGGCATTATTGTTAGTCATGTTTTTATCCGATATTCAGTTCAAAATTACCCTGTGCATCTTGTGTCACATGGATAAATTGCAGTGTTTCTTGTTGAGTCAATGCCAGCAAAATACGGTCAGCGATCGCCGGCAACAGATAGTTATTCACCAGAAAATCAATATTGCGGGCCCCGCTATCAACGCGGGTGCAGCTCTCCGCAATTGCAGTGATCACCGCAGTGTCAAACGTCAATGCAATACCGCGCGGCGCAATACGTTGTGTGAGTTGTTGCAGACGAACCTCGACCAGCTCTCGCATGATCGCGCTATCAATTGGCAGATAAGGAATAATGTTCATCCGCGCCAGCAAGGCCGGTTTGAAATGCTTTGCCAGCTGAGGGCGTATCGCTTCGGTAATAGCCTCGGTCGAGCAGGCTGGTTCTGTGGCAGCCAGTTGGTTTATCTGAGCAGCAGCCAAATTGGTGGTCATAAAAATCAGTGTGTTGCGGAAATTAATCGCCCGGCCTTCGCCATCATTGGCAACGCCTTTATCAAACACCTGATAAAACAGATTCATGATGTCTGGGTCAGCTTTTTCTACCTCATCCAGCAAAATGACTGAGTACGGGCGTTGTCGCACCGCTTCCGTCAACACACCGCCCTCGCCATAACCGACATAACCGGGTGGCGCGCCAATCAAGCGGGAAAGCGCATGTTTTTCCTGAAACTCCGACATATTGATCGTGGTCAGAAAGCGTTCGCCACCGTATAGCAATTCGGCCACTGCCAATGCGGTTTCTGTCTTACCCACGCCGCTGGGCCCTGCCAGCAGGAAAACGCCCGTCGGCGCGTGCGGGTTGCCCAACCCCGCCGCGGTGGCTTTCACGGCGCGTTCAATCAAAGCAATCGCTTGATCCTGTCCACGGATCCGACCCTGCAGACGCGCTGCAAATTCAGTGACTTGCGTTGATGGCGTTTCAATCAGATTCACCAGCGGAATACCCGTCCAACTGGCGATCACGTCGGCGACAACATGCGGTGTGACCTCGTGATGAATCAATACACCGTGAGATTGCTGGTGTGCCAACAAGGTAGCCAATCGTGTTTCTGACGAAGATGAGGGATGGTCTGTCGCATCACGGCTGGCCATCAGCTGGGCAACCAAGGCCGTTTGCTGTTGCCAGTGAGAGGTTAAGATCGCCTCTTCCTGCGCCAGCGCTGAAATTTGCATTTGCAACGCATTGATTTGTTGGTTGTCGACGGCAAGGCCTTGCTGTTGATCCCGTAGCAATGCGCTTAATTGACGCTGCTGCTCGGCCAGTTGCGTGGCCAAGCTTTGCAAGCCCATCGGCATGGCATGCTGGCTGTTTTTCACACGGGCACAAGCTGTGTCGAGCAAATCGATCGCTTTATCCGGCAACTGACGGCCCGACAGATAACGTGCCGATAATGCCGCTGCGGCAACCACCGCGTCATCGCGTAAGTAAACGCCATGTGCGCTCTCATAACGTGACACCAAACCACGCAAGATCGTGGTTGCTTGTGCCACTGTCGGTTCCAACACCTGAATAGGCTGGAAACGGCGCGCCAGTGCCGGGTCTTTCTCGAAATATTTTTTATACTCCGACCATGTGGTTGCCGCCAGCGTGCGTAAGGCACCTCGCGCCAATGCGGGTTTCAGCAGGTTTGCCGCATCACTGCCGCCGACCTGCCCACCGGCGCCAATCAGGGTATGTGCCTCATCGATAAACAACACGATCGGCTTAACTGAAGCCTGTACCGCATCAATCACGGCTTTCAAGCGCCGTTCAAATTCACCTTTGACACTGGCACCAGCCTGCAACAGCCCCATGTCCAGCTCCAACAACTCAATGTCGGCCAATGCTGGTGGCACCAACCCCGCTACAATTTGCTGTGCTAACCCTTCCACTACCGCTGTTTTGCCGACGCCGGCCTCCCCGACTAAGATCGGGTTGTTTTTACGGCGACGGGAAAGAATATCAATCGTTTGACGGATCTCTTCATCACGACACAGCACGGGGTCTAGCTGACCATCACGGGCCTGTTGAGTATAATTTTTGGTGAATTGCTGTAAGACGGTTTGTTCATGCGCGGCCGGTTGCTGGCTCTTCGCCGTGGCCAGCAGACCATCCATCAACGCCATTAAGCGATCGCGGGGAATGTCGGAGAAAAACTGGCCGTAACAGGTACGACCATACTTTTCTGGATGATCCAAAATCGCCAGCAACAGCGCCAAACTGGAGATCGTTGGCACTTGCAGCTGCAATTTAGCCACCAGCAGTGCCTCTTCCAGCCAACTCACTAACAGCGCCGAAAACACCGGATTGCGGCTCTCAGTTATCTGACGACTGACGGAAGTAAGTAACGCTGTTCGCAACGTCTCTGCGTTCAATGAAAATTGCCGTAATGCCTGATTTAAAAAACTGGCGGGGTTATCTAATAGCGCTAACAGATAATCCTCGATCAAAATTTCACTGCCCAACCGTGCCACACAATGATTGGCTGCAATTTCAAGTGCCTGTTTTTCTTCCAAACCCAGTGTTTGGATCAGTTCATCTAATTTAATGGTTATCATTTATCCGTTCTCTTATTACCCGCGACAGTGATCGTGCCGTCGCCAGCTTGATGACCGAGCCATGAGGTCCAGCCCAAGCGGCATTTATTGTTATGAGTAAGCTGTAGTGGTTGTGATGATCGATCTGGCATCGACAAACTGATGTCATAGGCCAGCGGTTCTCGCAGAATAAAGCCGACCAGTTCACGTAATACCGCGTAACCGGCACCGATCGGCAAAAAGTAGTGAAAGGTATCCCAATCCAGCTGGCGGATATGAATACGAAAGGTCGTTCGGCGATCACGGATCGTCTCGCCCAACACCAGGCTGTGACTTAGCTGATGATTCGCCAGCCCCAGCCGATTACGTTGCTCTGGCGGAATGGTGACGCTGCGCATCACACACTGTTCAATGAAGAGATCTTTGTGATTGAAGTAATAACGCAGCACCGCTTCCAGCACTGCGGCAGATTGCACTTTGATACTCAACAGCCCCAGATAAGGCAGTAAACGCGCCCACTCAATGTGACTTTTCGATCTCAGTTGTGGATAACCCAACCCAATCAAGGCAAACATGCGGGCAGAAAACGGATCGTCTGCCGCTGCCTCAAATTGCAGGTAGTAGCGATATTTTTTCCAGATGGGATACAGCAGCGCCTGCAAGCGCTGGTTGAACAGATCAATAAAATCGCGGGCGACTCGCCCTTGCGCATCATCACACGCCACCGGCTCACTGTAATGCGCAGGCAGTGGCGAACCGGCACCAAACAGATTCAGACTGTTGATGACTAAAGTCGCCCTGACTAACTCCTGCTCCAGATAGAAATGCGCTGCTTCAATATCACTTTTTGGAAATGCCAACGACGGGTTGCCCGTAAAAGTGATCAGCGCATACGCGCGCTCTTCATCAATTTGGTTAACTTGTGCCAACCATTTGCAGCACAAATCAATTGCCTGAAACAAGTTGTAACTGCTGACCGAGCCGTTAAAAGGCCCGCGCATCAGTTCAGAACTTGCTGACCCATACGTGGTGCCCATGTGTACGTTGCTCCATCACTGCTGGTGACGACTAATTGATGAAAGGTATTTAAACTGGAAAAACTGCAGAAAAACTCATTCAAAACCGAGGCGAACAGGAACATGTCGCCTTCACATAAAAAATGCGCTGCATCGATGACAATCGTGGTGCACATGCCACGCACGGGTAATCCCTGCCAGATCTTATCGAGCGCTTGCTGACTCACCTGCTGAATGCCATCGAGCATTTTCCGGGTGCGGCGAGCTTGTTTATCATCATAAAAACCGGGGAAGTCATAAGTCGACAGCACCACCCGCAATGCCTGCACATCGGCCAGTGACTGATAATTCAGCGACATATTGGAAATAATGCGCCACAGCGTGTCGCCAGAAATCGGTGGCGGATATGTCGCCGACAATGGCGTTATATTGCGAAAAACGGCATATTGCGGCATACCATCGGCAGCAATCGTGATGTCACCCTCTTTGATGTATTGCGACAGCGTGTGATCACAACAGGTCATCTCAACCGAGATGGTTTCCGCCTGCTGCCGCCCCACCTGTTGGTTGGTAAAACTAAGCCACGTCTCGGTGCCATGATGATTAATACCCGGCTTATAGCGCACACGAAAACAAGCACTATTGTCTGCCTCTCCCTGCTGACGGAAACTTTCAAACTGGCTAAATTCCCGCATCCCGACATCGCCGGGCGTCCAGCCTGTCACCGTATCAATAGATAAAATACTGCCACTGTCGAGCCCATTTTCCGCAGGAATGACCTGATATTCGGTCTGCCGCTGGTCATAACGGATCGGTACAGCATTTGACTTGAAAACATTACTGATCGGCGAGCAATAGAGTCTTACGTGCTCTTTTTTCGGCTGGAAACGCAACATCGGTGAACGCGACAACTCAAATTGCAACGCCAAGCTATGCACCTGTTGCCGATATTGGCTGTGCTGTAAAACAGCAAACCCACCGACATCAACAAACAGAAATTTTTGCGGAAAGCAGAAATACTCTTGCAGCAACAGATACCCATCAAAACAGTTCAGCGGATAATCTTGTAATCGCTCTTCCTTTTGAAAACCAACCGGTCGGATAAGCGCACGATCGAGCGAGAATTGCTCTAACACCTGCCCGTGTTCATCTTTTAACACCAACAACGCTCGCACAGTTAACTGCAACAAGCTGAAATAGAGTGAGCTGGTGATCGCATGTTCCCCTGCAAAATGTAAGCGCAAGGTGGAAAGCACTACATCCGCCATCGCAACATGCGTGAGCAGCGTTAGCTCTATTTCCAAAACCCCAGCATCACCTTGCGGATAGTAATTCACACCCGCAATCTGTAGCGGCTGTAACTCAGTTGCATAGCAGGTCTGAAATTGACCAGCGACCGCATGACCCACAACATTCGAGCGCATTTCCGCTTTTTTCGGGATCACCGGAACGCGGGTCGCTTGATATACCGGATTAAATTCCACCATCCCGAAGCTGGGTGTCGGGTGCAGATAGTTCGGCCACAACAGTTGCAGTAACGAATGGCTTAACTCCGGTAGTTCATCATCGATTTTTTGTCGCAGTCGGCCAGCGATAAACGCAAAACCTTCGAACAGACGTTCAACATCAGGGTCACGACCGTCCTGACTCAGGAATGGTGCTAAGGCTGGATTTTTACGGGAAAAATCTTGCCCAAGCTCTTTTAGTGCCAGTAATTCACGCTGGAAATAGGGGTTAAACGACACGTTGCAACCTCAATTCAGAACCACCACACACATCGATACCCACCGAAAATGGCGCAATCAGATCATCTTTTCGCATCGTGCCCGTGATACGAAACGTCAACGCCAGTGGAGAACCCACCTCTGCAGCATGTATCACCCGAACGTCGGTTAAGCGTGGTTCATACTGCGCGATCGCCCACGCTACATGCCGACGAATGCGATTAATGGAATCATAGATACTGGCGTTGGCATCATTTAAATCGGGTAAGCCATAGTCGGGTAGACAGAGCACACTGCCCTGCCGTGACTGCAGCAGTTTGTTCAAATGATTTAATATCGACGCCAACAATGTCTCTTCCGTGAGCCGCATATCGCGACCCGCCGTTTCCCCATTCAGGCGCTCAAACAAACTGCCGTAAGCCACGTCTATTCCTTATCCAACTTACCGACCAATGACAGCGTGAAATCAGCGCCCATAAATTTGAAATGCGGACGCACTGCGATCCCGACGCGATACCAGCCCGGTTCACCATCCACATCTTCAACGGTAATTTGTGCCGCACGCAGCGGGCGACGGCTGCGCACTTCGGCTGGCGGGTTCTCCTGATCGGCGATGTATTGACGCAGCCATTTGTTCAGTTCTGTTTCCAGCGTGGTACGCTCTTTCCAGGAACCGATCTGTTCGCGCTGTAAGACCTTGATGTAATGTGCGAGCCGGCAAACCACGAACATATAAGGCAGTTGCGTGCTGAGTTTATAATTCAACTCGGCTTTTTTGCCCTCTTCGCTGGTACCAAAAAATTTCGGTTTCTGCACCGAGTTCGCCGAGAAAAAAGCCGCATTATCGGAACCCTTACGCATCGTCAGCGATATGAAGCCTTGTTCTGCCAACTGGTATTCACGGCGATCAGACACCAACACCTCGGTTGGGATCTTGGTTTCAATTTCACCCATGCTTTCAAAGTGATGCAGAGGTAAATCATTCACAGCACCGCCCGATCTCGGACCAATGATGTTCGGACACCAGCGGTATTTTGCAAAACTCTCGGTCAAGCGCGTGGCAAAGGTATACGCCGCATTACCCCACAGATAATGCTCATGGGTAACAGAGACATCTTCGTTATAAACAAAGCTTTTGACTGGGTTGTCATCCGGGCTGTAAGGCTGACGTAACAGGAAGCGAGGTAGCGTTAAACCGACATAGCGGCTGTCTTCATTCTCACGAAAACTCTGCCACTTGGTATATTGCGGGCCATCAAAGTGATCGTTTAAATCTTTGATGTTGGGTAAACCTTCAAAACTCTCTAAGCCGAAGAATTTAGGCCCAGCCGCAGAGATAAACGGGGCATGCGCCATCGCGGCAACCGCTGAGGCATATTGCAGCGTTTTGATATCGGGTGCCGAAGGGCCAAAGGCGTAATTGGTAATAATCGCGCCCACTGGCTCACCGCCAAACTGACCATATTCGGCACTGTAGATATGTTTATATAAACCTGAATGTGTCACATCAGCGGCATCTTCAAAGTCATCTAACAGATCGTCTTTTGAAACGTTCAACACTTCCAATTTCACGTTTTGATCGAAATCCGTGCGATCGACCACCAGCTTCAATCCACGCCACGCCGACTCTAGTTGCTGAAATTTTTCATGGTGTAAAACGGCATCCACCTGACGACTTAATTTCTCGTCGATAGCGGCGATCATTTTATCCACTAGCGCCTTTTTGACTGGTTCGGCTGAAGAATTACTCTTTAATAATTCTTCGATAAACGCACTCACACCACGCTTGGCGATGTCATAAGCCTCATCTTGCGGCGTCAGTTTTGTTTCTGCGATGATGCGATCTAGAATATTGCCAGACGCCAACGTCACCGCTGATTGCTCTTGTAAACCCGTGTTCATGTCCCGTGTCCTTGCTTGTTATTTGGCGTTCATGCCCAATTCCGCCAGCACTTTGTCTCTGGATTCCTGATTGGTTAGCACCTCTTCTATTGCTTTGCGGAAAGAGGGCACATTGCCTAGCGGCCCTTTCAATGCCACCAATGCATCTCGTAATTCCATCAGTGCTTTCATCTCTGGCACTTGCTGCACCAAACTGGCAGGGTCAAAATCTTTCATCGATTGAAACTGCAATTTAATAGCTAACTCTTCGTCGGTCGTTTCATCGGTTAAGCGATTAGGAACCTGCAATTCGAGATTTAAATTGTGCTTCTCTAACACTTCATTGAAATTGTTTTTATTAATATTGATGGCTTTACGATCTTCGATTTTTCGGTCATCTGTTTTTAATGTGTAATCGCCCATCATCATTAATTTGAGCGGCAACTCCAGCTCATCTAACCCTTCACCATTAGATGGCTTAAAAGTAACGTTAATTCGCTCTTTGGGTGCAACAGAACTCTCTTTCCCCGACATTTAATACTCCTAATTAAAACGCTATGGATATATCCAAGCGATAGAGGTTATTTTTTATTTCATTAACTTTATCTGAATGCTGCTTTGAGTTTATTTTTTCCAGACTACACTGCCATAGCTGTAATATTTCTTTGAACAGGAGCGGATCCCAATCTTTAATCTGAAACTGACAAACAAGCTGGTAGATATCTTCTAAAATAAGTGTGGCTAAATCGTGACGCTGATATTGTTGTGCCAACTTAACTAATGCTAATTGCCAACATACTTTTTCTCGCGCACTCCCTGCAGTATTTGCCAGTATTTGTAAACCGCGCATCTCTTGTTTTAATAATTTACTATTTTGTCTGACATTTTCCTGCGCGGTTTTTAATGCACTAAGCCAAGGGGGATCGATGGTTTGATCTGCTAACACATCAACGTGACTAACATCTGATGGATGTTCGGTGGTTGATGCAGATAGCCAGCTTTGCGTTTCAACACACATAAACGGCGAGCCATCATCAAAACGCAGTGCCACCAACTCAGGAAATTTCCGTAAAAATGAACTTAAGTAATGCCTTACATATTCCGCCATTGCGCTATGCCCTAGTGCTTGCAGCGCCTGAGCACACCAGTAATGACCATCAAACCAAAATGGTGCTCTAGAGAGACTCATCTCCAGATCAGGAATTAATGCCGTAAACTCGTTTGCAGCAAGTCGTTGTTGATATTCCTGTAATTTATTCGCTGTTAATGGCTTTAACGGGGTAATTTTTTGCTCATTCGCCGTCGGTGCAGCTGATATCTGCAACCAAGCACAGCTGCGGGTAAGCAAGTATGCACGGGGATCAGCCAGGTCTTTTTGCAACAAATAAGGGATCAACAGCCGCGATTGCTCCTGCAAAGAACGCGCAATACGCATGCTGTCACTCTCTGTGGTGATAGCATTATTTATAGGTGAAGAGCTTACAGATGAAGAGTTTACAGGTGCGGCTATTTCTAATAAGGCGGTCGGCGGCACCACCGGTTTATCTTGCTGCTGTCGACGTTGGATATCACGTAGCTGCTGTATTTTGGGCTGCAAAAATGGCGCAGCCTCGCCAAATTGTTTATTTAACTCAGTATCACAGCACGTTAACGCTTCAACTAATTGTGCTAACGCATCGTTGCTTTGTTTTTCAAGAAACTCATTTTCATTGAAATTAATGCGTTCAAATAACCAATTTAGTGCCGCTATTTTGGCGCTGGGTTTTAATGGAAAACAACTCTTGCCATAGTTTTTTAAAAATTCACTTATTATCTGATAGACCGTTAAAAGCTGGGTATACCCTTCATTTTTTAGTAATGCAGCTGCATACCAAGCAATTAAGCGCAAATCTTTGGCTCTATCAACCAATAAATGTCGACTCAGCGTTTGAACTAACCGCCAATCAGTTCGCTGATTTTTATGAAGGCTGGTTAATTTTGAAATCTCTGTTTCTACTTGTTCAAATTCAGCGTCATAGCGAATATCTTCACCTTGAGGGAATTGATAACCCGCAACTGACGCCACAAGCTCTTTTATGTTATCGATATTTAATTGCATGGTTATTTTATATTATTCTTCCCGTGTGCAAAAAATAGTATGGAAAAAATAATTATTGCGCAATATAGACTGTTAGTATTACTAGCCAATGCATAAACTGTCAGATATACAACCACTAATAAAATTAAACCTTGAATTGTTATTTATTAAAAAGTAAACACCTGTATTTAATATCAGAAATACGCGTCATCCGCACAATGAATCCAATACCAGATTTGTGCTACCTCCTATGCCGAAGCGAGTAGCTCTGTGCTATGCTTTCTACGTTTATCTACAAGGAAGCATTGAATCATGTTGCAAGTTAATGAATATTTTTCCGGTAACGTAAAATCAATCGGTTTTGACAACGCTGACCAGCGTGCGACTGTCGGTGTTATGGCGCCGGGTGAGTATGAATTTGGTACTGGTGCGCCAGAGCTGATGGTGGTGATCCGTGGTGCCCTGACCGTGTTGCTGCCAGGTGAAACTGAATGGCAGACTTTCGCTGATGGCCAGCAATTCAACGTGCCGGGTAACAGCAAATTCCAACTGAAAGTCGCGGTCGACACGGCTTACCTGTGCGAATTTAAATAAAAATTCCATTTTTGATCTATAGGCGTTGTACAGTCTGTATAGCGCCTATCCTGCACACTCCTTCTGATTTCCTTATGTTTATCCCCACCGCTCGCACTGGAAAATAAAACTTGCCTTTAAAATACATCTAACGATAATCATTCTCATCTTGTTTATGATAATGATTGTTATTCGAGGTTTTGGCATGTTTTTCGTACCATTCCTGATCATGTTCCGCGAAGGGCTGGAAGCCGCGCTGATTGTCAGCCTGATCGCCAGCTATCTGAAACGCACGAATCGCACGCAGTGGATGCGCTCTGTTTGGGTTGGAGTTGTCATCGCTTGCTTACTGTGTCTGGGCTTAGGCTGGTTTATCAATGAAACCACTGGCGAATTCCCGCAAAAAGAACAAGAACTGTTTGAAGGCATCGTCGCTGCCATTGCCGTGGTTGTGTTGACCTGGATGGTGTTCTGGATGCGCAAAGCCTCGCATTCCATCAAAGATCAACTGCATAACGCCGTCGATAGCGCGCTGAACTCTGGCTCCGGCCAAGGCTGGGCACTCGTGCTGATGGTGTTTTTTGCTGTCGCACGTGAAGGGCTGGAATCGGTGTTTTTCCTGCTGGCCGCCTTTCAACAAGATGTTGGCGCAGAAGCCCCGCTGGGCGCACTAACTGGTTTGTTAACCGCTATTCTGGCGGGTATCGCCATCTACTGGGGTGGTGTGAAACTGCCACTGCAACAATTCTTCCGCTGGACTGCCGTGTTCATTCTGTTTGTCGCAGCGGGTTTGGCCGCAGGCACAGTGCGCGCTTTCCACGAAGCGGGTGTTTGGAATTACTTCCAAGAGGTCGCCTTTGATTTCAGCGGTGTGTTATCGACACATACTTTCACCGGCACGTTGCTGGAAAGCCTGTTCGGCTATCAGGAAGCTCCGTCGGTCAGTGAAGTGGGTGCCTATCTGCTCTATTTAATTCCGGTGTTGTGTCTGTTTTTCATTAAACCGAAAACATCAAGTCACGCCATGACGGCTGCTAATTCAGCCAAATAATTACTCAGCGAATCATAGCCATACAGGAAAGAACGTAATGAAATTCAAACATACTGCTCTGGTTGCCGCCCTATTGACGACGGCAATCACCACGCCAGCGGTCGCAAAAACAGACGCCGCCGATCTGATCGGCCCCATCGCTGAATATAAAATGTATGTGATGGACGAAGTAAAACAGTATGTCGTTACCACCAAAGCATTCACCGATGCCGTGAAAAAAGGCGATATCGCCACGGCGAAAAAGCTGTATGCACCGGCACGTCAACACTATGAGCGTATTGAGCCAGTCGCCGAACTGTTCTCTGATCTCGACGCATCGATGGATGCCCGTGAAGATGATTATGAACAAGGCGCGAAAGACCCCGCATTCACCGGTTTCCACCGTTTGGAAAAAGCCCTGTGGGCTGACAACAGCACCAAAGGTGTTGAACAGTATGCTGATCAGCTACACAAAGACACCGTTGAGCTGGAAAAACGTCTGACCAGCTTGGCCTTCCCACCGAACAAGGTCGTCGGTGGTGCAGCCGTGCTGATCGAAGAAGTCGCGGCCACTAAAATCAGCGGTGAAGAAGATCGTTACAGCCGCACCGATTTATGGGATTTCCAAGCCAACATCGATGGCGCCCAGAAAATCGTCGACTTACTGCGCCCACTGATTGCAAAAGAAGATAACGCGCTGTTAACCAAAGTCGATGCCAACCTGAAAAAGGTACACACCACCTTAGCGAAATATCGTAACGCCGAGGGTTTCGAGTCGTATGAAAAACTGACCGATGCCGACCGCAACGCTCTGAAAGGGCCGATCACCGCACTGGCGGAAGATCTGGCGAAATTGCGCGGTGTATTGGGTCTGAACTAAAAAACACACAGTAAAACGATAGCGAAGCGCAGGCTTCGCTTTTCTGTTTCTGTCATTGGAGAATAAGAATGTCGTTTAGAATTAAACCCGTCCTTTTTGCACTGCTATTAAGCACCCCATTCCTCACCAGCACCGTGCTGGCGGAAGAGATCGCCAAGGTCAATATCAGCGTCAATGATAAACAATGCGACCCCATGACGCTGACGGTTCCTGCGGGGAAAACGCAATTCATCATCAAAAACAACAGTATGAAAGCACTGGAGTGGGAAATTCTGAACGGTGTGATGGTGGTGGAAGAGCGTGAAAACATTGCTCCAGGCTTTATGCAAAAAATGACCGTTGATCTGCAGCCTGGCACCTATGACACGACTTGTGGTCTGCTCACTAATCCTCGCGGTAAGCTCATTGTGACGGGTGGTGAGAATGTCGCGCCGGTCAAAGCCACCGCCAATGATCTGATTGGCCCGCTCGCCGAATAGCGGGGAAAACGCAATTCATCATCAAAAACAACAGTATGAAAGCACTGGAGTGGGAAATTCTGAACGGTGTGATGGTGGTGGAAGAG
>Ga0183099_1000358_pt1 | contig 35072 bp, 25 predicted proteins | sample Biomet1_FD_127788 | JGI IMG/M metagenome (GOLD analysis project Ga0183099, IMG submission 127788) | Microbial communities from bioreactor (seeded with anoxic lake sediment) at LBNL, California, USA - Biofuel metagenome 1 | ecosystem: Engineered > Bioreactor > Anaerobic > Unclassified ... | reverse complement strand
AAAAACCTCATCTAACCAACAGCAATATATAAAAATGCATATATAGCAGCTATTTTGTAATTTCTGCTATGAAAATGTGTAAAGAATTATAATTACTAGAAATTAGATTTATATTAAGGTTTCTACATATTCATAATAACTGATTGATAGAAAGGAATGATATACATTTGAATGTTTTGTTTTCTAAACTTAAAGAGGTACTGTATTCTGTACTGCCAATTATAATAATAGTAATGGCTTTAAATTTCACTATCGCACCTCTTGCGGTGCCGCTAATTGTAAAATTTCTTGTAGGTGCAGGGTTTATTATTATTGGTTTATCGGTTTTTTTATTTGGGGTTGATATTGGTATTAGCCCTATAGGTAATGCAATTGGAGCAAAGATAGCCAAGACAAATAAAATTTGGCTAGTGGTTGTTGCAGGACTAATAATTGGTTTTTTCAGTTCAATTGCTGAACCGGATCTACATATTCTTGCAGGTCAAGTAGATTTTGTTACCTCAGGACTAATTTCAAAGAATAGTATTGTGGTAATGGTAGCAATTGGAATAGCCTTGCTGCTTTCATTAGGTCTTACAAGGATTGTTTACAATATTTCGTTGCAAAAATTGTTAATAATCTTATACTCAGGGATTTTTGCCCTTGCACTATTTACATCGCGCGAATTTTTGGCAATATCTTTTGATGCCTCTGGAGCAACAACCGGTGTAATGACGGTTCCTTTCATTCTGGCTCTCGCCGTTGGTGTATCAGCAATGAAGAAAGATAGCAAAGCTTCAGAAAATGATAGTTTTGGTTTGGTTGCTATTGCGTCTACAGGCGCAATATTTTCTGTTATGATTATGAGTATACTTTCCAAAACAGGCAAAATCACAGGTAACCTGGAATATAATGAACAGGCGGCAACATCAATTGGCGGTCATTTTATTCAATTAATAACGACAATAGCTTTGGAAGCTTTTTTTGCCTTGCTTCCTATATTGTTGATTTTTCTTGTATTTCAAAAATATTCCTTCAAATTGTCTAAAAAAGCTTTTAGAAAAATTATCATTGGTATGTTATTCACTTTTATAGGACTTATTCTATTTTTGTTTGGCATCAATGCCGGTTTTATGGACGTGGGAGTTGCCATAGGGTATAGTATAGCGACTTTAGATAATAAGGCCTATCTAGTTATCATAGGTTTTGTTTTAGGCTTTGTTACAATATTGGCGGAACCGGCGGTGTACGTGTTAACCAATCAGATTGAAGACGTTACAAGTGGGTATGTAAAGCGAAAAATAGTGTTATTTACTCTTGCTATTGGAATTGGCTTTGCAGTTGCCTTGTCTATGATAAGAATACTTGTTCCGGGTATCCAATTGTGGCATTATCTTTTGCCGGGGTATTTGCTTGCTTTAGTAATGACTTTTTTTGTTCCAAAACTTTTTGTCGGAATAGCTTTTGATTCTGGTGGTGTGGCGTCAGGACCGATGACAGCTACTTTTATATTGGCCTTCGCTCAAGGTGCAGCAAATGCCATAGAGGGAGCAAACGTAATGGTAGATGGATTTGGAATGATTGCCATGGTTGCTTTGATGCCTCTAATTGCGTTGCAGGTATTAGGCCTTATTTTCAAAATAAAATCTAAAAAGGGAGGAATAGAAAACGGTGCTGAACAATTCTGACGCTATCGATATAGAGAAAATATGTATTATTGTAAATGTTGGTTTGGGTAGTAAATTACTTAAAAAAGCTAAGAATTACGGAATTTCCGGTGGTACGTTGTTGTTAGGAAAGGGTACTGTAAACAATCCTATTCTGGAGATTTTATGTCTATCTGATGTAAGAAAAGAAATAGTACTAATGATTGTCGATAGAAAGCTAGGTAGGCAAGTGCTTGATAAATTAAATGAGGAATTCAAATTTGCCAAGCCTAGTCATGGTATAGCCTTTACCACATCAGTTTGTTCTCTGATAGGAACGAGAAGTTGTAAAAGGGATAACCTAATAGAAGAAAGAGGTGTTGATGACAATATGTATCATGCAATAACAGTAATTGTGGATAAAGGAAATGCTGAATATGTAATTGATGCGGCGACCAAGGCTGGTGCTAAAGGTGGTACTATAATTAATGCTAGAGGTTCAGGAATTCATGAAACTAGCAAGGTATTTTCTATGGAAATTGAGCCGGAGAAAGAGATTGTTATGATTCTTTCAGAAAAGGCAAAGACGGAAGAAATTGTGACTTCTATAAGAGAACAGTTAAAAATAGATGAACCGGGTAAGGGTATTCTTTATGTGCAAGATGTAAATAAGACATATGGCTTATTTAAATAAAGGGACTAATGGCCTATACAAATAAAGGTTACGAGTAGTTGAGATGCTGGGAAATTGCCAAGATTTACACATTGCAGAAAAAATAAAAAGTAATTTTAACTCCAGTGATAGCTAAAAAACGGCATAAATAAAGGGTTTTCAGTAGTTTGCTTTCTGTTGCACAAAGGCAGGAAGAAGACAAAATACTGTAAACCCTATTTTTTATATATTGGCAGCAAGTAGAATAAAAATGATGTGGTACTTTGAAAAAACGTTTAAGAGATGAAGTGACAGTTTGAATGATAGGAATTTTATTCTCTATAATCACCACGGTCAACTACAATTTCATAGCCAATTTTTTGCATACGCATTTTTAAGCAGTTTATACATTCGGCGGCTTCTTCTCCGGTGCAGATTTTATTGTCATAAAGGGAATATTTGCTGCGGACCACAATGGGAGATAGATTGGGCATGACAACGTTGGCTCCGGCTAAAATACCTTGTTCACGCCCACAAGGGTCAATGGTCCCCAAGGCCGTAGTGGCAGGTATTAGGGCTTTAGGCAACATTAAGCGTAACATTGCTATGAGCCTAAGTGTTTGCTGCAAGGTGCCAGAAGTTTTGTCACGGAAAGGCGTATCATGATGGGAGATAAAAGGACCTATGCCAATCATTTGGGGTTCAAATTTCTTGATGAAAAGCAAATCTTCTAGTAGATTGTCTATGGTTTGAAAGGGAGAACCAACCATGAAGCCGGTACCTGTTTGATAACCGATTTCCTTTAGATTGTTTAGACAATCTAAGCGATTAGCAAGAGAAAGTTTTTCAGGGTGGAGAAGTGAATAATGTTTAGCATTTGCAGTTTCATGACGCAAAAGGTAGCGATCAGCGCCGGCTGAAAACATGGCTTTATAGGATTTTAGCGAACGCTCACCGATGGACAGTGTTAAAGCACAATTGGGGTGAAGTTTTTTTATGGCACTAATGATATCGACCATTACTTCATCAGTGAAAAAAGGATCTTCGCCACCTTGAAGAACAAAAGTGCGAAATCCAAGGTCGTAGCCATTCTGACAACATGATAGAATTTCTTCTTTACTTAAGCGGTAACGCGTTGCCTTATTATTGCTGCAACGTATTCCACAATAATAACAATCATTTTTGCAATGGTTAGTAAATTCTATTAGACCTCGTATGTAAATTTTATTGCCAAATTGCTTAAGGGCTGTGGCCCGAGACGCTGCTAATAAAGCATCATGCAGCTTTTGATCTGTGGTTAGCAAAATTTCTTTTAGATTTGAGGCAGAGGCCTTGGCTAAGTTGGCAAATATATTATTATAATTTTCATTTGGCATGGTAGTGTCCTTTCTTTTTAGAAGGTGTCTAAGTAATCAATTTTCTTTAAGTTGGTTTAATACTTTCCAAGCAAAAGGAATTGCCAGTAAAAAGGAACAAAAATCAGAGATTGGTTGTGTAATTTGGGCACCAAGTAAGCCAAGGGTGTTAGACAGAAGAAAAATCAGAGGCAGGAAAAAAAGACCTTGACGGGCAATCGCCAAAATACTGGCGCCAATAAAGGCTCCAATATTTTGTAACAACATGTTGGTAATAATCACAACACCCATAAAAGGAAGGGAGAGAATTTGAAATCTAAAGGCTTTAACTCCTATGGATAACACCTCAGGTTCACCTTCAGAAAAAGCCGAGATAATCTGTGGCGCAAAGACGCAACCTAGTATTGCAAAACATAAAAGAACAATTGTAGATAATTTCAGGCAAAACATATAGGCTTTTCTGACCCTGGCGAAGAGACCGGCTCCATAGTTAAAGCCACAAACAGGTTGGAAACCTTGACCAAATCCTAATAGAGTCGCAATGGCCAGGAAGGTAACACGTTGAACGATGGACATGGCGGCAATAGCCACGTCACCATAGGAGCCTAAAATATTATTAAAACAACGAAAGTAGCACTGGCTAAACCTTGTCTAGCAAAAGATGGGAAACCAGCACCTATTATTTCCCGATAAAGGTGCCAAGAAGGTCTGAAGTTGGAGAATTTTATACTCATGGAGGAACTGCGCTGGCAGCAAACTATAAGGGCAAGAAAGCTTATGAATTGGCTTATAATAGTTGCTAATGCTGCACCGGCAATTCCCATATCAAAAGGAAAAATGAAAATCGGATCTAATACTATGTTAAGTACAGCGCCACCGCTAATTCCAATCATGGCAACAGCAGCGTCTCCTTGCAAGCGTAACTGATTGTTTAGAACTAGAGACGTTATCATAAAAGGAACGCCTAAAAGAATAATTTCCATATATTTTTCTGCGTAAGGTAAAATGGTAGGAGTTGAACCTAATAGTATAGCTAAAGGTTCTAAAAAAATTAGACCTAGGAGGGATAAAAACACACCTAAAGCGAATGCAGAGAAAAAACCCACAGAGGCCATTTTAGCAGCGGCATGTATATCTTTTTTCCCAAGCATACGTGAGATGTAGTTACCGGAACCTTGTCCAAAGAAAAAACCTGTGGCTTGAACAAGAGCCATTAATGAAAATACAACACCCACAGCACCGGTAGCACTAGCATTAATTTTACCCATAAAAAAAGTATCAGCCATATTGTATAAAGAAGTAATCAACATGCTGATAATTGTTGGTACAGCCATAGAACAAACAAGTTTTTCTACAGGGCTTTCAGTCATTTTTCTAAATTTAGCATCTTGTTGAGAATATTCATCCATATTAGGACCCCTATTATTTTTCTTTATAAGATTATTGTATACTAAGAAAATTTGTTTATCAATGGTGGAGTAAATATAACTGAAAATATTATTCACAGGGATTTATATTTGCAACAGCAATATTTTTAGCTGTATATTTAACGGCAAAACCCACACATTTTTTTTTTGTAGATTAAATTATATTTTATGCTTGAAATAAAGATGTAAATACGCTATAATATCGCAGTGAGACAATTCGGAGCGGTACTCAAGTCGGCTGAAGAGGACGGTTTGCTAAATCGTTAGGGGAGTTAAATCCCGCGTGGGTTCGAATCCCACCCGCTCCGCCATTTTAAAATATTTAAAATTTAAAGTCCTTGGCCACAGTGGTCAAGGACCTTTTTGTTATTTTAAAGATGATTAATTTTGCTTTATGTACTATAATGTACGTGAGAGTGCGGTATATAAATTAATGGAAGGGAGTGATTGACCTAGGGGCTCGGTGGGGGAGTATTTAATATTATAAGGGGGAGTTTAAATGAAACTGCATTTATCTACTAAGATTTTGATTGGTTTAATCTTGGGCGTTTTTGCTGGTCTGGCATTAGGTGCAGAGGGGTTGCCTTTTGCCAAGGCGTGGATTGCACCTTTTGGCACAATCTTTATGAATATGATCAAAATGATTATTGTGCCATTAGTTTTTTCTTCGCTTATTGTTGGTATTTGTGGTCTTGGTGATGTTAACAAAATTGGTCGTGTGGGGGCGAAAACAATTGCGTATTATCTAGGTACTACGGCTTTTGCTATTGTTTTGGGTTTAGCATTGGGAACGTTGTTGGCACCTGGAACGGGCATTAACATGCCTAGTGGTGACGTAAAAGCAGCAGCTAATGCTGCACCGCCTTTAATGCAAGTTATAGTAGCAATATTCCCAACAAATCCAATAGATGCAATGTTGCAGGCTAATATGCTACAAATTATAGTCTTTGCTCTCTTTATGGGGGGCGGCATTACCTTGGTTGGAGAACGTGCTGATACTTTTTTTAAATTTTTTGATGGTATGGCAGAAGCTTGCTATAAGGTAGTTGGTATGATTATGTGGTTTGCACCTATTGGTGTCTTTGCTCTTATGACTCCTGTTACTGCGACTTATGGACCAGCGGTGCTTTTTCCACTATTAAAAGTTATTATTGCTGTTTATTTAGGTTGCGCCATGCATGCTTTTATTGTTTATGGTTTTCTGCTGAAGACAGTAGGTAAGATGAATCCTATGACTTTTTTTAAGGGAATATTTCCTGCTCAGATGGTGGCTTTTTCTACTTGCTCTAGTTCCGCCACATTACCTGTTAGTTTTGAGTGTGTGCAAGAAATGGGCGTCTCAAAGGAAGTTTCGAGTTTTGTGCTGCCTTTAGGAGCGACCATAAATATGGATGGAACTGCTTTATATCAAGGTGTTTGCGCCTTGTTTATAGCACAGATTTACGGTATAGATCTTAGCCTTGGGCAATACGTTACTATTATCCTTACAGGCACGCTGGCTTCCATAGGAACAGCTGGAGTACCGGGCGCCGGACTTATTATGCTTACTATGATTTTGCAGGCTGTAGGGCTTCCTTTGGAAGGGGCGGCATTGGTAGCAGGTATTGATCGTATTTTAGATATGCCTCGTACTACTGTAAATATTACAGGTGATGCTACGGTTGCCATTATTGTTGATAAAGGTGAGAAAGACCGCGAAGCGAGACTTGCTCATAGTTAATTAATTTGTGTATAAACTAAGGCAGCTCATGTGATTTTATCCACATGAGCTGCCTTAGTTTTCGTTCACTAATTTATTTGTCTTTATTCCAAGCATAAATTCCTTTTTGTGTAGGAAGGATAGAGGAATAGAAAGTTGGACTCGCAATTCCGGCACGTTTTTGTTTTATATAGTCGTCCAAGGCAAGATAAGCAAATTTGGCAAGCAGAGAAATAGAAACAAGATTTGTTAGTGCCATCAAGGCCATAAATAAATCAGCCATATCCCAAACCAAAGCAACTTTGGCCACGGAACCAAAAAGAACCATAGCGACTACGCATATGCGAAATATTGTGAGTATTTTGGGGTTAGAATTTAAAAAGGCAATGTTAATTTCACCATAGTAGTAGTTACCAACGATAGAACTAAAAGCGAAGAGACAAATTAGCAAGGCCAAAAGACTTGGGGCCCATGGGCCTACGTGAGAAGCAAGAGATTGTTGTGCTAATTCAATCCCTGTTAAATTAGTCATTTTGTAACTTGTAGAAAGTAAAATTATAAACGCAGTGGCTGAACATACGAGCAAAGTATCTACGAAAACGCCCAGAGCTTGTACTAAGCCTTGTTTTACAGGGTGGGTGACAAAAGCGGTCGCAGCAGCATTAGGAACGGAACCCATACCGGCTTCGTTAGAGAACAAGCCACGTTTAACGCCTGTCATAATAGCTGCACCCAAGCCACCTCCAACAGCGGCATTGGTATTAAAAGCAGAGGAAACAATAAGCTTGATAACACCTGGTAATAAAGGTAAATTCATTAAAGTTATGATCAAAGCTGTTAGTAAATATATACCAGCCATAATGGGAACCATCCACTCTGCTATTTTAGCAATACGGGTAATTCCTCCAAAAATGGAGAGCGCTGTGAAAATAGCTAAAATAATGCCCACGGTTAGACGGTCAAAGCCAAAAGCTGTTTGTAAAGAGACGGTAATTGTATTTGCTTGTACAGAATTAAAAATCAAGCCAAAAGTTATGCTGATAAGAATGGCAAACACTGTAGAGAAAAAATCGCTGCCCAAGGCATTTTTTATATAATAAGCAGGACCGCCACGGTAGCCATTACCGTGGGTAGGAATTTTGTAAATTTGCGCTAAAGTGCTTTCCACAAAACCTGTTGCCGACCCCAATATAGCAATTATCCACATCCAGAAAATAGCACCAGGACCTCCACTGGCAATAGCAATGGCAATTCCGGCTATGTTACCTACCCCAACTCGAGAAGCTGTACTAACACAAAAAGCTTGGAAGGATGAGACCGCTTCTTGACCATGTTCTACACCTATACCTTCTTTTACTAGCGATAACATTTCGCCAAGCATGCGAATTTGAACAAATTTTGTGCGCAAGGAAAACCATAATCCCAAGCCTACAAGTATACCTATTAAAACATAGGACCACAGGATATTATTAGCACAAATAATAAAATTTTCTACTAAAATCATAAAACTCCCCCTAGATAATCATAACCATAAAAACACTATCGCTATTATACAATTTCTAGGTAATATTGTATACATATATACAAAAACCTCCAGTGCTAACAATGATTTTATTCTTCATTGTTTAGCACTGGAGGCCACATAATATTAAGTCGAGCTATTTTGATTATAATTTAACGATTAAATTGTTTATATTGATTTTATTTTTTTGTAAGTTCGTTTTTAGTAGAAAATCTTGAGTTTTGACTAATTCTTCTATATCTTTTGCACTAATGTTAGGACCAAAGTTATACCATGGTGCCATAATTTTCACGTCAGAGGGTTGAAGACCGGTTTCAGCGGCAGTATACGCAAAGGCGCTTTCTTTGTTTTTATTCATATATTCAATATTTTCATTATGTGCGGCTAAAAATTGTTTGATTGCATCTGGATGTTCTTTTAGAAATTTGCCGCTGGTGGCGATAACTATAGTTGCGTCTACAAGTCCTTCGCCGTTAGCGACAATATGAGCACCTGCTTTTTCTGCTCGTAAGACATCAGCACCTGCTACTAAGGCCACATCAACGTTGCCGTTAAGCATCGCGGTAACTGAAGCAGGAATGTCCATGGAAATCAGTTCTACATCTGTTCCGGATAATCCATTTTTATCTAAAGCAGCAATTAAGATTTGATGCAGAATTGTGCCTTTGGGTCCGGCAATCTTTTTCCCTTTTAGGTCAGCTGCACTTTTTATAGAAGGGTCTTTGGCCATAATGTTAAATGCTTTGGGTGCACGACTATAGATCCCAATAATTTTGATATCTACGCCATTGGAAGCCGCTAAAATGGCAGAGGTACCACCTAGGGCACTACAAATATCTAAGCTTCCTGCTGCTAAAGCCTCCGTTTGTTTGGCTCCGGAATTAATGTCAGGAAAAGTTACGGTAATATTGTCTTTCGCAAAAGATTTTTTAACGGTTTCTAAGTTCTTATCGACAATAGAAGGAATGTTAAGTGGAGATTTCACGTAAGTGATGCGAAGAGTCTTAAGAGGCTCAACTTTTGGTGTAGGAGATTTTGCCTCATTTCCACAGCCAATTAAAGAAAAAGAAAGGCACGCAATACATACATAAGTTAAAATTTTTGTCAGAGTTACTTTTTTCATTCAATTACCACCTTTAGTTTATTTATATTTATTCAATACCGGCTAAAATTTGTTTGCGTAAATTGATAGCTGAGGACGCTGATAAGTCCCTTGGATAAGGTATGGTTACAGAAATATCAGCAGTGACACGGCTATTTTGCATAATAAGAACACGTTCACCTAAAAAGATAGCTTCTTCCACATCGTGTGTAACAAAAACAATAGTTTTGCGTTCTTTTTGAAAAAGGGCTAGTAGTGTTTCTTGTAAACCACGTCTTGTGAAGTAATCCAAAGCGCTAAAAGGTTCATCCATGAGAATTATGTCAGGATTTTGAAATAAAGTTCTCCCCAAGGCAACTCGTTGAGCCATACCACCGGAAAGTTGGGCGGGATAAACGTTAAAAAAGTTACTTAGGCCTAAGGTTGTAAGTAGGGCTGAAATATTTGGAGCAGCTATAGTGGAATTTTCAGCACTGTTTGTTTTAGAACTAAAAGCAATGTTTTCACTAACCGTGAGCCAGGGCATAAGTCTTGGTTCTTGGAAAACAAAGCCTATTGTGGGCGTTGTGCTACTAAACTCAATAGTACCTGAGCTGGGGGGTTCTAGGCCTGATAAAAGTCTAAGCAGTGTTGTTTTGCCACAGCCACTTTTGCCTACTACTATATTAAAGCTGTGGTCAGTAAAAGTTAGCGTGGTATCAAATAAAGCACATACTTTATTGCTGGGTCCTATATAAGTTTTATTAAGGGCATTTAACTGTATAGTCATACTTAATTCCTCGAATTTTCTTGCCATGGCATTAGTTTTTGGGTTACATTAATAAAAAGCCAGTCAATGAGGCTGCCAACGATGCCTATACACAAAATGCCCACAAGAACCACATCAGGACGTGACATTTGTTCAGCATCTAAAATCATATAGCCGATACCGGAAGATGCGGCTATAAGTTCGGCCCCTATAAGTGCTCGCCAGCTGTAGCCTAGGGAAAGCTGTAGACCTATAGTGATAGCAGGTAAGGCCGCGGGTAATTGAATATAACGAGCTTTTTGCCAAGGGGTAAAATGCAACGAAGAACCAACTTCTAAAAGTCTTTGATCACAGTTTTTGACGCCACTATAGGTATTGAGAAATAGGGGAAAAAAAGAGGCTAAAAAAATAATTACTAATTTGGACGCCTCATCAATGCCAAACCATAAAATAATAAGTGGAATTGATGCTAAGGGAGGTACATGGCGTACGAATTCTAAAGTGGGCCAGCAAAAGGTACTGAAATAACGACTCCGACCACAAATAATGCCTAATGGTAAAGCCGCTAAACAGGCACAGAAAAAGCCTGCAAAGACTCGGGTTAGACTGACATAAAGATGGCGCCCCAAGGTACCGTCTTGACATAGCTGCCAGAAAACCTTCATAGTGGCTTGAGGAGAAGGCAAAAGGTAAGCACTGAAAACCTCATATTTAGTTAGAAGCCACCAAAATGACAGCAACATAAGCGGCAGAATAAAACCATTTTTCCAGTGTTTCATAAGACACTCCTTATTTGCATAACACTAATTAAACTTTAAAGCAAAAGAAACTTAAAGTCAACAATTAACATGATATAGTGTATAATTATAAGTAATTACATTGCAGGACAAAAAGTTTACTAAAATTCGTATTTTTGCAAACAATATAGAGCGTGTAACTGGGGAGATAATTTCTATGGAAGCAATAATGCATGCGTTACAAGGTATTGTAACGATAATGATCTTAATCTCAATAGGATTTGTTTTAGCTAAATGCGGGTGGTTTGAAGAACATAGCGAGGCTATGATTGCTAGACTTGTGACGCAACTTTGTTTGCCTGCATATATGTTAGTAAATCTTACGACTACTTTTACTCATGATGAATTAATGTCAATGAGTAACGGTTTGTTTGTACCTATATTGTCGATTTTTCTTTGCTACTTTATTGGTAAGGGTGTAGCAATATTGATTAAGGTACCTAGGTCACGCCGCGGAGTGTTTTGCTCAGTGTTTTTCACTGCTAATTCTATTTTTATAGGGTTACCTTTGTGCTTGGCTCTTTTTGGTGAAAGCGGGTCGCCGTATGTGATGCTGTATTATATTGCGAATACGCTTACTTTTTGGACCATAGCCGTGCATGATATTGCTGAGGATGCAGGGTTTGATGCCCCGCTTTTTAGCATAGGTACATTAAAAGCTGTGTTATCCCCACCGCTTTTCGGATTTATCTTTGGTATTATAATGGTTATGTTGAATTTGCATTTGCCTGGGCCGCTTTTAACTTCTTGCCGCTATATTGGTAATATGGTAACCCCCCTAGCTATGCTTTTTATTGGTATAGCTATTAGTAAATACAGATGGGCGGATATTCATTTTGATTTTGAACTCTTAGTGGCCATGGTGGGACGTTTTGGTGTTGCTCCCATATGTGTTTTCGTGTTATTACCAATATTTCATTTGCCAATATTAATGTCACAAGTTTTGGTATGCAAGCTGCTATGCCAGCTATGACTAATACCGCTATTGTGGCGAAAGCCTATGGTGGTGATTACGAATATGCCGCTAAGTTAACGGTGGTATCAGTTTTTGTGGCTGTTATAACGACACCATTTTACATGTGGATATTGCAAGGATAAAATATAATAAAAAGGCATAATTAAATATTGCTCATGGTTGAGATAAAAAACAAATGTTGGAGAGTGTTAACTCTGACATTTGTTTTTTATATTTAATAACTATGGGGAAAAAACAAGAATAAGGATGAAGTAGCTTTAATATTTGCTTAACTTAATGTTTAAATGGAAAGCCCAGTTCAGTTCCTAAGATAATAATGTTTTTAAAAGATACAAATAAAAAGTTAGAAAATACAAATAAAAAGTTATTATTGCGAGGGGAAATGTTTTATTGTATAATTAACTATATTTTTAACTATAATAATTCTTAGATAGTTGAAGTCGTTAGAAAAAGTAAAATATTGTAGCTGAAATTTTAAATAATCTACAATAAGGTGGAAATGGGAGGTTGTAAGTATGGTAATAAAAAGAGGGTTGGTTTTGTCGGTAGGGTTAATATTATTAAGCTCAAGAGCTTATGCTACGTCCGTTCCTAGTATGGCTGATCCTTTTCCCAATGCCGGGACAGTTTATTCTGGCTTGGACCAGACGCGTAAGTGGATGCCACAAACTCGCAAGGCGGAAGTTAAATTGGAAATGCCCCAGGAACAGGCAAAATCAGATATTGTTACTATAAACGTTAAAGGGATAGCAATAGAGGGGCAGACAATTTTTGCTAAAGAGACGTTAGATAAAGTCATAAAAGATAAAATTAAAGGGAAAATGAGTTTAAAAGAATTAAATGATATTTCATTAGAGCTAAGAAAGTTTTTTCGCAGAAATGGTTATTTTGCAGCATATGCCTATGTACCGGAGCAAAATGTTGTTGACGGTATTGTGGTCATTAAAATAATGCCTGGAATTTATGGAAAAGTGACAATGACTAATACAACTCGTATGCGTAGCGATCGCTTAGAAGATTTTATGAAACCCATCCAAAGTGGTTCTTATATAAAGCGTAGAGCTATGGATAGATCGCTTTTAATTATGAATGATTTACCCGGAATTAAGGTGGAAGCAACTTTAAAGCCTGGTAGTAAAAGCGGAGAAGCAGATGCTTCCTTTGTAGCTAGTACTTTGGAAAAACAAGGCGGAGCGGTTTTCATTGACAATTATGGTAATCGTTATACAGGTCGTAACCGTATTGGAGTTAGCTACCACATCAATAATCCTGCTGAACTAGGTGACCAACTATCCTTTTATTATATGAAAAGTAACGGTGAACTGAACAATTATGATGTTCGTTATGAAATCCCGGTAGGCGATTATTATAGGGCTGGGACGGTCATGGGTTTATCTTTCACTAAAATGGATTATGAGCTTGGTGCTCCCTATGACCAATATGATGCTTATGGTAACGCGGAAACTTGGCAGTTATATACAAAGACTCCACTCAAGAGAATGTTGCATAATAATTTATATTTACGCACTAGTATAGAGTCACGCCAATTGACTGATAAAATCGATAGATGGTTACAAGATACTCAGAAGGCATCTCAAGTAGTCCGCATCGGCTTAGAAGGGGATTATCGAACTAATAAAACAGCTAGCACTTATAAATTTACGCAATCATTTGGTTGGATGCATATGGATTCTGATACTGCCAAACGTTACGATTATTACCATACAGAAGGACCTTTCCAAAAATCTGAAGTAAGTTTGTATCATATTATTAGAGCCAATAATAGATTGCAAATACACCTAAGTGCTTCGGCTCAATATGCTTGGTCAGATTTAGATTCATCAGAGAAGTTCTATATTGGTGGTTATAATGCGGTAAGGGCCTTCCCTCAAGGTGAATCCGGTGGTGATTCAGGGGTTCTAGGCACTATTGAAACAAGATGGATGTTACCAAATCAGACGTGGCAGTTGGCTGCTTTTATTGATGGAGGACACGTGATGTACAACAAGCATTCTTCCGGTGGTGATACTAACTCTCGCAATCTTTGCGGTTGGGGCCTAGGAATTTTGTGGAATAATTCTAAAAACACTTCTGCACGTTTGGATGTTGCGTTTCCGTTGTCTGATAACTATTCCCAAAATGACGGGGGAAAGATTAATCAGCAATGGTGGTTCCAACTCATTCAGAGAATTTGAGGAGGGAGAAAAAAATGGGGAAATTTACAAAAAAGAGTTTGGCTCAAAGAATAACTTTAAGTTTGGCAACAGCAGCGGTATGTACAGGCTTTACAATTTCTGCCTATGCCGCAAATATGCCCACAGGCGGAACCATTAATCAAGGTACTTTTACGAATTTTAATGGGAACCCCGGTGGCACAACGGCTACGATTACACAAACCTCTAACAGAGGGGTAATCGATTGGACTTCTTTTGATGTAGCATCAGGACACACACTTAATTTTGTGCAACCTGATGTTGCTTCTATGACGTTAAACCGGGTTACCGGCAATAACTTATCCACTATTGCCGGGACTATTAACGCTAATGGCAGTATTGCTATTATAAATCCTAATGGCTTGTTTTTTGCTGAAGGGTCTACTGTTAATGCGGCGGGTATTTTGGCTTCTACGGCGGAACTTAACGTTAATGATTTTATGAATGGTACGCTTACTTTTGAACAAAATAATGCAACTAATGCTAATGTAACAATTAATGGAACCTTGAATGCGCAGACTAATAACGCCGCAGTCAATAGCACGCTAAATTTAGGTGGAGTAAAGCCGGTTACAGGGTTTTCTACTATGAATAATGTGGTGAGGATTGTTGCTGATGGCAACGTTGAAGTAGGGGGGACTGGCAAAATCACTGCAGTAACCACGACTTCCATTACCAAAAGTGATGGCACTATAGGACAGGAAGCTTATACTATTGATGATAGTAGTACTACTAGTGCTGTTGGACGTGTTGTTATCCGTGCGGATGAAAATGCGGATAATGCGGGTACAGTTGTTTTGAACAACACAAATGCCAATCAAATACAATCTAATAGTGTGTCAATTTATTACAATCCTAATATAACTAGCTTAGGTATAAACGGGACATCTACGGCAAATATTACCGGGGATGCTACAGATACTAATACTTATACCCAAAAAGATTATGTGAATTATGCCAATCAGGCAGAGACTTATAAGGCTAAAATAGCGGATTCTATTACCCAAAAAGTTACTGATCTTACAACCGGAGCAAATGTTGATCAATCAACGACCAGTGCTACAGGTAAAAATGCATATATATTAGTCAACGACGTTTACCAATTGGCAGCAATTGAAGATGCTGCTTATGGGAACCTTGCCGGGAACTATGCTCAGGGTAAAGATATTGATGCTTCAGGAACCGTCACTTGGAATGAGGGACGCGGCTTCCATCCTGTGGGCAGTACAAGCGAGGCTGAAACTGCTACCAAAGAAGGTGTTTTTAGTGGTGTATTTAGCGGCAATGGAGGAACGACACAATATACCCTTAATAACCTAAATGTTAATCGGCCGACTGAAGATAATGTAGGTTTATTTTCCGTAGTCAGTGGATCCATTTCAAATATTAGGCTTGCCGGTGATACTAATATTACGGGTAATGATAACTTAGGAGCTATTGTGGGCCTTTTAGAAGATAGCGGTAGCCTACTATGGTCTTCCACGTCTTCTAGCGTAACCGTTACCGGCGCAGATAATGGAAGTGATATAGCTAGCGATGTTGGTGGCTTGGTTGGTAAGTCTAACGGAGGAACTATCGCAGGCAGCGCCAATGGAGGCAAAGTTTTAGCAATTACGGCTGCTAACGTAGGTGGCGTAGTTGGAGAGGCCGATAATAATACAAGACTTAGTTCTGTATATAATACCGGCGAAGTCAAAGGGTTAAGTAATGTGGGCGGTATCACAGGTTCCTTGACTACAGGTACGACTATGAGCGGCGCTATTAATGCGGGGAAAATTATAGGAACTACGAATACCGGTGGTTTGGCAGGCTCAAGTGAAAGCAGCACTGTTTCCGAATCTCATAACAAGGGCGAAATTTATGGCACTGTCAATACGGGCGGTCTTGTTGGTTATGCGGATAAATCTACTTTTTCTAAGGTTTATAATACTAACGAAAACACCACTTTGGATAGCGCTGTTTCAGAAGGTTCGGTTGCCGCTACTGCTTTGAGTACTTATGGTAAAGTAACGGGGACTACAAATACAGGTGGCTTAGTGGGGCACTTGGTAGACAGTACTATTAACACGGCTTACAATGCGGGTAATGTTACCGGGACAGGCGAAAATGCCGGTGGTTTGGTAGGCCTCATGGAAAGCGGTTCTATTACTTATGCGTACAATGCTGATAATAATACCGTTATTTATAAAGATGGCCTGCTTGTAGGTGGGGTAGCCGCCACCACGAATGATGCCTATAATGGCTTTACTTATAATGGTGTTGCTTACACTTATTCGGAAACTACAAATTTATATACCAATACAAGTACAGGGGATACATATAATGTTGCGGCTATGGCCATAGCCGCTCCAACATCTGCTAGAGTGTATAATGTTCGGCTAGCCTATCGTGATGCTAACGTGGTTGGTAATAGCAATACAGGCGGTTTAGTGGGAAATCTGACGGGTGGAACCGTTTCTAAGGCCTATAATGCCGGTACTGTAACAGGAAGCACTAACACAGGTGCTATTGCCGGTAACGTTGCTAGTGGAACGTCAGTAAGCAACGCTTATTATGTTACGACTAATAAAGATAATACGAAAAACTTGTCAAATCAAACGGTAGCTTTTGGAGTGAATGATAGTGGAGCAACTATTAGCGGTATCACTTTGGCAGAAGCCCAAAGTTCCCAGGGTAATACAATTATTTGGGGAAATAACGCTAATAGGGATGATGCAAATAATTGGATTACCTATGAGACGGAGACAACCCCATTATTGCAGGCGTTTATGAATAATATTTCTATTGACAGAGAATATAACTATGATGGGACTTAATCGGAGTTTAAAATCTGAAGATGTAAAAATCTTTATGGTGGCGCTTTTTTGATGGATTAAACGGTGATGGAAAAATGTTTTGAGTAGTACGGTAACTGATAGTAATGCGGTTTATGGTTCTGGTCATTCTAAATTGCAAGCGACTGATAGCTCAGGGAATAAACTATATTATCAAGCTGATGATTCTGTTTCAACTATGGTTACTGCAAGGCCGGCTTATTGGTTATACGAAAGAGCACAAAATACTGACGGTATTACTTATAGCATATATAATTATGACACATCAAATCTTTGGTCTCCACAACATGGCTATTTAACTAGTAGCAATGCTACAGTAATTATTGATCCTGTAAAGCTTATAGTTAACATTAGTGGAAATAAAGTTTACGGGCAGGATGCTGTTACCGGCGCAACTTCAGGCACTACGGCTGGTACTACTTATGATAACGGCTACAAGATTACCTATGGTGGTTTAGTGGGAGGCGAAACAGCTGCTAGTGTTCTTACAGGCACTATTACCTATGATGGTATGGGGCAGGCAAGCATAGTTTATAAAAAAGGTACGGCTACTGATAACGCTCAATTGAATGCGGGAAATTATACTTTTGATAGCAGTAAGTTTGATTCTACTACGTTGGTAGCAAATAATAACAACTATGCAATTTCCTATACAGGTGCGTTGAAAGTAGCTAAGGCAAACTTATACATTAATGTTGATGGTTCTCGTGTTTATGGCGATGCTAACAGTACGGCGGCTTATAAATATACTGCAGGAACCGGCACAGATAATAATATTAATGATGGCACATTGAAAACTTGGGATAGCACATCTGCTACGGATTTAACGACTTTAGCTGGGTGGAGCCATAATACTATTAATAATTTAAATAGTGCTACTTCAGTTACCCATAACGGTACGGTAACAGGTACAGCTATTGTTACAGGAACTGATGTAAAAGGTACAGCAGCGTCTCCTACGGCTTACAGCTTGGCTAATGGTGGTGATTTAAGTAGCGGGGTATCGACAAACTATGCAATTGTTTTCGATACAACAAAAGGTAGTACGGGTAATTTCACTATTACTCCGGCAACTATTCATTATATTGTGGCTGGACAACGCACCTATGGCGATGATAATAACACGGCTACAGGTTCCGTAACAGCAGTAGCGTCCACTCTTAAAGCCGGTGATACCCAGGCGAATGTTTTGGACGTAACATCAAGTACGGCTATTGCCCAATGGATGGCGGGAACAAAATATAGCCTGACCAAGACTACCAATGCGGGCTCTTATTCAAGCCAAACACTAAGTGCTACGGATGCTTCCGCTCAAGGAATTAATATTAAAAACGGTAATAATAACTACCTATTGGCCAATAATGCTGATAGTTTTAAATTTACTATTAATAAAGCGGCACTAGCTTTTTCGGTTGATGCACAAAGCAAAATTTATGGACAAAATAATCCAACCTTTACCGGCGATACCGGTACAGGCTGGAAAAATAGCGAAAGCCTAAGTAATGTTAATGACAATGGTACCTATAGTAATCCAGCTATTACCATGGGCTACTCTACGGCAGCAACACAACAATCTGATGTGGGAGCGTACAGCATTGCGGTTACAAGTGCTACAAAGAACGCGATTAATGCTACGACTCTAAATGAAAACTATAATATTACTTATAAAACGAATAATTTGGCTATTACAAAAGCCGACTTGGATTTTGCCGCTACAGGGAGTTCTACGTATGGTTCCGCGCCCACGATTAGTGATGTTAAACTAACGTCAGCAACGAATGCCTATACAACAACGGCAGATTCAGTAAATAATTCTGAGCATAAACTAAAATCTTGGGACTCTAGTGCGTCTAGCGACATTAAAACTCTTAATGGTTTCACCAGCGCTAATCCTATTACTCTTTACACTACTATTAACGGCGTAAAGACGGAGATAGGGACTGTTACTAATGTAGTACGCGATAGCAGCGGCAATGTTAAGGCTTATGCCTTAGCAGATGGAAGCTTCTTTGATGCTAATGGTAATTGTCAGTTAGCCACTAAAAATTATAATTTGCATTTTGTAGCGGATGGTAGTTCCTTTACTGTCAATCCTAAAGCTCTTACTTTTAATGTAGCTGATACCAGCAGGACTTATGGTACAACTTCAGATACTTTGGGCTCAGGTTCTTCCCTGACAGGTTTTGTTAATGGGGATACTATTACTATTAATGCCGATGGCTCCTATAGCTATAATTTAAATGATAACGGACCTTTAGCTAAAACAGGCGGGGATACTCTAAGCTACATAACTGATAAGAATACGGTAACTACAAATGCAGGTACTTATAACAATGCCATTACTGTTACCGATGGTAGCAAGACGACCCTTGATGATGCTATGAATAATTATTCTATTGCAACAGTTAACAAAGGGGATATGACTGTTAATAAGGCAGACTTGACCTTCGTGGTAAACGACAGCTCCAAGACCTATGGTGATGCCAATAAGACGCTGACGGGATATTTTGATACCACGACCAACAGCTTTAAGAATGGCGATACTGTTACTATGGACAGCACCACAGGAGGGGTTTCCGCTGTAAGCCTCAATGATAACGGTACAACCGTTACCAATGTGTCGGCGGCAGGCAGCTTAGCCTACGACGGCTCTGCTATTACGACCAAAACTAATGCCGGTAAATACACTGACGTGCTGAACGCCAGCGGCTTGGATTTGAAGAACTACAAGGTTGATTACGTAACTGGGGATATGACTGTTAACAAAGCCCAACTTACATTTGCGGTGGATCCAAAAACTAAAACATACGGGGATACAAATCCTGACCTTACAGGCAGTTTTGATACTACGGTATCAGGGTTTAAAAATGGGGATGAAATTAATCTAGGTACAGATGGCAAGATTTCCTCAATCCAACTAAATGACAATGGTCAGGCCACCATAACTGATAAATCTTCTTCTCAAGTAAGTGGATTTAAAATTACTACTGATGCTACGCAGTACAGTAATGTTGGCAAGTATGATATTAATGGGACTGGGTTTGCGTTGACCAATTATGATGTAGCTTATAAACAAAATCTACTAACTATTAATAAAGCACCACTTACATATACGGTAGATGACCTGACCAAGATTTATGGTGAAAATCCATTGTACGCCGGTACATACAGTGGATTGAAAGGTACGAATGATACAACTGTTTTAGGTGGATTGACTCCAAGTATTACCGGTGCTAACCAGACTAGCTCAGTGGGGACCTATGATTTAACGGCCAATTTTGCTGATATTATTACTCAATTTAGTAACTATGATTTGACCACTAATAGTGGAAAGTTAACTATTACACCAGCGAATCTAAACTTTACGGCTGATGGTGGGCGTGATTATGGTATTAATTCTAGTGTTAACGACTTTACATATACGCCTACTAAAGGTGTTGCCGAATCAGCGGAAGCCAGCACTGCTAACGATGGTAAGCTGAAATCCTGGGACAGTAGTTCTGCTAGCAATTTGTCAACGCTAGAAGGGTTTGCAAAAAATGGAACTGATGCATTAATTTTGTGGACTACGGATAAAAACGGTAATAGAACGCAAATTGGTAAAGTTACTTCTGTTAAATTTGATAGTAATAACAATATAGTTGGGTATGAATTATTAGATGGTAGTTTCACAAGAGATAACAGTACTTGCCAACTTGGAAGTCGGAATTATAACTGGATTTTTACCGGTGGAAGTTATAAAATTAGCGAACTTCCTATACCGGGTGAGACACCTTATCAGACAGTCGTACGCGATAGCAACACCATAGGTGGCTATCGTACTGTACAAGATAGAACCAGCATTTTATTTTTAAGAGTTATTGATAGTGGAATAAATATTGCGGGGGATAGTTTGAAAGTAGATGATGTATTGAAATATACCATTTAGTAAGCAGCAAAAAGGGGAGGTATCTCCAGCACATAATTTTTGTGCTGAAGATGCCTCCCCTTTTGTTTGAAATTTAAAGTTTGACTGTAAGAACAGCTATTGTTATACTTTTACTATCTATTACATAAGGGAAGAGGATATACACAATGCATTTAAAAAACAGGCGTTTAGCCATTATAGCAACCATTATCATAGTAGTACTTAGTTATATGACCTATAAATATATCTTGGCGGATCAATTAGGCAGCAATTCTATAGATAATTTATCGCGTTCTGACCGTTTGAATTTGAAAAAAAATATAGTAGTAATGGGTGTAGATAAACGTGACGGCGATGTAGGCCGCTCGGATACCCTTTTTGTAGTTATGTTTGATGCTAAAAATAATCATGCGGCTCTACTATCTATACCACGTGACACAATGGTTAAGATTCCAAAAAATGGCTGGGATAAGATAAATCATGCGTATGCTTATGGTGGACACAAAATGACAGAGCAGACCGTAGAAGAATTTTTGGGTATTCAAATCAATAACTATGTGGTTATTGATTTCAAGGGTTTTGTAAACATTATCGATGCTATTGGAGGCATAGATATTGATGTAGAAAAGGATATGTATTATTCTGATCCATATGACGATGATGGGTTGGTTATTGATCTTAAAAAGGGACAACAACATTTAGATGGCAAGAAAGCTATTGAATATGTTCGCTATCGTGATGAAGAAGGGGATATTGGACGTATTAAGCGGCAGCAGAAGTTTATCGCTGCAGCATACGATAAGATTACTAGTGCCCAAATACTATTGAAAGTACCGGGATTGGTAAAAGAAATTATGTCCATGATTAAGACAGATATGTCCCTAAGCGATATGGCTACCTTGGCTAAAGCTATGCATACAGAGATGAAAGCAAGCGGTGGGTTAGCTATGGCTACTGTACCAGGGGAACCAGCTTATATTGAAGATATCAGCTATTGGATTCCCGATATGACGGATTTACGTGCACAAATGGTTACTATGCAAGGTGCTACTATGAACTCCAAGTATCGCTTAGCTGCAGAGCGGTATGAAGATGAATATACAAAACTGTTGCAAGTTCCAACAGAAGGAGAAAAGTCTGAAGGCGCAGATAAAACCGTCAAAATTATAAAAAAGCCTACCAGTAAAGAACTGCAAAATGCCGTTAAGATAGCACAGGAAACTGACAAAAAACTTTCTGGTACCAAGGCAGAAGATTCAGATAGTAAGACGGAAAAAGAAACTGGTACAAAAATAAACAATCAAGAAGTTACTAAACCAAGCACAACACAAGCCCCTGCAGAAAAAGCAGTGCGTGTGCAAATCATTAATTGTAGTGGAAATCCTGAATATACAGATAAAGTTGTTTCATTGGCGCGTAGTGCTGGTTTAGTCGTAACAGGTACAGGTTCTGGAGAGATTATTGCTAATACTCAGGTGGTGTCATCTTCCTCAGCAGGAACTATTATTAGTAAACTAGCTGACTTACCTTTCCGTTATGCCTTGAGAGTAGTAAGTAACCCAAATGCCGGAGTTGAAGGGACTATTTATATTGGAGAAGACTTTAATTAATAGCCAAATTTCTCTAAAAAGTAATATTTTTTACACAAAAGGGCTTGCATAATGTATACAAGAATGCTACAATTAGCTTGTAAGAATTAAATAGCCCCTCATTTGGCCCTTCATAGTAAGGGCTTTTTTTTTGCCTCATATCTTTTTGACCATACAGTCACAGCGTGTTATAATAACTAAATCCACGTAAGTAGTTAAGAATTAAGAATTAAGAATGAGAAGTGAATACGAATGGTAATAAATGAAATTGAAGATGCAGGTAAAAATATACTAGGGTATGAGCCTATAAACAAACTGCTTAAAATGTTTGCAGGTCCGGCCATAATTTCTATGCTGGCTAGCTCCCTTTATAATATTATTGATCAAATTTTTATTGGGCACGCAGTAGGATATTTGGGTATTGCGGCTACAACTATTGCCTTTCCTATAGTCACCATAGTTATGTCGGTTGGTACATTATTGGGGGTAGGAGGTAGTGCTTTTGCTGCCATTAAATTAGGCGAAGGGAATAAAAAAGACGCTGAGCGTATCCTTAATACTGTTGCAGGCGTACTTTTAGTAGTCAGTCTTTGTCTAGTAGTGCTTGGGCTTTTATTTTTAGAACCAATATTGACACTATTTGGTGCTACTGATGCTACTATGCTTTATAGCAAGCAATTTGGCGGAGTTATGATTGCAATCATTCCACTTACAACATATGTCATAGCTTTAGCAAATATGGCGAGAACAGACGGTAATCCTCGTTTATCCATGCGGGCATTGGTAGGCGGAGTAATAATAAATATAATACTAGCGCCTATTTTTATTTTTAGCTGTGGCTGGGGAGTTTTAGGCGCAGCTCTAGCAACTGCTTGTGCACAAGCATTCTCTGTTTGTGTTTTAGTTTGGTATTTTATAAAATGTGGTAAAATGCGTTTTAATAAATATGATTTTTTTCACCCACACAGAGTGCTTTTGAATAGAGTGATGGCAATAGGAGCTTCTAGCGGTTTGGTACAGATTAGCGCTACTATATTGCAAATAGTTTTGAATAATTCCCTATTATATTATGGAAACCTAGAGACTATTGGAGGGGACGCCGCTATTGGAGCTATGGGCATTGTAATGAAGGTGAATATGGTATTTATTTCTATATGCATTGGCATTGGCATTGGAGCTCAGCCTATTGTGGGATTTAATAGGGGGGCGGAACAATATAAACGGGTTAAGACTGTTTACAAAACGGCGGCTAAATGGGCTACATTGATTACCTGTATTGGTTGGTCTTGTTGTATGTTTATGCCTCATGCTATCTTACAGATTTTTGGTAGTGGCAGTTCCCCAGGGTTTTTAAATTTTGCTACAGATTGCATGCGTTTATTTTTAGGTGGCGTGTTTACAGCGGGGTTCCAGATTATTTCTACAAGTTATTTCCAAGCAACAGGACAGCCGCTTAAAGCTTCAATATTATCTCTTATGCGGCAATTTATCTTGTTGATACCATTAATAGTTATGCTGCCTATATGGTTTGGCCTCTATGGAATTTTATATGCAGGAGTTATTGCAGATTTAATATCGGCTACATGTGTTTTTATCTTTATTTATAGAGAAATGAAAAAATTGGATAAGTTAATAACTGCATAAAAGATAACATTAAAAGAGAAATCCCCTGAGCATAAATTTTTAATTAGGCTCAGGGGATTATTTCTTTAAATTATAATGTTATTCTTTTTTCGTGACTTTTTTCAGACTAAGGCCTATACGATTGCGTTGTTCGTCAATACTTATAATAATCGGTTCAATAATATCACCTACAGAAACTACATCCAAAGGATGTTTAAAATATTTTGTGCTAAGTTCTGATTTGTGGATTAGCCCACTGACTTTCAAGCCAATATCTACAAAAACTCCAAAGTCCACGACATTTTGGACTGTGCCTAGCACCTTGGTACCAATGGCTAAATCAGAAAGCTTGGTAACTTTCTTGCGACTCATGGGAGCAGGAGAATCTTCTCTAGGATCACGGCCGGGCTTAGAAAGAGCAGATAAAATGTCAGTTACAGTAGGAATGCCGGCATTTAATTTAAGGGCTAAAATTTCCGGATTAGCCTGAGCAGCAGCAGTTTGCACAGAGGAACTGTTGGCAGAAAAATCTTTTAGCGTAAAACCTAATTCGTTTAAAATAGCTTCTGCCAATTTGTAACTTTCCGGATGGACCGAAGTATTATCTAAGGGGTTCTTACTATTTTGAATGCGGAGAAAACCTGCACATTGCGTAAAGGCGGCAGGACCTAAACGCGCAACTTTTAATAGTTCTTTTCTATTTGTGAAACGGCCATTCTCACTGCGATAGGCAATGATATTTTTTGCTACGGGAGCACTTATTCCGGCCACATAGGTTAAAAGCGCAGGTGAGGATGTATTTAGTTCTACGCCTACATGATTAACGCAGGATTCTACAACGTTACCTAATGTTCCAGTCAATTCTTTTTGGTTGACGTCATGTTGGTACTGTCCAACGCCAATAGCTTTGGGCTCAATTTTCACTAATTCTGCTAGGGGATCTTGTACACGGCGGGCGATAGAAACAGCTCCACGGATAGAAACATTAAGTTCCGGTAATTCTTCCCGAGCAAGTTTGGAAGCAGAATATACGGAAGCTCCAGCTTCACTGGTAATGACATATGCCATATTTAGCTTATGCTTTTCTATCATTTGTGCTGTAAATTCTTCAGTTTCGTAGGAGGCAGTTCCATTACCAATAGAAGCTAAAGTAACATTATTATCTTTGACCATTTTTAAAAAATCAGCTTCAGCCTGTTTATTTTGTCGTTCGCTACCGGTAATGTTTAACACCCCAATTGATAAAATATCACCCTGTGGACCAACTACTGCACATTTACAGCCTGTCCTATATCCGGGGTCTAGACCTAAAACAGTATGTCCGCCCAAAGGTTGTTGTAAAAGTAGTTGACGCAGGTTACTGGCAAATACCGATATAGCTTGTTTTTCTGCTTTTTCTGTTAATTCATTACGTACTTCTCGTTCTAGGGCCGGAAATATAAGGCGCTTATACGCATCTGCTACGGCATTTGTATATAGCTCGGTGAAAGTACCGGATGGTTTTATTTGTAGTTTTCGGCTAATAATACCTAAAATAGCTTCACTTGGTAGATTTAATTTTAGTTTTAGACAGGCTTTATTTTCACCTCTATTAAGTGCCAAAATCCTATGAGGAGGAAGTTGTTTAATTGGTTCAGAATAAGTTTTATACATGAGAAAATCTTGCCCGGTAATATCGTCAACGCATAATTCTGAAGCTAGTTCAGCGTTGCGCCAAAGTTCTTTGCGTACCAAATCGCGAATATCAGCACGGTCTGATATTGTTTCTGCAACAATATCAGAGGCTCCGGCCCACGCCTCTTCCGGGCTATTTACTCCTTTTTCTGCATCCAAATGGTAGGCTGCTAGTACATCTAAGGAAACAAGGGGAGTTCCTTGAGCAATTATTAATTCTGCTAATGGTTCTAAGCCTCTTTCACGTGCAATCATAGCGCGTGTTCGCTTTTTCTGTTTATAGGGTAAATATAAGTCTTCTAATTCCTGTAACTTAGAAGTAGCTTTAATAGCAGTTTCTAACTCTTGAGTAAGCTTTCCCTGAGCGGTAATTGTAGCTAAAATTTCTTCACGGCGTTGTGCTAGATTGCGTAAATATTGCGCACGTTCGCTAATATTTCTAATTTGTTCTTCGTCTAGAGAACCGGTCACTTCTTTGCGGTAACGGGAAACGAAGGGAATAGTGTTTCCTTCATCTAGCAACCCTAAGGTAGCAGTTACTTTGTGGGGTGTGATTTTAAGTTCTTTGGCAATAAGGTCAGCAATATCATTCATGCAAAAATACCTGCTTTCTAGTAGTGTTTTTTAATTTCCTGTTTTTTGTAAGTTAGCCTGCAATTGCATAGATGTAGTATACAACAGCAATAATACCAGGCAAATAACTCGCAACCTTATAAATTCGCTGTAATATCTAAAAGTCCTGCAAAATAAATATTTGACATATGTCGGAGGCTTTATTATAATGAAAAAGTAAGAAAGAATAATTATTATATAAAAATGCAAAAATATTGTAGTAAAAGTTGATTATTACGTAGGGGGTAAGCGTATGTTGAAGAGTGTTGAACTAGCGAAAATATTGCGTTCTAATGGTTGTAAAGTAACACCACAACGGTTGGCAGTCTATGATGCATTGGCAAAAACTAAGGAACATCCTACAGCAGAGGCTGTATACAAAAAAATAAAACCTATTTATCCTACAATGAGTTTTGCTACAGTATACAAATCAGTAGAAATACTCAATAAATTGAAGGTTATTCAGGTACTGAATACAGGTGAGGACAGTTTCCGCTATGATGCAGATATCAGTGAACATTCCCATATTCAGTGTACAGTGTGTGGCCGAGTAGACGATATAAGGCCTCTGCAAGTTGCGCAGTTGCAACAAGAGGTTGCCAACGATACAAATTATGAAGTAGAAAGTCAGCAATTATATTTCTATGGTATTTGTCCACATTGCCAAAAAAAACACTAACTGTTGTTCCCTAAATAAGGCGAGAACGCTTATACTGTCTTATTTTAATAAGAACGGAGCCTTTATTAAAGCACTGGATATTAATGTTCAGTGCTTTTTACTGTTTTTTTATGGCGCTTTTGCTATAATAATATAAATGAAGTTTTTATATACTGTAAAATTTATAGGGTCATAGCCATCTAAGAGGGGGAAATATATGAACATCGCGGAACATATAGAGCATACGCTTTTGAAACCAGAAGCTACGGTGCAAGATATAATAAACTTATGCCAGGAAGCTAAGGATGCGGGACTTTTTGGTGTTTGCATAAATCCCTGTTATGTAGCATTAGCTAAGCATCTTTTAACAGGAACTAAGATAAAGATAATTACGGTAATAGGGTTTCCTTTGGGGGCTACTTATCCTGAGGTAAAAGCATTGGAAACTAAAATGGCCATAGAAAATCATGCCGACGAAATAGATATGGTTATGAATATTTCTGCCTTTAAGACAGGGAATTACGATGCTGTTATTGCAGACATAAGGCAAGTAGTAGAAGCAGCTAAGCCTTATCCTGTAAAAGTAATAATAGAAACCTGTTTACTTACTGATGCAGAAAAGCATAAGGCTACGCAATTGGTTGCAAAGGCAGGAGCAAGCTTTGTAAAAACAAGTACAGGGTTTTCTACCGGAGGCGCGATTATTGAAGATGTAAAGATTTTACGTCAAGAAGCTGATAAAGCCGGTATTGGAGTCAAGGCTGCAGGTGGCATTCGAGATGCATTTGTGGCAGAAGATATGCTCGCAGCCGGTGCCGATAGAATTGGCACTAGTGCCGGACCCCAAATTGTAGGAGCAGTTCATGCAAAATAAATTTCAAGTTAATGTTATTGCCAGTGGCAGCAAAGGGAATTCGAGCATAATAGTTGCAGGTAATACTGCGCTTTTAATAGATGCAGGTATTAGTTGCAAGCGCATTATGGCAGGGATAAAAGCCTGTGGCTTGGAACCTGGAGATTTAAGCGGTGTATTACTCACACATGAACACATTGATCATGTAGCCGGGTTACCGGTCCTTAGTAGAAAAACAGGCTTGCCCATTTATGCTAATGAAAAAACATGGGCAGCCATGCCTAAACGCAGCGAAATATCAAGAGAAAGCATTAGGGTATTACCGAGAAATTTCACATTAGGAAATATTAAAATAGAAGCTTTTAAAATATCACATGATGCGGCTGACCCTGTAGGGTATAGTCTTTTCTGCGGTAAGGACAAATGCACTTATTTAACTGACTGTGGATTCTTAACTGATAGTTGCCTTGAAGCGGTAAAAAATGCAGGAACACTGATTTTGGAAGCAAATCATGATGTGGAAATGTTAAAACATGGCTCTTATCCGATTATGTTGCAAAATAGGATTTTAGGCAGGAAAGGCCACCTATCCAATGAAATGGCAGGGAATTTGTTGGTAGGGTTAGATTGTTTGCCGCAAGAGGTATTTTTGGCACATCTTAGCCATGAAAATAATAAACCCCAATTAGCATTTGATACTATAGATGAAATGCTTAAAAAGGCTAACGCACAGGAAACAGTTGAATTATATGTTACAAGGCAGGATATTATGGTAAGCAATATTGATCGGAGGCTGCAAGATGAATAAAAAATTTTTTAACAAAAACATTGTCGGTATTTATTGGGATTACTTTGGGAGTAAGTTTAGTGATAAGTGGTTGTAGTGTTAGCAGTAAAAAAGATTCTGCACAAGTTCCTAATGGACAAGCAGTGGCCTCGGCAAATAAAACAAAAAATGAAAAAAATATTTCCGGTGGTCGTAACACTGCCATTGTACAGGCTGCAAAAAAAGTTGGCCCAGCAGTAGTCGGTATTACTAACAAAGCTTTTGTGAGGGATTTTTTTAATAGAGTACAGCTAACTGAACGGGGTACAGGGTCAGGAGTAGTTTATAGCAAGGACGGGCTTATTGTGACTAATAATCATGTGGTGGCCGGAGCTCAAGAAATTGTTGTAAGTCTGCCAAGCGGTAAGACCTATCCGGGACGGGTTTTAGGAGCAGATGAGGCCACTGATTTGGCCGTGGTTAAAATTGATGTCAAAGAGCCGTTAACGGTGGCTGAATTTGGCGATTCTGATGATATCATGGTGGGAGAACCTGCAATCGCTATTGGCAACCCCCTTGGTCTTGAATTCCGAGGCAGCGTGACGGCAGGCGTTATTAGTGCTCTAAACCGTTCCATTGATTTAGGCGAGCGCAAATTTAAACTTATTCAAACGGATGCTGCTATTAATCCGGGTAATTCCGGCGGTGCTTTGGTGAACGCTGATGGTCAGGTTATAGGCATTAACAGTGCCAAGGTTGCTGTTTCAGGAGTAGAAGGCATTGGTTTTGCTATTCCTATTAATGAAGCCAAGCCTATTCTGGCAGAATTGGAAAGCAAGGGCCGTATTGCACGTCCCTTTATTGGAGCTAGCTTAATTGATAAAGAAATAGCCAATAAATATGGAATTAATGTAGATTTACATGATGGCCTTTATGTCATGAAATTATCACAAGGTGGACCGGCTTGGAAGGCAGGCATACATGTTAATGATATCATTACTAAATATGATGGTAAGCAAGTTACTACGGTTGCTGATTTGCGCGATATGATTAACGCTAGTGGTATTGGAGCCAGTGTTACTATTACCATTTTGCGTGGCGATGAAGAAATAGATAAGTATGTTACATTGACGGAAATACCGGAACAATAATGCAAATAACCATTGCTTGTGTGGGTAAGATTAAAGAAAAATATTTGGTGGAGGGCATTGCAGAGTATACTAAGCGCTTGGGCCCCTTTTGTCGGCTGGAGACAGTAAGTATAAGTGAAGAGAAAATGCCGGATAGACCATCAGACGCTACTAAGGAACAGGTACTAGCTAGGGAAACTCAGCGGTTATTGGCCGTTATTCCGGAAAACTCCTATGTTTTTGTCTTGGATGTTATAGGTGAACAAATTAGTTCACCGGCATTAGCACAAAAAATTGATGAGTTGGCTTTAGAAGGCAAAAGTAATCTTACCTTTGTTATAGGCGGAGCTTTTGGTTTTACTGATGCCTTGCGCAAAAGAGCAGATTTTACTATTTCTTTTTCCAAAATGACTTTTACACATCAAATGATAAGAATGCTCTTAGTAGAGCAAATTTATAGAGCATTTAAGATTAGTCATGGTGAAAAATACCATTGGTAACGGTAAAAAAAGTTCCATTTATGGAAGTTTATAGCTAATATATGGTGATTTTAAAATTAAAATAAGAGCATGCTTTGTGAAAAATAACAAAGTATGCTCTTATTTGTTGAATGTTACTCTGAGACAAATTTAATAAGCAATACGAATTCCGCCATCTTTAAAGATTTCTATGTCATTATAGCTATCCATAATCTTTTCCTTGGTTGCTTTGTCTACAGTGGCTATATCAGTAATTCCATAGATAATAGCACAATAGTTGTTAAAAACTCCCATATTATTAATGCCATAATAATAATGTACACCATTTTTCTGTCCATTGGGCGCTAGCTTTAAACCATATTTTTTCAGACAGGCCACAGTTTCTTCATGACTATGCAGCTGATTTGTAAGATAAGTAATAATATGGCGGTCTGTACCGGCATGACCTATCTTAAAGTTGTCCAAGCAATCTTGACAAATGCCTTTTTCTCCAACAAAAGCATATGCTACAGGTTTGTCTTCATAGCAATAAAAACAAGTCCCATTATTTTGCCGGCACCACTTATAACAATTTTCATATGTTTTTTTCTTTCTAAATAGCATGTTTTGCTTCTCCCTAATCTATTTTTATTATATAACTTAGTATATATGTTTAATGCGCTATTGTACATAAGAGCAGAAAAAGTCTTTGCGGAAAAAATTTATAGTTATTCCTTAGCACTTTTAATCTGTTTTTGTTTTATTTATATTGTATTTTATATAAAAAGTAATTAGGTAGGAGCAGTGCTATTATAGAGAGCTTTGGAGAGCTTTAATACATTTTATAATATATTAATACTTATAAAATGTATTAAAAATAGGGCGTTTTGTGGAAGTTTACTCTTTTTTGTAGTAGAATCAAAGTATGCATTTATGGAAAAAAGATTGAAGGGGAAAAAGATGAAGTTATTGCGTGCAGATTTGCATTTACATACTATGGCTTCTGACGGAACATGGACACCGGAAGAATTGGTAATAGCAGCTAAAGCAGCTGATTTAGGTATAATGGCGGTAACTGACCATGAAAGCGTTGCAAATGTTTTGGAAACGGAAAAATTGTCTCAAGCAGCCGGTATTAAATTTTATAGAGGGGTGGAAATATCCACTACTTTTGGCAATCATTGTTATCATGTCTTAGGATATGGTATTGATGTAACAGACAAAAGGCTATTAGAACTCTTAAATTACAACACTTATTTACTTGAGAAAAAAGATGAAGACAGTATTTCCGTGCTCATAAATAAAGGCTGGCCTATAAACATGGATGATTACAATAATTATACTTACGATAGGCGTAGAGGTGGTTTCAAGGCTTTAATATATTTGCAGGATAAGGGGTTATGCAACGGCGTAGATGATTTTTTTAAGTACATTTTCACCTCGGATAATGAATTGTGTTTTCCTGAGTTTGGCACAATAGGTGAAACTATAGATATAATACATAATGCTGGAGGGAAAGCTTTTTTAGCCCATAGCGCTAGCGATTTTCATGGTCCGGGGCTAGATATTACATTAGGTGCCTTGGGTAACGAAAGGTTTGACGGGTTTGAATGTTATCATTCAGGACATAATATAGAAGATACTGCAAATTTGGTGCGCTACTGTCATGAACATAATAAGTTAATCAGCGGAGGCAGCGATTGTCATGGAACTTTTGTACCCAGCAGGACAATCGGCATACCGGAAATATATGAAAATGATATTAGGATGGATTAAGAAAAATCTGCTCTGGTGGAGTATCCGGAAAAGAAAAGTTTGCTTTACAAGTATATGTATATATTGTGACGGAGTGAGCTTGCCTGCGAATAGCGGGTAGGCACGCATGCGATTTTATTAGGATTTAGAGGTGCTTTTTATGCCTAAAGTAAAAACTGTGCTAATTGTAGATAATCAAGAAACAAATAGAATATTGCTCAGGCATATTTTGACCGGAGATTACAATATTATAGAGACTAACAATGGTCAGGAAGGTTTAGCTGTACTTACTAAGGAAAAAATCGATGTTGTTGTATTAGGGTTAATAATGCCGCCAATGGACAGTTTTGAGTTTTTGCGCCGTAAAAAAGAGAATTCAGAACTGGCAAAGATTCCAATTTTAGTAACTGCAGCTTCGGACAAAGTAGGTGTAGGAGAAAAAATTTGATTTTAGGTGCAAATGATATTATCAATAAACCGCTTGAGGCAGTTGTTTTACGTCAACGTTTGGCTAATTTACTGCTTTCTGAAGAGAGTAAAAAGAATGAAGACCTTGTGCAATATGATAATTTGACAGGGGTTTATTCCAAGGAAACTTTCTTGCGCAAGACGAAAAGCTTTATGCAGAATAATTCAGAAACAGCTTTTGATATAACCTGTATTAATATAAAAAAGTTTGGCCTTTTTAATGATTTATTAGGGATTGAAGCTGGGAGACAGATGTTGTGTTTTATTGCCCAGCACCTTTATACATTTCTTCATACAAAAAAGGCTGTTTTTGGGCGTCTTGATAGTGATAGTTTTATTGTTTGTGCGCGAAGTGCAGACAATATAGGGCCTGAATTGTTAAAAATATTCAAGGAACACTTACATGAATATGTAGTTACTATTAGGGCGGCTGTAGCTATAGGAATTTATCATGTAGAGGATATTAATCTCCCGGTACATATTATGACTGATCGTGCGCATTTTGCTGCCTACAAAGATATGGATAATTATGCAAGCACTCTTAGCGTCTATGTTGAAAAAGATAGGATTTGTATGCTTAAAGAGCAGAGCATGGTTAGCGAAATGCATAGTGCTTTAGAACATGGTGATTTTAAGGTTTATTATCAACCTAAATTTAATTTAACAAATAATCTACTTATAGGTGCGGAGGCTTTAGTAAGATGGGAGCATCCTACTAAAGGGGTTATAGACCCTGGGAATTTTATTAGCATTTTTGAAAAAAATGGCTTTATAACTTTTTTAGATGAATATGTCTGGGAACAAGTTTGTATATTTATTAATAAGGCAATAGGCGAGGGCTTGCAAATAGTACCTATCTCTGTTAATCTTTCACGAGTTGATATTTATAAAGAAGGACTTTGTGATAGACTTTGTGCCTTGCGTGATAAATATTCCATACCAGCTAACTTATTGGAGCTGGAAATTACTGAAAGTGTTTACACAGAAAATTCAAAACAGTTAATAGCAGTGGTAAAACAGCTTAAGGCTGCGGGTTTTAGAATTGCCATGGATGATTTTGGCAAAGGATATTCTTCACTGAATATGATAAACGAAGTAGCTGTAGATGTTTTAAAACTAGATATGAAGTTTATGGAAAATCTTGAAACAAAAAATAATGGTAGTAATGCATTTTCTTTTGTCGTGAATTTAGCGACATGGTTGGACTTACCGATTATTGCCGAAGGCATTGAAACAGAAACACAAGTAACTTTTTTGCGTAGCTTGGGTTGTAATATGGGACAGGGATATTTATTATCACATCCCCAAAAAGCAGAGGTTTTTACCAGTACCTTAGGAAATTTTGAAAAACAGACAGTTAGGGAAAAAAGGCTAATTCCTAAAAAAAATGGTATCATTGAAGAATTTTGGCGACATAATTCTATTGCCAGCAATATCTTCAATGTTTTTGTGGGAGCCTTGGCGCTGCTTGAAGAGCATGGTAAAATGTTATCTATTATTAGAGCTAATGACAGATTTAATAATATTTTCGGACAAGCAAAATTGGATTTGATGTTTCGTAACCATAATGTGTTAGATGGCATACACAAAGATGATCTTGCTGGATTTATAGCGATGACTAAGACTGCAAAAATTAGCAAGGAGGAAGTTGCTTTTGATAGTCGGTGGAATACGCTAAAAAAAGGCAAGGTAGTTTGGCTCCACAGTAATATGCGAGCTATTTATCATGATAGCCAAAAAACTATATATCTTTGCTCTATAGAAGATATGACGGTGCGCAAAGAGGAAGAGATAAAGAATAAAATTAATAATAGACGCTTGCAGATGATATTAGCAGAGTCAAAAATAAATGTTTGGGAATTTGATATTGCTTCACAGACTTTTATGACTAATAAAGCAGCTATGAGACGTTTTGGGCTAGGTGGAGAAGTTAAAAATATCAAAGACATAGCAGAAACAGCGGGTATTATCCATCCTGATGATCAAAAAAAAGTAGAAGATTTTTATTCTAAAGTTGCTGTAGGACAACTAGCTATTCCCTTAGTGGTTAGAGTAAAACCTAGCCGTGAAAAACAATATATTTGGCTGCAATTTAAGTATGGTATTGTGAAAAATGATGCAAGTGAACCTATTAGGGCCGTTGGCGTAGTATTAGATGTTTCTAAGCAAAAGGAAATGGAGGCAAAATATAACAGGGAAGTTAGCTATAAGCGGAATGAAATTAAACGGTGCAAGGCATTTTATGAAGTAGATTTAACGACGGATCGGATTGTCTATACTTCCTCGGAACCAGTTTGTGCACATTGGAATATTGAGAAAAATAGCTATTCCGAAATTTTATCACAAGTTGTAGAAACAAATGTCCAGGGAGTATTTCAACAGGATTTGTTATATTTTATTAATACTAAGGACCTGATTGAATTATATGAATCCGGTACTTTAGAGGTCAAAAAGGAGTATTTACGTAAAGATAAAGAACATGAGGGTAGCCAATGGTATAGGAGTAGATTTAGTTTTGTCCGTAATCCCACAAATCAACATAAGGGAGTATTTCAACAGGATTTGTTATATTTTATTAATACTAAGGACCTGATTGAATTATATGAATCCGGTACTTTAGAGGTCAAAA
>Ga0183099_1000357_pt1 | contig 35088 bp, 54 predicted proteins | sample Biomet1_FD_127788 | JGI IMG/M metagenome (GOLD analysis project Ga0183099, IMG submission 127788) | Microbial communities from bioreactor (seeded with anoxic lake sediment) at LBNL, California, USA - Biofuel metagenome 1 | ecosystem: Engineered > Bioreactor > Anaerobic > Unclassified ... | reverse complement strand
TGTACACTTAAAATATACAAAGTGTACACCTTTTTATTTTTTAATCTAGAGCCTTTCAATATTGCCTGTAAGTATAATCGCAAAAACCAAAAGCACTACAAATAAAAACGAAAAGCGTTAATCCTGCAAGCTTTCAGAAGCGTATTTCAAAAACGAAAAGTGAAAAATCTGGCACACACACATATAAAATCAAATATAAACAGCGTTCAAACACTATTATAATGGCATTTGAACACTGTTTTGCTATATCCTGAAGAAATTATCACCTGCTATGCTTCTGGACGCATCTTCATTAGTTATCTTGATATATCGGAAGAAGTTCTTCTCTGTAGTATGGCCGGTCAATTGCATTATCTCATAGGTTTTCATTCTACCGGTTAGATACAAGTTAGTTGCAGCGCTTCGCCTAGCTGTATGAGAACTCACCATTTCCCACTTTTCTTTGGTTTCAGTAACTAGTTCACCACCCTTAGTGTAATTGAATACAAGCTTCTCATTGAAGCCGATTTCCTTTGCTATTATCTTAATATACTTATTAAAGTATTGAATACATAATCCTCCTGGAACATCACCATTATATTTTGCATAAATGGCCTTGATATAATCATGCATCGGGATTCTAACCTTTGTCTTTGTTTTCTTTGTTAGCTTAACTATAAAACCATCCTGAAAGTTATCAGGAGTAAGCGTTGAATAATCTGAATATCTCAGAGCTGTTAGACATCCGATTATGAATAAGTCACGTATACGCTCTTTCTTTTTGCTCAAACCTTTGAAATAATATATTCGTGTAATATCATTCATGCTAAGATATATAGAGAATGACTCTTCTTCTTTTACGCTAATTTCTTCATATGATGGATCTATCATATAACCGTATATTGAAGCTTTACGCGTCATTGCCTTAACCTTCTCAATGACACCCTTAATCGTATTAATACGCAGGTCCTTATCTTCAAGGTAAATAATAAAATCATCTAAGAACTCTTCATTGATAGAGTTAGTATATAAAACGCAATTATTCTCATCACAGAAGTTATTAAGGTGAGCTATGATAGTAGCATATTGTCTCTGATAACTTTCTGTGGACCTTTTCTTTTTCTTTTCAACGGTTAATTCTATGAAGTCAGTAAATAAAACATTCCTTTTTGGCTCAGATGATCTGAAATGATTAATATAATCCTTATTAGTAATAATTGTGTTTTCCTGATACTCAGGAATAAGTTTTAATGCTTCCATTTTTATATTATTTGTTTGTTAAAAAATGGTCGCAAGCGCTTGAGACTTTTATTTTATCGATGTAATAAAGATACGTAATATAACGTATATAATACGTAATATTTAGTTAAAAAGACGTAATATAGAAGATATAATACGCTTAATTATTATATTGCGAAAAAATTAAATATTATGGTAGAAAAACAGATTAAAGTTATCCTAGTAAGAATCAAATCAACGGGTAAGGAAGATGTTTTCGGAAGTCTGTCAGCTATTTATAGTGAGCATTCAAGCGATGATATTGGATATACATTAAGAAGCTTACAAGGCTTTAAAATTGATGAAGATAATCCCTTCGAAAATGACAAGGTTGAAATAAAAGTATTTCGACTTAAGACAAAAAAGAGAGAGCTATAAAGCCCTCTCTTTTTTATTAATTCTGATTCAAAAGACTGATTCAAATCAGCCCAGATGTGAATTAGTTATGACTGTAATTTGTTCCAATAAATGCGACTTGTTTAAATTTTGAATAATTATTCCTTATTATCCAATCTATATAAGTCATATACATCCAAGCTTCCCATTGATAACCCATTGCATTAAGGTGATAACCAAGTCTATATCTACTAGACCAATCATCAATAAATTTAGGCGCATAAGTATATATATCAATTAGATATACATTTTCAAAAATAGTCGGCATAGACCTAATTACATTATTATACGCTTCTCTATCGGATCCTTCATAGCATAATGTGCTTACAAATATTATCGCCTTAGGCTGTAAAGACTTTATCCTTTGAATAATACCAGCATAATTACCGGCAAAAGTATCTGCATTTAAAGTATAATCACTTAAATTAATGTCAGTAGAAGTATTTCCAACAGTTAAGCCGTTGTAATCATTTGTTCCAAGCGCTATAATATATGCTTGCTTTAGATTAGTTTGAGCACCTCCCCATCCTCTTTCTGATGCGTCATTTATCCAACCTTTTGTCGTTTGTCCTCCTCTAGAAAAGTTATATCCAGTAGCCCCACAAGCTGCACATAGTCTTTGCCCCCAAGAATATTCATATAAGTCAAGAAGGCCATCACTTGTATCCTCTTTTGTATATTCATGTTCCCCAGAAGTTAAGCTATCACCAATAAATCCCCAAGAATGAAAAATGTTAGTAAAACCTGGGGTTTCCTTTATTGTTTCTAAAGGATTACTTTTAATATTAATTCTGTTATCTACAGTATCTATCGAAAATGCGCTATTTATCAAGAATTTGAGATCATCTATTGTATATATATTATCAGCATAATTATTTTCGCTCCTATCGGAAGAAAGCCCAATAATTGATATATCAAAAGTATCTCCTACACTAACATTAGGCGTGTTAGTCTTAGCGGATATTCCAACATGTATAGCAGTACTTCCTGTGAGATTAAATTCAATCGCGTATAATTTATAATCATTGCTAGTATTGATCGTCTTAGAAGCGACAAAAGCACCTCCTGTTGTAAATACAGTTAGCTCACAATCAGCTCCTATTTTGTTAGATTTTAGCTTTATAAAAGCTGTATAATTCCCAGCATTTTTAACTCCAAATGATTTAGTATAATAATATATCCAATTCGGGTATACACCAAGAGATGTTAGTGTTAAGGTTAAGGCATATTTTTCAATATTATTATTTATTGGGTTTATTTGTTTAGAAAAAGCTTGTGTAAGAGAAGCATCGAAATTATTATCTAAAGAACTATTAAGTATATTTCTCTGATATGCTTCGAAAGGATATGTTTTTGATTCTAACGATGTCAAACCCGAATTTATTAAATCAATTTTCGAAATTTTCTCACTTAAACCTTGAATATCAATTATAGAACCGCTTATTTTTGTATAATTAATATCAGTTGTATATCTATAATAGATAGCATTCGATGGAACATCTATAAAAGTTTTTCCATAACCAATACTGTCGAATAAATATCTTCCAACTTGTGCTTTTGATGCATCATAAAAAGATAGATATACGTCTACTGGGTTTGGTCTATAATTGACAATTAATATATTAGTAGCCCCTTTACAACTAAGATAATCTAGTACGGATGAATATCTAGCATCAGTTCTTTCTATACCGCGATCATCAATATAATATCCATTTGTAAATATATCTTTTTTTAAAAGTTCATCGAAAAAGTTCAAATCCGCACCAATCTGAGCTATCTGATCATCTACATATTTCTTAGTAACTAAGAAATTCTTCGTCACCTCATGAGTATCAGGATCAGTGTAACTAATGTATGAAGCATTTGCCCCAGCTGTTACATCAATACCAAGTTTCCAGACTCCCCCAAAACCGTCTGGAGCCTTTATGTACGAAGTTGTCTCTTCTATTACAATTGCTTTGTCTAAGTTAGTAACGGAGAGTTGAAGAGCAGCTATTAATTGCGTTACAGCCTTCTGACTCATTATCTTAGTTGTGCTGTTGCCTGTAACTTGCGTAAGGCTACCCGACTCAATGATAATATCAAGTATTTGAAGCAATAAGTCTCCAATTATTGTATGCGAATTACCAAATATTTTGGTCTGATCTTTGATTGCCTGTGCTGCATTTTTTAAATCTTGTAGTGCCATATTTTAGTTCTTTAATTAGATTGGACATGATGTTAAATTCTCTCTGTAGGCATCAGTAGTTGAAATTGATAGCCCAACTTCTATGCTTTCTACATATTCTTTAAATGCCTCTAGCCTAGCTGTGTAACTTGCTACTGACATCTCAGTAACGTCCTGCGATGTTATCGCACTGTATGTTGAGAATGCACTTAGTAAGCTATACGAGTGCTCATATACCAGTGTTCCGCCTACACTCTTACTAATAGTAAGTGTTTCGGCTCTCTGCATGCCTGTATTCGTTGTTGCCATATTTTATACTTCTGAAATTAGTTTATCTAAAATGTAGTTATACTGATCATCACTGTATGCCATCAACCCTACATCTACTACCTTCTCATTAATATCGTGATCAATAGTATGCTCTATCATTTGAGGAGTAGGATCTGCCGTTTGTCTTGTATGAGTAATTATTGCTGTACGAGTAGCAAATGTTAATGTATTCTGAATTGCTAATGTTATATTGATGCTCAAAGGTGACAGCGATGCGGTAACCTGTATATCGGATGTCGTAGTAAGAGGTATATTGATTGCATGCACCGTTATCGTGTTATCAGGCAATGATATACGCTCACAGACATAATCACTCCAAGTTTGTACGAATGCAGCTTTCTCACAAACATAATCGCTCCACGTCTGCACAAAGTTCACGGCTGCATTATTCAGTGTAAAGCTCTTGCCGGCTAACTTATACTTTTTAATTAGAGCAATTAACCGACGTTCTTTATCAAGTTCTTGCGATGCTACTTTAACGATAAAGTCGTTTGGCAACCCTGTGTCTTCTTCAATGTCTATGCTTAGATTTAGTTTGTCGTGAACTATCTTTTGCAACATGCATACCTGCGATGTTCCTGCTTGATTCATGATTTGCTCGTCACGTAGAGAGACGAATAAATTATAAATCCTCACTACAGGAGATATTAAGGCCTGTAGAATGGCAAACACTGTCACTCTTCTAAGAGGGTGAGGTAAATTAGTTATTATTAATCGGTTCCAGTTCATAGTTAATCCAATGAATAGGTTATTGTTGTGTTTGTTGCATCAAGGGAAAAAGCCCCGGATGCAGCGTCTATTTTTCTTCTCTCTGCTGCCGTACCATCCCAATAGCTAGATGTAAGTTCCACGTCTTTCACGCCTTCAGTTGCTTGCAAGGCATCTACCAATGCAGAAGAATAGAATACTCCACCGTATTTTATGCCATTCAAGTATGCAGCTATAGCAAGATCAACAGGTTTTGTTCCGTCTGTTATCTTTGTGCCGGTACTATCAAGAATAAGAGGATCATAATAAATGCTCAAAGTAAGACCTAGCAAATCAGGGTTTTGGCTTACAAATAGATAGTGCGTACCTGCTGCGCCTATCCTGCGTATATAGGCTTCAAACGCTGTTTTTTGTTCGGTTGTTAATGCCAACTTATTAGTGCCTGAATAATAAATCTTTAGTTTTGTTACACCTTCGTCAGTCACTTCCCTTATTGCTGCGTACTTCACGATCTGTTTTGTTAAATCGACTACAGCGTAACCGAACTTATAAGATGAGTTATTGAATACCAGATCATCACCGTATTGGAAGGCAAGGGCCGAACTATAATACCAGGGTATTGAAGTTACTATTGCATTGTCAATCTTAGTAGTGATATCACTAGAGAAAGCATCAAACAAGTTTTCCAGCGTCCAGATAGCGGTTGCCACGATGTATATCATTATGCGCTCCAAGCTGACTATTGAGAATATATTATCAAATACATCTATATCACTGAATCTGTATATATTCCGAAGTTGTGCGTTTGCCATGAAGTTAGCCTTCATGTCATTGCCTATCTCTGCTATTGTTCTTGCCATCTCTTTACTTATTAATTGAATGCTAAATCGAATGAATCATCAAATAAACGGGAGTCAACATCTCCATCAAAGCCAGTCACCGCATGAATGTTATTCGCCTTGTAATAGTCAACCACTCGTTTGTTGACAATATTATCAGATGAATAATCAAGCTGTTGACCTGCTGTTAACAGGTCTGTTACTGAGAGGTTGTTTTCATTTGCAAGCGTGAATACCGCTTCCGCACTTCCGTACACCTGAACCGCAATATCTGCTAAACATTGATTGTTGACTACCGTTACTTTCATATCTTATTTATTTTTTATTTCTTCTTAAACAGCCATTTAAAGACCGTTTGAATACCATTTGAACGTATCTTAAGAATGAGGCTTAAAATCCAAATAGCCAACAATCCTAGTATTATGCTGAACCCCCAGACGCAAGCTCTCTGATACCAATTCAATTCTTTATCTTTATATATAATCTCATGCTTCACAACCGGATAAGGAACAGGAATGCGAATACTATCTTTTATTGAAGTATCTTTAATTGTAGCTTTAACCGGAATATCAATAGGAAGAATATTAAGTGAATGTGATATATAACCATCTTTGACTTTCACCCAACTATCCGCATATTGATTAAATAAATGAGATATCGTATCTTTAGGAAGCATAATTATTGTTTCCTTAGATGGAGACAATTGAACTTGTATAATAGTATCCCTTAACGTCTCTGTCGTTTTAACATAATGAGTCGTCTCAACTGGTATATACTTCGTAGTTCCCGAACAGGAGCTGCAAGCTAAGATTATTACCATGATAATCGTTGCAATTCCGAAACCTATACATGCAGTTGGTTTCCTGAAATCAGGCACATGCCCGCACGACTTACCTAGTTTCAAATAAAAAATCAATCCTATCAGGCAAATGGCCCAAATGATTAGTGTGATTATAGTTCCCATGTTATTCTGCTTTTTCAAAAGTTAAATAATAATCCTCACCTGGAATGAATTGATTGTATGCTGGACAATCTTCCATTATAGAAATCTCAAGATTACCACATGGAGTGTACTTTGTGAAATCTGCATTTTCACCTTCATGGCCACACACAGCTTGCATATTCACAGATTGTTGACCTTTGTAATTCGTAACGCTGTTACATTTAAATTTTGCTTTTACTTTCATAATTGTTTTGATTGATCTTGATTATTAATATTATTATTAGTTTTCTTCTGTGAAAAATAGTCCTTTAGCATAGGTATCTGATTTTTTATCTGTACACTCAATACATAATATAAAATTGACAGATAAACATTATCCGGGTATCGGCGATGTAAGTTTTCACTGATACTAAGTACTTCGATATAAGTTGCTACGATTGCCTGCCATTTCAGAATGTTAAGTAAAAGCCCTCGTGCTGTTGCTCCATCCCCTGCATTAGTATATGCTGCCAATAGCGATAAGACAACGCCGATAATCATTGTACCGACGAATACTCCAATGTATATAAGCCACTTTCTAAAGCAATTCCGCATTGGTCTACTTTCAATACGCTTGCCTTCGAACTTGCTTGCCTGAATACCTGTTACTAAGTCGATCAATGTTACGAGTGAGAAGATAATAAGCGCATATAGAACAGGTTCAATGCTGTTGATGCATCCTTGCGCAATAGCAGTTATAACTGCTAGGAAGGTTAATACGATTTTGTTTGATGTTTCCATTTTATGTTTATTATTGAGTTATTTACTAAAAAACAAATCAGCTTCAGCAGCCCTGCGTTTAATCAACCCTTGCCAAATCTCACCATCTGCATACTTCCACTTTGAGAATTCAAACCGGATAAGGTTTTCGCTGTCCTGTGTCTTAATCCTCTTTAAAAGCGTACTGGTTTTCAAATTAGCAAACCCGATATTGTAACAAAAGGAAACAAGCGCATCGAATTGATTCTGAGTAAGAGTAAGGCCAAGACTATTAATCATACTTTCACGAGCTATAAGGTCTTGCTGTAAACTTTTTACGGCTGTTGCTTCATCCTTTACCTTGCTATACTTGTATGCGAGTTCCTTATTAGCAATGCCTTTAATCATCTGCCCTTTATCATCAAGGATGGCGTGGCCGTAACCTTCCGTCCAATATCCTGCCGGACACATTTTTGGTTGTAGTCCTATCTTTGTTAAGTCCCCATCGTGCATACTTTCAAAGTGCTTTATTAATGCTATGCCTTTATCTCCTGTTTTCATTATCTTATTTGTATTCAGCATCAAGGATGACGCTGCTTGTTGTCAACTTAATATTATTCACTGTCTGATTATCCATTTCCAACGTTTCCCGAATCTTAGTTCTCCACAAAATTGGATTATGATCTAAAATCATATCCTGAATACCTACACCCATAATCGGGTTTTCTTTGATTTCACCTGGATAAGCTTCAAGTAATATTGCCTGATTTTGAGCAAGAATATCACCTACAACAAGACCCTGTATCTTTCCGTCCGATAGCGTTTGTATGCTTATCTTCACATCTAGCTTATCTAATTGTATTCCCTTCATCCTAATGCTTTATTTTAGTATCCTCTATTGCCGTGAATACTTCTTTGTTCGTAATAGTTGCAAGTCCTGCTTTAATTGTTGTGAGCAATGCTGCTCCACCATCTGTACCAGGAGTTGCAACTCCGTTATTGATTGCCGATAAAATGCCATCTATCCTTGCCGTCATTTTATCCAGTTGCGTTTTCAGTTCGTTGATCTTGATTAACCCGCCAAGTGCCCCACCATTTAATGTGATAGATTCAATCTCATCACAACTCAAGACAACCAATTCGTTGAGGTCACCACTAAGGCTTCCTAGTATTACCACAGAATTGACCTTAGGAACGATAATAGTCTGGTTTGAATTATCCGTTATTGATGCTCTTAATCTAACGCCTATCAGTTCAATATCATCAATTGTCACCGTGCAGGTATTACCGTCAACAGCCTTAACAACTCCCTGCAAGATGGGGCTTGTTGCTACAGGGACCATGCCCTTTAATTGTTCTGCTAATTTCCTGTACGGATCCATATATTTTAATTTAATTTTATTCCTACTTCTATTTTTCGGCTTCCGCCACTTGCTCCAAACTCTGTTGTTACGGATGTTATAAAGTACTTCCCATCCTTTTCAGGATAATCCGCATCGTGAAGTATTGCACTGTCACCCGCTTCTGCATAAGGCACAAGCCAAGTATCAAAACTTCCTTCATATCCGTCATAACTCAATCTTTTTGCTTCAATCTCACCTCTGCGCTTCATTGATGCAATATCAGATGTTGCGCACATTATTTCTTTTTTATCTCCTCCTGTTGTCCCGGTCTCTATCTTTCGAACTGTACCGTCGGGCAACAAAGCTTTTACAACAACTCTAATTTTTCTGTCTGCCGATGTACGATATTTCAGATCAGACTTTTCAATATTATATGCAAAATCATATCTTCTGTTTTTACCCACCTTTTCAGCAGGTGCATGTACATGCAATGTTCCATTTTTCAGATATATATCTGCCCCGCATTCTTCCTGTACTTTCTTCAGTACGTCGAATCCTGTTGCTGCATTAATTGTAAACTTCGTATAAGTCCATTCATAAGAGCAATTCAACTTATAAGATAGCCCGCAACCCTTAATCACATGGTTAAGCAGACTCTTAATTGTTATCGCTTTAAATTGCACATTAGCCAGATCTTTGCGAAATAGAAAAAGATCATCTTCACACTCCAGGGTGATGCTTCCATCATCTGTTCGAATAGCCTGCAACCAACCTTTGAACTCTTCTAATATGCCATATTCTGTATATCCAATCCCAATACTTACCTGATCACCACGTTTCAGTTTGCTTTCTACTTCCAGCGCTTTCCCATATTCAGAAGCAGGCAGCACAATAGAAGCCGTATCTGCAAGCAGTTCCACGCTGCTATGAATGGAGACCTTATCAAGCATCCCAATCTTATAACCTCCTACGTATATGTCATGCGCCATGTTCAACATATCATTCAGATTTAATTAAATCATCACCGGTTAAGAGCAACTTATATACATCATCACTGTAAGCCTTTATCTTATATGCCTGATTAGCCGGACCGCTTGTGAAAGGAAAATCAAAATCATCAATCACTATCCTGCTAATACTGTATATCTCGAAAAGAGGACAGAGAACAGACAGACTTGCCGATTCACAATAACCTCTTAATTTCCTAATGTCTGCTTCCGGGTATTTATTTGATGCTGTTAAGTTCATCAACAAACCCTCAATGTTTATCTCATAATCGCCTTGTGTCCAGCGTTCTTTAATTGAGCCTCTTGTTTTTCCTTTAGACACATCCCTTTTTACAATTACATTGTGTCCGTGAATAGATACCATCGGCTCAACAGGAATAGTCCAATACGCTGAATCGGGTTCATCAGTTCTTTTAATTTGTAAAGGCATTGTCATTGGTATGCCTAGTGCGTTTGACTTAATAGCTTCTGTAAGTTCTTCATCTGTTAAGTCAGTTAGTCTAAGATCAGAAGTATTTGGTTGAGCAACCGGATTACTTCCATTTATAAGCAGATAAGGAGGAAACACACCACCTAGTGTTCTGCTATATATGTTTTCTAAAACAAATCTTGTTAACGTCTTCATTATCTTGCCGAACTTGTTGCTATCTCTAGCGATCTAGTCATACACTCAATTACAATCTTCTCTAATTCCCGTGGATTTGTTTTATCCACCATAGTGACATGCAGGTTTTCAAAGAACTTGCCTACATTTACCGTAATAACATTATTCTTCGTTCCACCCGTTACTGCGCTTTCAGTTGTTGATTTCCCGTTTCCGGTACCACCTGCACCTGTTATAGTTGCCCCACTTTTTGCGCCTTTAACTCCAGGCGCTTTAATTCCGTCATTTACTTTCTGAACAGCAGCTTGCTGTCTCTTCTGATAGTCGTAAGTTGCAGAGAACTTGCCAACAACATTTTTACTTGATTGAGCAGCCTTTTGCAATGCATCAATGCCTAATACGCCAGATGCACCTTTCTTTGCATCTTCCCATGCGCCACTCCAATCGCCTTTAAACATCTTAGAGATGGCGCTACCTAATAAGCCAATACCTTTAATCAATCCTGTTATTCTGTCTATTACATAGTCTTTTAGTACATTTCCAAAACCTTTAATAGTATCCCACATTGTGAGTAAGAATGCTCGGAAACCAGAGAACTTATTCCAGGCTAAGCCAACACCTACAATGAGGGCAGCAAATCCAGCAATAACAAGGCCGATTGGATTAGCTATGAATAAGAAGTTAAGAACTCTTTGAATAATTGTATACGCCTTTACAACTCCACCTAATATACCCATCGTTATGCTCATTGCATTTGCTGCAATGGTGAATCCTACAATTGCGGCAATACCTGCCCATATATAAGGGCTTCCAGCTTTTAAATAAGCAAAAAATATAATCATCACATTGCTAACGAAAGTAATTGGGCCTGTCAAACTATCGAATAATTTAGAAAGCCAATCTATTGCAGGACCAAGTATTGGTACAATAGCTTTGTAAATAATAAGCATTTTTCTTGCGATAGAATCCATCAACGTAGATAGCTTACCTCCAAGTGTCTTCCCTATCTTATCAGTCATACCATGAAAGCGTCCTCCTTCTCCAGTGGCATGCCTAAAGGCTAATGTTACCATATCAGAAGATACTTTGCCTTTCTCCATTTCCTTTTTAAGAGTTCCAAGAGATTTGCCTGTGAGTTCTGAAATGTCTTGCAAAGGATTATATCCGGCATTAATTAACTGCAATAAGTCCTGCCCCTGAAGTTTACCCGCAGCTGAAATCTGAGAAAAAGCAAGTGTTAAAGACCTTAGTTTATCTTTATCTCCCATTGCAACATCTCCGAGCATTCTCATATTTGGCATTACATTTTGAAGAGATATTCCAAAGCCAAGCATCGTTTTTGCTGCCCCTTGTATATCAGCTCCTCCATAAGGAGTAGTGTCAGCATACTTATTCATTTCTTTCATTAGTCCAGCAGCTTTCTGCTGAGAACCTAATAGCACTTCAAATGAAATCGCAGTTTGTTCATTAGTCATACCAAGTTTAGCAATTACTCCAATCCCTGCACCTATAGCCACAATAGGATTAGTAAAAAACTGAGCACCCGGCAAACTCATTATTGCTTTTCCTAATGAATTGCGCATTGAAGAAGCTAACCCAACAGAGCTTTTGTTTGCTTTGTCAAGGTTATCCTGAAGGCGAGCAACCGAAGAGGTTACTCCGTTGTCCTTCATTTGCATATTTATTAGGAATTGCAGAATGTTCATTATTGATTTGCTTTTGATTCGCGCTCCCGGATATTATTTAACTGAGCTAATTTTTCAGCCCATTCTTCATCCGAAAGATTATTAGGATTGATGTGTAGATAGTATTCGAGTAGGGTATTGATATACCCCACCTGATTATCTTGTTCTAGTCCTGAATAGGACTCTATAACTTTTTTAGCTGTGCCTCCTTAACCTCTACCAGTTCGGCAAGTTTCGGACAAACTGCTAAGAATAATTCGTCATTAGTTTGAATTTCTTCATCACCTGCAAGCCAGCAAGCCTTTAACAGAATTTCGTTGAACTTGATAGGGTCTTTAGCAGCCACAGTTGTTCCATATGACAACTCGTGTCGTGTTGGTTTTCTAAGGAAACAACTTTTTTCACCTACTGAAACTTCACATACATAGCCGTGCTTCTTTTTCCAATCTGCAATTTGTTCTTTTGTAGCTTTCATATTTTTTTATTTGAATGGTGTTTAAATGGTTTTTAAACACCATTTGCCAACTTAATGACAAATGGTGTTTTTCTTATACTTTATGAAAATCAATATCAAGAGCAATAGCCGGAAGTTCAATTTCCATAAACTTATCACCTTGCTTAAGACTTTTTGGAATTTCGGTGAATTCTACATTCTTGATTACATCGGTAACAATAGCATCTCCTTTAGATGGATTACCAAAGCATACAATAACATTAAATACAATATCCAATGGATCCTTATTGGGGCTTGACTCAATAATTGCTTCAAGTTCGCTCTGCAATAAACCTATTGAAGGTTCATAGCTTTTGTTTCCTCGCTGAATAGAATGAGGTTTATCTCCCTTGGCATAAAGAGCTTCTTTTTCCTGCTTAGAGCCATATTTAATGGAGCGAATACCTGTGATATCCCTTCCAGCAATTACAACCGTCAAATCAGAGAACTCATATTCATTACTGTTAAACATATCTTATTTATTAAGCGACTTGAAAGCCGAGGTTAATAACTATATCCCTTGCATACCCGAATGGGCGAACCTTTAGAGTCATTTCTATCTTTGAAGTAGAAAGAACATTTTGCGTTGCATCAATAAAGCAGGTACAACCTTTTTCACCTTTTGTGAAGTCTGCACTCAATTCACCGTTTGCTGTCATTGCCGATGCTATAGCATCTTCAACAAGAGACTCCCAGTGTTTGATAATAGCCGGCTGCATGGTGCCATCTTCGTTGATATATACCTCATCAAGTAATTGTTCCGTCATTGTCAAGTTGGCAATACGGCAAGCCTTATCAATTACACGGCGATTAGCCAGGTGAGCATAATCATCGGTTGAGATACAAGCCATTCTATCATCAGTGAAGAAGTATCCGGCTTTTCCAACGTAATTACGAAGAGTTACATAACCCTTATCGTTAATAGTTGTTGCATCATCAATAGCATTCTCTACCAACTTAGCCCCGATATACATTGCAGAAGGATATAACGCGCCATCTTTCACACGTCCAATATTCCGTTGAACAGGAATAGAAGCAATACGTCCGGCAAGAATACCTATTGCAGCATCATCACTGCTTACAACTGTATCACCGATGAAGATCATCGCCTTGTTCTTTGTTTCAGTAGCCAAAGTTTTTAATGCACTTGCCGAAACAAAGTTTCTTCCTTCGAGAATAACGAATATTGGAGCATTAAGAGTTTCTTTTGCAAAGTCGGCCAAAGCCTGCGCTTTTGGTAAAGCTGCAAAAATATCACTGTCAAGACCATCACTTGTAACAGGAGTATAACCGGATGCCGGCTGTCTTCCTAATACAATACCTCTTATTGCTCCATTCTGAGCAGTAAGAAAGGTCTTCAAATCACCAGTAGCAACATCACACAGATCAGACATAGTCTTTGTATCTGCATAAGCTAAGATGATAACTTTTGTTCCTTCCGGTGCCTCCTGATAGAACTCACGCACCATTTTTTCAAGTGCCGGGTTATTTTCAGCCGTTACGCCTAAATCAGCTAACGCACTGTAGCGATAGATGGTATAAGGAGTACCAAGGGCAAAAGTTGTTGAAACGGCTGTCCCGTTGGTTACGAGAGCGAGGAGACCATCCTCACTCTCTGCAACGGTACCTAACAGCCCATTCAAATAATTTATTGTTATTTTAGGTAAAGCCATTTGCTTTCAAATTATGCTCCAGGAGCAGGTTGAGAAAGATTAATAACAGCAGTTTCAGCAGTTCCGGTCAAGGAAAGAGTGATAGAGCCAGATTTAGCAGTTTCACCTGCATTAGCAGCAGCAGTGATCATCAAGCCCCATTCATTTTTTACAGCAGTGAATCCGACAGGAGCAGCGCCAACAGTATATGCACTAGTTGCAGTTACTACTACAGCCTGATCAGAACCTTCAGCAGGGAATATCAAATCTTCAGGAGTTACTTCAATAGAATCAATAACACCACCACCTGAGCGAGCATCAAGAACGATGCATTCTTCACCAAAGGCTACATTGGTATCCATCTTCATCAACATCTTGAAGAAATAGCGTTCTCCAGAGTTGGTAAGTTTATCAATCTGAATAACATTAGAATCATCGACAAGACTTGTTGCGCCCCACATATTAGTAGTATTATCCATTCCGCAGATAGTTGCGATAATCAAACCTGAAGGCCAGTTTGCCAATGACTCAATCTTAATACCTTTGTAAGAAGGTACATTCATTGTAGTATAGTCGGCTCCCTTATTAGGTTGCTGAGTAAGTTCTTCATCGTACTGATCAAAATCAGCAGTACTCATCACAATTCTAAGTCCTGGGTTACTACGCATTGCAAGTGGAATAGCAGCTTTAACAGCTTTCAATTTACCAAGCATAGTAGTTAATCCGGTTGGATCAACAACAATACGAGAGTTATTACTCATAATACGAGTAACAATACCGTTGAATAATTCAGTATCACTATCACCAAATACACCATTGATCATATGATCTCCAAGTTCGAACTTGATTGTTTTAGCCATTTCAGCCAATAACACATTCTGAGCTTCAGGTGGAAGTTCTGAGAACACAAGATTACCCTTAGGTTGCCATTTTCTCCAAATCTTTTCAAAACTCTTAGGATTGAAAGTAGTGAATGCCATAAACTCCTGAGGAGTAAGAGTTACTTCACTGTATTCGAAATCTCCTTTGCCATCTGAATCAGTTGGTTGCTCAACTCTTTTACGGAGCATCTTACCAGTCTTAATTCTCGGGATAGAGAATTTATCAGTTACATCCGGCTCAATGCGGATAAGACCTTTTTCTACAAGTTCGTTACCTGTTGATGCAAGTACAAGTATTTGCTCTAGTACCTCACCGTTATAATTCGAATTCTTTAAAATAATTGCCATAGTAGAGTAATTTTATTTTTTGTTATTATTTGCAATTTCTTCCATGCGAATTTCCCATGGACTTTTAGTTTCTTCCTTACCTGCATCAAGCAAGTTAGTCATTACTCTTTTTTTAGGCTTAAGAGTATTGATAACTTCGATAGCATGTGCTTTGTCTTTTTCAAGTAAAGCGGTGTAAGTAACTCGATGAGCTTCAGAGAAACGTTCTTCGTTAATTGCAGTATCTACAATAGTCTTGATCTCTGCTGCCTCAGCTTCTTTTGCTTTATTCTCAAATACGGTGATCTTTCCTTTAAGTCCTTCGACTTCATTTTCAAGACCGGGAACCTTTGCAGCTCCTTCTTCGAGCGCTGCAATATGCTGCAACACAGCATTATCATCCGCGCAATTGGCGAACGATGGACGTTTTCTTAATTCTTCGAACATTTGTTTATTATTTTGAGAGGTTATTAATCTGTTTTGAAAGACAGCGTAAATTTGTTTAGGAGTATTGACATACGCAGGAAGTGGCTCTTCTACATCATAGATTTCATCAACCAAACCCATGTCATACGCTTGCTGAGCAGTGAGCCAATGGTCCTTACCATCGAAGTACATGCTGATAATATCTTGTTTTGGCTTTCCGCATTTATCAGATATCATCTGAGCCAGGGTATCTTCAAGTGATTGAATGTTATTGATTACTTCTGTAAGGTCTGAGGCTGTTCCGTATGCACCACCCTGCACGCTGTGTATCATTAACTGAGCATATTTACTCATCTTAAGTGGCTTTCCGCATAATGCAATGATAGAAGCAATAGAAGCAGCAATACCATCTATATACATAGTAATGTTTGCCGAACTATTCTTAATAGCGTTGACAATAGCAATACCCGAATATACTTCACCGCCTTCACTGTTAATGCGGAAGTCAATATTCTTATATTGGCTTTCAAGTTCCATCAACTCACGTACTATATCGGCACTGCTTTGTTGTCCTTCCCATCCTGAATCACCAATTGATCCATATAATAGAACGCAGGCTGCATCGGTACCAGGGATAACATTAAAAAACTTCTTCATAAACAAAACATATTAATTGTTTTTACATCTAAGCAATGCAAAGGTGAGACAAAAAAACAGGCTTGTCAATAGGCATTTACCATGATGAAATATTGTAAATCAATGATATAAGTACAATATATTATAGTGGAACAAGAGGGTTGCAAACACGCTATAACTTAACCATCTTTGCAATAAATAAGTAAAAAGATATGGCAGATTTAACCACAGTACAAAAGAAAGAATGGGCGGGCATGCTCTATCTTAAAGAGAACCTTACTCAGCAGGAAATAGCCGAAAAGGTGGGAATTAGTCGGCAAACGCTTGGAAAGTGGGTAAAGACGGAAAAGTGGGAAGAAAGACGCACAGGAATCACTTTAACACGTGAAGATCAGATTGCCAATCTGCACCGCCAAGTGGCCGAGATCAATAAAAAGATAATTGAACGCCCTGAAGGTGAACGATTTCCTAATTCTCAGGAAGCAGATGTGATAAGCAAGTTATCAGGTGCCATTAAGAAGATGGAGACAGATGTAGGTATAGCCGACATTATCAGTGTTGGTATGCGGTTTATCAACTGGCTTCGTCCTGTAGATCTTGAAAAAGCAAAAGAGATCACAAAACTTTGGGATGCATTTATAAAAGATAATATCTGATGAAGCAGAATGAAAGAGACGCAATTAGAGAATGGGAAGAGTATAAACAAGACATTGCCAACTCCACCCCGGTAGATATCCACATGACTCATGCGGAAATTGAGAAAAAGCGTATCTACTTGGAAGCTCACCCAATAGAGTGGATTCAGTATTTCTTTCCGAAATATGCCAGTGCTCCTTTTGCTCCATTTCATAAGAGAGCTATTACAAGGATTATAGCTAATGATGAATGGTATGAAGTATTGTCCTGGAGCCGTGAGCTGGCCAAGAGTACTATTGCCATGTTCATTATTATGTATCTGGCATTAACAGGAAAGAAAAAGAATATAGTATTGTTCAGTGCCACTAAAGATAGTGCAGAAAGATTATTGAAACCATATCTTGCAAACTTTGAAGCAAACGGAAGGTTAAAGGCTTTTTACGGAGATCAGCAAACAGTTGGTTCGTGGACTTCAACGGAATTTCTTTGCAAGTGTGGAGCTTCGTTCATGGCAATAGGTTCGGGTAATGCTCCACGTGGTAGCAAGAATGAGAACATTCGACCTGATATCCTTTGTGGTGATGACTTTGATACGGATGAAGATTGCCGTAATCCAGACACATTAAATAAGAAGTGGGATTGGTTTGAAAAAGCTCTTTATCCTACACGTTCCATTTCTAAACCTACATTAGTACTTTGGTGCGGTAATATAATTGCTAAAGATTGCTGTATAACAAGAGCCGGTAAGATAGCCGATCATTGGGATGTTGTTAATATCCGGGATAAAAATGGAAAGAGCACTTGGCCCGACAAAAACACGGAAGAGTTTATTGATATCTGTTTGGGTAAGATCAGCACAAAGGCACAACAGGCTGAATATTATAACAATCCGGTAAGTATAGGTACCATCTTCACAAAGATGGTTTACGGTAAAATACCTAATCTTAAGAAATTCAAATTCCTTGTTATATATGGTGACCCGGCACCGGGAGAGAATAAAACCAAAAAGGCATCATTCAAAGGTGTTTTCCTGTGCGGAAAGCTTAACGGAAAACTATATATTATTAAGGGTTTTCTGGACCATTCTTTGAACTCGGTTTTTATCTCTTACTATATAAAGTTGCTTCAGTTCGTTGCGGGTAAAGTTCCTGTGTATTGCTACATGGAAAACAACAAGTTGCAGGACCCATTTTTCAAACAAGTATTTAAACCTCTTGTTAAGAAGGCCAAGGAAGAAGAGAACATTTCACTTAACATTATTCCCGACGAAGAACGGAAAACGGATAAGGCCGTGCGTATAGAAGCTAACCTTGAACCGTTGAATCGTGAAGGTGATTTAATATTGAATGAGGATGAACAAGACAATCCGCACATGCAGGAACTTGCAACTCAATTTGAATTGTTTGAAATGACGTTACCTTATGCAGGCGATGGACCCGACTGTATTGAGGGTGCTAACCGCATACTTGACAAAAAACAGATATCACTTCAACCGAATATGGTTATCAAAGCTGCAACTTTTACGAAACGAAATAAATACAGACAATGAGTACATTTATTAGTATAGAAGATTACGATGCAAGTATTCACCGCGATATACTCGACTCAATTACGCGTGAAGATACGGCAATAGTTGAGATTTGTGAAGACAGAGCCATTCAGGAAATGAAGAGCTATGTAAGTGATAGATATGATGTTGTTGCTTTATTCCCTGATGCACCAAAAGATGGTGCAACAGATACAAGAAATTCACTCGTATTAATGATGGCTATTGATATCGCTGTGTACCATCTATTTTGCATTCACAATCCTCAAAAGATGTCAGTAATTAGAAAGGATAGATATGACAGAGCGGTTGAGTGGCTTAAACAGGTAATGCGCGGACAAATCAATATAGAAGGCGCTACAAAAGTTTCATCTGATGAAATGGCTTTAAAAAGTAGTTTCCACATAGTAAGTAACACAAAAAGAGTAAATCACTACTAAGATGGCAAAGAACAAATATAAAAAAATAACCGAAAACAAAATCACGGTTAGTGGTAACATTCCACGTCCGGGGCAAGTTGCACCGGCTACAATCATAATCAATCAACCTCATCGTTTCGGTATTGATATATCTACGTTCATGGCTGCTATCCGTGGAGCTGAGAATGTAGACTTCACCCGAAGAACTAAGCTATATGACCTATATAGTGAAATCCTGATGGACCCACACTTAACCTCTGTAATTAACAAACGTAAGAATGCGGTAATGTCTGTACCTATTGAATTTCACCGTGATGGCAAACCGGATGATGCAATTAATGAAATGCTCAACTCGCCATGGTTTTACGAGTTCATATCAGATGCACTTGATTCTATCTTCTGGGGATGTTCATTAACTCAGTTCTTCCGTGATGGCAATTATCCTGATTATGACCTTGTGCCAAGGAAACATGTTGATCCGGTGCGTAAATTAATATTAAGACACCAAACAGATACAAATGGTACATCGTGGGATGATTATTCAGATTTACTTTTTATCGGGAAAGAAGATAGTCTGGGATTGTTGGCTCAAGCAGTACCGTATGTTATCTATAAGAGAAACACCATGGCCGACTGGGCGCAGTTCTCTGAAATATTTGGTATGCCTATACGTGATTATACTTACGATACTTCAGATGAAGACCTACGTTCTCAACTCATTAATGATGCAATGGAACAAGGTTCTAATGCTGTATATATCCATCCAAAGGATTCAGGACTAAATCTAATTGAGAGTGGTAATAAGTCGGGTAGTTCTCAATTGTACAATGACCTTAAAGATGCCTGCAACTCTGAACTAAGTAAACTGATTCTTGGCAATACGCTTACTACAGAAGCGGGGAAGAAAGGTACTCAGGCACTTGGAACAGTACACAAGGAAATAGAGGATGAAATTACCAACGGAGATAAAAAGTATATCCTTAATCTTTTGAATTACAACTTTGCCGATACACTTATTAATTTAGGTTTTGATCTATCCAATGGAAAGTTTGTTTTTGTTCCAAAAGAAAACGTAGACACCGCCAAGCAGGCTGATATAGTTGTGAAGATGCAAGGATTAGGACTACCTCTTGACAATGATTATCTATATGAAACTTTCGGCATTAAAAAGCCTGATAACTATGATGCACTATTGAAGCAAAAAGCAGACGAAAAGCTATTATTGCAACAGCAAGAACAAGCAGCCAAGGCAGCAGCAGAAAAAGCAAAAAAGACTAATACTATACCGGATAATACATTTACCAATAAAGAGGAAAACACTTTCTTTAATCGCTTAAAGAGTTTTTTCGCGAAAGCCCCGGAAAACAACGGGGCCGACGAGTGGTAATTGAGAACCTATATTATGGACATAGTTGTTCACAATGCGGAGGACACACGTTTAAAAATGCTGTAGAATCAGGTTTTAGTTTTGATTATGAGTTATTGAAGAAGTCTCTCAAAAGGATTTATGAGGCTGATTTTAACCCTATGAACGAGATTGAGCAGAACTTATTCGATGCAACATTGCAAGTGTTTAACAAGGCAGTAGATGAAGGATATGGCAAGTATGAAGAGAGCGATCCAGAATTTGACTTCTATAATCAGTTACGCACTAACAATGAAGTATTCTCGGCATTCAGAACTCACACAATGCAGAATGATCTGGCCAAACAGCTCATTGATGATAAGGGTGTTCTAAAGCCATTTAAACAATGGTCAAATGACGTTCAAACGATAGTAGATCATCATGTTGAGCGATGGATGCGTACAGAATATGACACCGCTATTCTGCGTGCTCACCAAGCTGCGGATTGGCAACAATTCGAAAGAGAAAAAGATATATTACCCAATCTTAGGTGGATGCCTACAACTAGTCCGGCACCCGATCAGGTGCACAAAGTATTTTGGCAATCAAAATTAACTCTTCCTATAGATCACCGTTTTTGGTTAAGTCATAAGCCAGGAGACCGTTGGAACTGTAAGTGCGCTCTTGAATCAACGGATGAAGATGCAACACCAGGAAGCGATGTTCCTGCAAGCAATTATAAGCCGGATAAAGGTCTTGATAATAATGTAGCCAAGACCGGTGAACTATTCAGCAAAACACATCCATTTATTGCGGATGCTCCAAAAGGTACTGATAAGGTTGTGGATAATTTTATTGAGAATTTAAACAGCAAATAAATGAATACGTTAGAGTTCAGCAAGATAGTAGAGCGTAAAATCGGAGAAATGAACGATCTTGTTCATCGGAAGATGCCTGTGTTTGCCGGACGAATGGCAAAGAGTCATTTTCAGGACAATTTCAGAAAAGGTGGGTTTGTGAACAATGGAGTGCATCCGTGGAAGAAATCAAAGAGAGAAAGCGGTACCGGAACAAAAACATTGTATAAGACATTGCTAAGTAGCAGGAATCATCTGTTTAGTAGCATACAGTATATACCTGGTGATGCGCAGGTAATAATTGAGAACCGTGTACCTTATGCATACATGCACAATGAGGGTGAGATTCAATATGTTGCACCTCACAAAAGAAACAGACTGGCAGCAATGAGCATTCAGGGCAGGAAGGAGATTAAAGTAGGAGGTGGAAATGTGAGAGGATTTACGCGAAAAATACCAAGACGGCAATTCATCGGTGAAAGTGCCGAACTCACAAAGAAAATAGAGGATAAAATGGATGCAGAAGTTTTAAAAATAATAAAAAGCTGATAACATGGAAGAATTATTATTAACGTTGATTGACCGGATAGCAACAGGCATGCCCGAACTTATAACCGTAGATGAAGACTACGGCCAATTAGAAGCACTTGATAATGAAAACACAGATCAATATCCACTTTGTTTTCCTGCGGTGTTGATAGATTCCCCGGACACATCGTGGGATAACATTGGCCAAGGCTCTCAAAAAGGTATCTGTACAGTTATAACAAAGCTAATTATTGATTGCTACGATGATACTCACTACGGGCATCCACATAAAAAAGACTCTACAGATAAGATCACAGAGCGATCAGAGAAAGTAAAAGCCTTGCATAAGCTATTGCAGAACCTACCAGTTGGCGACTCTTCATCTTTGATTCGTACAAGGTCAAGATTCTATACAACAGGAAGAACAGGGATAAAAGTATATGAGATAACATATACATGCGTAGTAAGTGAGGAATTGGAAAAAAATGTAACAGCAAAGAAAATGACAGGTATTAAGATTGTCCCTGGAATAATTCGAGCTGGGCAGCAGTAAGATGTGGTTTTCGAACTTTAGGAACAGGAGTTATAGCAATATCCGTAATGTTTTTACAACTATTACGGATAATTGCCATTATCCGTGCTTCAGTCAGGAAGAACTCTTTTTCTGATAGTACTTTCAAAGCATCATCAAATCTCAATCTCTGAACCTCTGTCCAGTAGTAATAACGTCTGCATAGTGCTTCGTCTCTTTTTGCGATCAGATCTTTGCTTCTTCCGTAACTCATTATTAATTCCCTTTTTACAAAAATAGTAGATTTAACAATATCATGCAAATATTTATAAATCAATCAGTCTTGGAATTATCAACATTCCAATTTTTAACTGATAAGGTCTTATTATCAGGATGATAAACAAGTATCGCCGAACCAGAGAAGTTAATCTTATCATTGCCATAATTTCTATATGTGCCGTTAAAATTAACGCTAATCCATCCCGAATCAGGCTCCACCACATTTGAAAAAGTATTATACGGAGATGGATCTACATGAAATACAGCTTCAGAATTGAACTCCTTATTAACCGCCTCTTTCAATGATTGCTTAACCTCAGACTCATTTTCAAAGTCCTTATTAGCAATCATATCTTCCAATGCTTTTTGTTTTTTCTCAGAAGTCAATGACTTCCATTCAACCACTTTATCAGCTTGTTCTTTCATCACTGTATTAGCATCTTTAGAAGTTAACACTAGAATAAAACAAAGAATAATAAATGTTGCAAATAATAATAATATTACAAATAAGAATTTTTTAATTTTTTTCATGATTAAATATTTGAATTGGTATGTACAAAAGTAGTTTTTATAAATAAATATTCAATCAAAAAGCATATAAACACCATTTAATTAACATTTAAACGTTGTTCGAATAGTTATAAGACTTCATTAATTGCTAACACCGGATATTTGCAATGTTATCGCGATAAAACAATAAATGTAGTATTAACTAAAAAAGAAAACAAAATGAGTGTAAAGTATTCAGTAGTAGCATTGCATAACCCAAGCAAACTATCAGAACCAAAGAAATTCTATGCAAAAGCTCAGGCATACGGTAATCTACCTCTTGAGGAGATCTGCGACAATGTGAGCCATTCCGGTACAATTATCAGAGGTGATGTGTTGGCGGTGTCTGACGGGTTAATTAACCAGATGATTGCAGGGCTTAGAGCCGGCAAGATAGTAGAGTTGGGAGACTTCGGTCACTTTCAAGTGCATGTACAAAGTAACGGAGCTGAGACGGCTAAAGAGTTTACAGCATCGAACATCAAGGCTGCACGTATCCAATTCCGTCCGGGTAAGATGCTCACAAACATGTTGAAAATACTTGATTACAATCAAGTAGCGCAACTCCCTAAAAAACAAGCAACTACAGGAGCATAATATTAATGCGTAGTAACGAGCCAATTACTACGTAGTAGTTACCTTATTAATACGCAGTAGTTGACCGATTACTGCGTATTACTTTTTTATTATCTTTGTGTAAATAATAATGCAATAAATATGAAAGCCATTTACTTATCAGAACTATCTCAATTATATTTTCCAAATTCAACAGCTCGCTCAGCATCCACACAATTAAAAAGGTGGATAAACTTAAACAAAGAACTATCTGCACGATTGAAAGAACTTCACTATAAGCCAAGACAAAGGGCATTAACACCTCTGCAACACCAAGCAATTATTGATTGCTTGGGAGAGCCATAAAAAAAGAGCCGGATACATCGCTATGTTCCGGCTCTTTTACCTATTTAATAATTCTACTTTCTTTTTATAATATAATATAAACCGGTTGGTTACGGCAACCTGTCCTTTCAGGTTATTTGGTGAAAAATTATTTTATTCAAAATCACATTCGTTTTTTCTTTCGTAAATAAGATCATAAGATGTTTCAGACAAAGCCATATCAACAGGGCATATCATATCTTTAGCATTTTGAAACTCTGCAATGTTTTCTAAAACATCACGTAGCTTAATCCTAGTAGTTTCAAGCATTAATGCACATTCATTTATAAGATCTCCAAATTGATTACAACCGGAAGCCATATCATTGAAAATAGCTTCTTTCTGTACATCATCTATCATTGTTGCCGAACGTCTTATTTCATCCAACGTTAAATTTATAAGTTCTATTTGTTTCATTTTTAGTTATTTCATATCGTTAATATCTAAATCTAGTAAAATGAATAATTGCTTTTTTACCAGTTGCATTATTAAGATCAAACCAGTCTACCCAATCATCATAATGCAATCCATCATTACTAGCTAAAGATGCTTGCAAAAGAAAACAGAAAGATTTATTATCAATACGCAACGCTGGTAATATATTGAAATCAAGACATTGAATTCCGATACCATCTTTTTTACTCAGATTAGCTATCTCAACCTGTTTACTTATATAAGGTTTTCCAGTCCATTGCCTAACCGATAATACAGCCTCACCTTTATTAATCTTTTCAAATCTTTTTTCCCATAATTCATAATTATTTCTAATTGTATGAATTTTATTTAGATGATATTGAGTTCCTAATTGTCCTTTTGCGAATTTTAATGCAAAGTCTGTTTTTTGACCAGCTTTTTGATGATTTACTGGAAATGTTTTGCTTAGTATTATAACATATGTTTTCATTATTATTAATTATTAAAATCCACAATAACCAAACTCTCTTGAGCATCTATCAAACTGTTCTCTTGAATAAGAGAAACCATTGATTACCAACTCATCTTCTTTTTTAAGAACTGTTCCTGCCTCAATCATTATTTCTCTATACTCTTTAAATGAGATCAGGTTATCAAGTTCATGTTTTAGATAATACTCCATCAGCTCCGCTTCCGTTGCTTCTACTATTATGTTATCTACTATTTTCATTGCAAACAAACATCTTTAGAGATTGAATAAGGTATAACCGTAATTGTTATCTCTTTGCGAACAACTACCCTGCCAGTTCCATTACATTGATTGCATTTAACAAGAGTTGGTTCTAACCGGAGCACATCTTCTGGCTCATAAGAATAAGCCTGTCCTGTGCCCTCACATTCGCGACAAATGCAAATGTGAGGGTGTTTATATCTTTTCTTCTTCATTATTTTCATTCACTAGCAGCTAGTATAACTTGTTGTTTAGAAACATACGAATAAATATCATTCCATGCAGGAAGCGGACCAACTTGCTTATCATCAACATATAAATCAGCGTAGACTTTGCGAGGATTAGTAGGATATTGTCCTGCATGTTCCGGGCAATGGTCATTAATGCGATCAAAGGGAATGCCTTTATCAATAAGCCAATTTATTGCTTCTATTAGCTTCTGATCACATCTGCATGTCCATATAATAAGGCAATGGCCATCTTCGTGAAGTTTCTGCATGTATTCTGCAACATCTTGTGCCGGTTCTCCGATAGCGGGGAACTCTCCGGTATGGAGAGTTCCGTCAAAGTCTACTGCTATAATCATGCTGTTTCACCTGCTTGTGGGAACTCTTGTTTTTCATCAGGCTCGGAAGCATAAGGAAAAACATCCATAATTGCAGTTTCTGTTATTGATTCTACAACATAATCGGAAAGAGTACCTTTCATGCCTTCATCCAGATTATTTTTTGCAGCATCAACAGTCTCGGCCTGAACCAAAACATTTGTTTTAACACGTCTTTCATTTCCACTCTTTTGATCGAGCATCGTAAAAGCTAATCGGCACTTATACCAACGATCATCATCTTTTTTTTCTGAATCAAATAGTTCACTATAATTAGCGCGCTTAATATCTGACACCGTGAACTCTCCCGAAATAAACGGAGTAATCTCTTCAATGATTCGTGCTTCAGCTTCTGTAAAGCTTAAAGCATCTACCAAATAGGGTTCTGTGACTTTTTTATTTAATCTGTTTTCCATTACTTTATCGTAACGGATTTTACATTCAAACCATGTGTGCATTGCCATAATCAATTTTGTTTTTGGGTTAATACTTTATCTACATTGAAGACGAAGTCACATCTTCTTTTCTTAAATTCAACGACTTTAACGCTAATAGTACCTATATCAGAAGATCTTAGCTGATCTTTATTAGCATTAATAAAAGCCTCCAGCATTCTATTAGCTGCTATCTTTTTAAATTCTTCAACAGGAAGTTTTTTCCCTCCTTCTTCAAAGAATAGGCCTTAAAACATAATTGGCTTACAGCCTTTAACCGTTATTTGTATTTTTGTTAGATACATAATTACTTGTTTTTTTTAAGTTCTTTATTAAATTTATCAGCTACCAATTGAGCTTCAGCTTTCGATTTAAGACATCCCCTCTTAAGGGTCTTGTAGTTTTGACCGGAAGCGGGAGTCTCTTTTTTCCAGACTCCCCATCCGGTCATTGTTTTTTGTACTTCGTATTCCATTACAGCCGGTTGAATGATGGTTCTATTTTATTCCATTTATTTAAGGAGTCTTTCTCCTCAAAGTAGAAGTTTATCACAGTTCCTTCAACTACATTGCTCTCTCTAAACAAGTTCATGATATCTGTGTATTCAGGATCATTAAATTCGGATTCGAGTTCATAAAGTTTTGATATTGATTTATAATCAAGATCACCAGATTCATTTCTTTGTAAAAGAGACATTGCAAGCGTATAAACAGGGTTTTTCTTTCCGTTTGAATTAGCAGCAATAAATTTTTTAAGGTAATCAACAAGACGTTTCTCTGCAATATCAGCACGTTCATCGAATCTTTTGATTCTATTACCTTTTACAATGATCTTAAAGTCTTCGTCTTGCACGGTGAAACCAAGTTGCTCCTCTCGGTTAAGTTTACCGTAAGCTTTTAATAAAGCTTGAAAATCTTCTGCAACAACACGAAGCCAGTCTTTAAATTGTTTTGTCTCAAAAACATATTTTTTCACTCGCTTTTTAACATCATTGATGAATTTTGACTTAGCTTTTTCGAATAACCTTTTATTCTTCAAAGCTTCTTTGTTTTGAGACGTACTCAACTGTTTTAGTAGTTCTTTTTTCTCAGCAGGTGTGAGATCATTTACATTTACTTTTGTCATGTTTTTAATTATTTTAGTGAAATATTATTTAGTGTATTTCTATTTGTTCAACTTTGGTTAGATTTATCCGATTTGCAATTGAAATGATTCAGTCACATAAGTTGTATTTAGCTGGAACCAAGGCTCTTTAATGTCGCTGTCGGCATCTTCATCTTTAGTTTTAATTTCTCCAATACGGAAGTCTGGTTCATTGTAGTTCAAATAATCATCAACCATTTCCTGTATTTCTTCTAAATTGGCATCATCAGGGACCATAGCCTGCAACACCACTATTACTGATATTTGTTTCATATTGTAGTTATTTTGAATTAATTTTAATCGCCTAGTGATCTTCTTATCTTATCGGCATATTTACCAGCTTTACTACATTCTTTAGTGAAGTGTTCATCCAACGCCCCCTCCATTGCTTTGAGTGTTTCAAGAAGTTCAGCTATATCTTGAGCCTCTTTCTCTGTCAATACTATTTCTTTCTTTGTTTTCACCTTTAGTTAGATTTTAGCCTTTTTAAAAACCACCTCAGTTTTATCTTCTCTATTATTAGAGTGACATACAAAAGAATTGCATTCATTCGAAAAATTTAAAAAGCAATCAGCACAGCATGTTCCAGGACAACATTCTAATACTTCAGATTTAAATTTTACTTTTGCACCTATAGGTATCTCATATAAAGAGCCTGATTTAATTTCAGGATATTTATGCTGAAAAAGGTTCTTATTAATAACCTCATTATCAGCATCTACATTGCTGCTAATTATAGACCGACAATCAGCGCATATATTCGATTCAACTTCCGAATCCTCACTACAATATATTTTTCCACATATTCCACATCTTGAGAATTGGGTATCAGGTGCACTGTGACCGGGTAAATTACAAATGTTCCATCCCTTTTTTACACAATTACCACAGTGCTCTTCACACTGTAATTCAAATTTCGTCTTTTCCATCTTCTTCTGTTTTTTCAAAGTGAACGTTTGTATTGTCAGATCTAAAGTTACTTGAACAAGAGGTATACATGCCGTGACAGTCTTGTGAATCATCACTAAGTGCACATTCGTTGCATCCTCTTTTTGTTCTATCTTCCTTGCAAATTAGGTTCATTCCTAAGTATTCGAAAGATTCACCGATAGCATATTGTCGTTTCATATATTTATTTTAAAAACTGTTTTTAACTCATTTTCGATATTCTCAATTTCAACTGAAAGATTGTCGTGTTCGTTCTTCAGACTTTCAAATTCCCTCATTAGAACATTGTCTTCAAAAAGTCTGTCTGTAATAGTGTCAAGTCTTGCGATGATTGTGCTGTGGCGATGAATCAACATCTCGCGTCTGGCTCTTTGCCTTTCTATCTCATTCATTCGTTTTTAACTCCTATACGTTTATTAATTATTATTTCCAGCTTCTTAATCAACTGCAATAACTCTTCAGGTGTGAGATCGTAGAAAGGTTTACCCATTATGCGCTTATCACAGCAGAAGGTATTAATGTTATGCCATGAAGTTGTTTCAATGCCGAGTAACTGCATGCGTTTTAAGGCTCCTGACCTGCGACGTTTAATTTCACGTTCACCGGCTGTGATTGGTTTCTCGGATACTCCGTTTCGGCCATTCAGGAAACCGCATAAGTAAACGGCTTCACTGTATGATAGGTCCTTTGTTGAATCTGTCCGTCCATCTGTTAGATTCAAGATTAAATCTTTCTTCTGATCTACTCCAAGTCTATTCTTACGATAGATAGCGTGTAGCTGTCTTATCTGCTTATTAGTTATTAGTCTTTTAATTTTAGCTGTCATAATAATTATGTTTTAATCTCTTGTACCATTATCAGGAGGTGTTCCTCCCCAATATTTAGAAGATCCTTCCTCCCAGATGGTATATGATTTACCTGGTTGAGGTTGAAACCGTCCTTTACATATAGCTCTAAAACCTTCAACCCAAATTTTTACGTCGGCATCCCACATTAAGTTTTCAGCTCCACGTCCTTTTGGTAGATTACCGTCTGCCCTACTAACAAAGATTATCAACTTATCAGGATGTTTCTCTGCAAGTTCAGTATACATCTTAGTATTTAACTTTGCAGCCTGGAAACTATCTATTATGTAGATATCTTCTTTTCGTTTATCGCTCATGCGGGCGTCTAGTTCTTCAATTGAAAGTTTAAGAGTTTTAAATTTTCCATCCACTTCATCCATCCTGTTGCGTGCTATGTTCTTCTGAAAAGAAAAACGGATATCTTCTTCCAGGCTGTCATAAAAGACATCGCCAAACTGACAGAGATACTTTGCAAGCTTCATTACAAATGCGCTCTTACCATTGCCTGACTTTCCCCAGACAAGCCATAGCCCTGTTGGAGCTGGTTGTCCGAAGGCTTCCGCCCATTCCCCGGTAAAGTTCATATATGGTATTTTCATTTTTAAAATCTCAGATGGTGAATATGCGCGTTTTTGTCGTGGTTTCTTTTGTGATAGTTCTTCCATTACGCCTCCATTGTCATTAGTTTCTCAATTTCGGTGTAAACCCTGCGTAAACGTCCGTCTGACTGATTAACTATTTTATTAATATTAGTGCCTGATGGAGCGTTTACCTTTGCTACAATGGAAGCCTGAGCCTTAAGGAATAAGTTACGCTCTTTTTCATCCTCAGGAGTTACGCGACTGTATTTGTCACCGTAACGACTAAACATTTCCTCGTATGAGTTAGTCTCGCGCTCCACTCCAAGACGGATCTTCTTTTTCAATCCGTTGGCACCCATCATGTACCAACCACAGCAACGATCTGTTGCATTCCACAGAGCTTTCAGGTATTCAAAGGTTTGGTAATCCATATCTCCAGCTTCATCAAGAATGATAAGAGGACGTTCAATGCTGCGGAGATAGTAAACAAGATCATCGTACACGTCGGCAAAACGGCCATTGCTGTTAATACCAAACTCTTTGGCAATAAACCGAATCATACGGTTCTTGGTCTTAACCTGTCCGCAATCCACGTAAACAGCATTCTTGTGACTCTTAACATAAGCCTTTGCGGTGAAAGTCTTTCCGATATTAGGCACATCACAAAGCAAACCGCTCAGGCTGCTTGCCTGGCAAAACTCCAATTGTTTAGAAATAAAGATAAAAGTTGGAGTCTCAGCAGCATGCCAAGGAATTTCGTTACGAAGGCTTACACCTAATCTGCGTGCAATACTAATAAAGGAAGCTTCACTGAGTTGTTTGTCAACGTTACCCTTCTTAATTGAATTGTACACAGAAGGATTGATTCCAAGTGCTGCTGCATGCTTGTTATCAGAAGGGTAGTTTTCACGGTTAGTCGTGATTGCATCTACGATGCGCTGTTTTACAAAATTTGTTAGTTCCATAATATGAGTTTTAAAAATTATTTGAATGTTATTTAAACGTCATTTAAAGGGATGCTTTAGCCAGATTGGCCATATACTCAGGATTCATGTACATGCTGTAATCCTCAACCAATTCTTCTTCATCAATCACTGTTTCAATTTCTACTTTTTTGGCTACTGCTTCATTGATGGCCTTTGTTTCTTCTTTCGGGATGATTACCACCTTTTGTATTTTTTCATCTTTCACCATTTTATCGAATTGAGAAACATATTTAGCTTGTTCTGTATATGCAGCAACATCTTCATCTGTTTGCTCGCATGTTGCTTCATTATATGATTTAAGAAGATTACAAGTATCAATAAAATCATCATTCTGATAGATATATACATTATCAATGTCTCCAGCTTCATCGGGTAAATAATAAGCATCTACCTTATAGTTATTCGGTTCAAGTTTATCTACAATATGAGGATCCGACAATACGAATTTCAGATTACTAACATGCATATACTGATTTCTTCGGATAGTTGTTGTTGTTTTTTCACCAATATATCGGTATAATAAAGCCTTATCAATAATGCTAAGGTCTGGATTCATATTATGAACAAGAACATTCCAACGTGTCATTCCAGGATAAAGTTCCTTTTTTGGATGTAACTGATTGTTATATTCATTGATATCTGCAATATCATCAGCTACGAGTTCATCGAAAGAGTATGTTTTTTCTTTGTAATTATTGTTTTCTTCATCGAATATCTTCTCATTCTTAGGTCTATTAGCTTCATTTTTAAGATACCAACGGCCAATTCCAACATGATTTTTCTTTTCTACTGTATATTTTTTAGCTCTATTTCCATGCTCGGCTCTTTTTTCCTGAGAGTTACCCGGATTACACCAACGTACAAAAGGAAATACAATACCAGCCTTCATCAAACCATCGGCATAGTTATTAACAAGGTGATGTTCCACCTCGGCTTGTGCCGGCATAGGCCAACCATTACGCTCAATGGTCCTAAACATATTGCGGATGCAGTCAATGAACAGATCTTTAGTTTTAAGCTTATTATAAGCATATCCTATAACACATCCGCTTGTTACATCGTATACATAATAAGCCTTCACACGATTACCGTTATGCATCTTTCTAGGTAAATCCCTATCATCCATTGATATTTTACTAAAGGAGAATACAGGGCTATCTCTATGATGGTGTGGCCTATAAGCATTGTTAAAGTCCCATCCAGAGTTACGCATCTTACCAAGTAGTATCTTATTTTTTGGCTGATTAAGATAATTAGTAATTGTTGCTTCACTCAACTCAATAGGTTGTCCAGCCTTATCACAAAAATCATCCGGGTTAAACAATTCTCCTGTCTGTGGATCACAGATATCAATCTCTCCATATACGAATTGCATATACAGGTCATGAACAGTTGAATTAAAAGGGTTGGTGGGCAATGCAGCAATAGAAAGTATAAGGTTCTCAGTCTTAACAGATACCTTACGTGTATTCTGATTCATGAACTTCTTACTTATCAATGCGTTGTAGCCACCGCTTTGATATTGCAACACTTTTTCCTTGAATCGTGATGGATTGGTAGGAAGAGTGTGACCGTATTTATCTGCATAATAAGCCACAGACTCCGCCATTTCATCCCATTTCATACGTCCACCCATTGAGCGCTTCATCATTTTACGGTCATTGAACAAATCAATAACGGCATTGAGTACGCTTGCATTGGTTGTATATTCTACTTGTGTTTCTGAGGGGATTGTTTTACCGTTTTCGAAACGGAAACTACTGAAGTGCGCTCTCGCCTTAGTATCAGGATAGTAATGTTCATCGAACCATTTTCTTAAGATCATATTTATGCCTTCATTAGGATATTTAATGTTAACCTTGCTCAGGAAGCGAGCAGGAAGGCTGGAAACTTCTATTAATGCGTAACATCCAAGACCTTTGCCCGGACGAACTACATTTATTTTCTCTCTGCTAATTTTACCGGAAGCAAGCTTCTTATAGTTGCTTTCGCTCATTATAGCATCGCTTGTTTCACCTTCTTTCGCATCGTTGCGGGTAAGGTCCTCAAGAGAGATACATAGTATGTTGTTGAAATATTCCATATCAATTATTATTAATTGCTTTGTGAGGAGTGCGGAGTCGAACCGCCGTCACTGTTTACATCTACATTCGCCCAAAACATATTCCCTGTAGTTATAAAATTGCTCTATCCTTTTGAGCTATACCCCGATTTATTTAAAAGAATATTCCTATTTTCACAAACCAGAATATTTTTTGCTACATTCGCAGCGTTTTAACAAATTGTTTAATTATAAAAAATAAATCTATGTTACCAGCTTACACATTAACCGTAAATGTCACTGCGAAAAACATCAACATGGACGAGAAGCTATTTCACGAACTAGTTGATCCAAGTCTAAATCACCTTGAGGCGTTGAAGGGAGCTTTCGACCGCAAGCCTTGCACACTATACTATTATCCTCCGTTCTCTCCATCAAACAAGTCCGAATTTTGGTCTTGTCGTGGGATTGTTCTAATTTCAATTGGGAAGGTAAGGGCAGAATACTTAATTCAACTTTATCAATCAATTTCGCATCTGATAGAGCTTGAATTATCTGACTTTGAAGTTCAGGCTGAGATAAATAAATATGAGTTTTCATAATATTATTTTATTTCGGTAAATAATAAGGTGTAAATAGTAGCTGATATAATCAGCAAAATTCCAATAATGAAGCGGAGTGATATTTCTGTTGATTCGGCACCCGATAAACAGAATATTGCTCCGAGTACCATTGCCATTGCAATAAAAGTTTGCTTTCCAGTCATTTCTTTTTGCTTTTTCATAATGATTATGATTTGTGATTAGTAGATAGTAGGCTTTTTAGTTTCTTCTTCAACATATAGTTTACCTCCACGATTTATTGCGGCAGCTCTTAGAGTCATAGCCTTTGCACTTTGAGTTTCAAAGTTTAATGCAGAGCAAACCGTTTGATACGAGACGCCGAACTCTTTAGCTATTTGTTTTTTCATCTCAGCATCCAGCTTTATTAATTTCCCTTTTTCCATACACTTAATTATTAGTGGTTCATTAATTTATTCACAATAGACATACGAAGCTCTTTATCCTCAATTCTTGCAACATCGGCAAGAACATCTACCAGTCTGTCCTTGGTAAGGCAATTGATGTTTCGCTTTTTAGGCGGCTCAGGAAACAGATTTAATTGCTGTGCTTCCTGGGTAATCTGCTGAGCCTGCTCCATCGTATTAATCACTAAGTCTTCCGCCCAGTCTCGGAACAGTTTAGCGCGTTCACTTTTAATAAAGAATCCAAGGCGAACAATACCTCTTTTGGTCCATAATGTTTGTTTTGTTTGTATATAACCGTCTGATTTACAACGAGCGTTCATTTTTTGAACGGAAGAAAAAAAGTGTTTCCCTTCTTCAAGTTCATCTACGTGTTCCATCTTATGTCTACGAAGTGTATTAGGTGATATTCCATACCCCTTAGCAACTTCACTAGCGGTCATCAGGAACTCGCATTTGCCATCTGGAATAATATCCACTTCCAAATTGTCTGCAACTTGCATTTTTTTTATTTCCATACTGTTCTATTTGTTTTTAAAATTGTTATTCTTACATTTGAATCGTGCTTTATTTTTAAAGCCGTTGCAAATATACACACAATTTGGGAATAAACAAATAAATCCAATTAAAAATAACACATAATGGGAAATGTTTTAGATAAGTGCGCCGTATTAGATAGAATAAAACAATTCTATAAACTAAAAGGAAATGCTGATTTAGCCAGATTTTTAGAAGTGGCTCCTAATACTGTAACTAATTGGTATAGCAGAAAAAGCTTTGATATAGATTCTATATACACAAAATGTGTTGATGTAAACCTTCAATGGCTTCTTACTGGTGATGGTCCTATGCTTCATACTGACAAAAAAGAATTTGATTCTGCAATAATTAGTTATGATCCGGGCGTTGGGGTACCTTATTATGATGTAGATTTTGCCGCAGGATTTAGCCTGTTATATAATGATCAGACAATAGCTCCTACCTATAATATAATATTCAAACCATTTGAGGATGCCCAATTTTGGTGCAACGTTACCGGGAGATCCATGGAGCCAAAGCTTAGTCCAGGAGATGTTGTAGCATTAAAAGAGATTCCATCAATAAATGATATACTTTATGGTGAAATTTATGCGGTAGTATTAAAGAATATGCGGACAATTAAGATAATAAGAAAGGCTGATGACCCTAATATGCTGCGTTTTGTACCTATTAATATAGATGGCTTTGATGAACAGACCTTTCCCAAAGATTATATTGAGAAAGTATTTGTTGTGATGGGATGTATCAGTAAGTTCTC
>Ga0183099_1000356_pt1 | contig 35237 bp, 38 predicted proteins | sample Biomet1_FD_127788 | JGI IMG/M metagenome (GOLD analysis project Ga0183099, IMG submission 127788) | Microbial communities from bioreactor (seeded with anoxic lake sediment) at LBNL, California, USA - Biofuel metagenome 1 | ecosystem: Engineered > Bioreactor > Anaerobic > Unclassified ... | reverse complement strand
CCTCTTTCCTACTCTCATGCCTTTTGGCCACAGCGTATTAACCACTTCCGCTGTTTCTCACATAACGCACCTTGCATGGATTCACTTTCACGCAATGTCAGGTTAGATGCCCACTATAGTGCGGAGAGCGTATCGATCACGAAAGAGTATTGTCCAACCTCTTTCCTACTCTCATGCCTTTTGGCCACAGCGTATTAACCACTTCCGCTGTTTCTCACATAACGCACCTTGCATGGATTCACTTACGTTCATCATACTGACTCCCTAGCACTTACCCGAATTGTGGTTATCAGGAGGAGCATCCTCTCGCGATTCTGTTCCCGTCTGGCTTTTGCCAAACTTTGTTACATTGTCAGGCTCGCTGCTTTATTCAGAGCCTTAGGGTCATCTGGTGATACAGATGGTTCACTCTTATCGCGGTGAACAGCGCTTCATACGACCTCAGGTCGCACGGACAAAAATGAGTTAAGGGTTTACGTAAGTCAGCTTTGTAAGACTTGGGGGGGGAGATGTATCGTGACAATAAGCCTTAAGTTGCCCAACAGTAAAAAGCCCCATACGGGGCTTACATAAATGGTTAGTTAATGTCTTTCAACGATGGAATCGTCTTTCCATCACTGGCAATTGAAAGTGGCGCACCAGCATCAGTAATATGAAAACGCTCTAAATGATTTTCGATGAATTTTTGACCTTGATTGGTCAGCCTGTCAATGCTTTGGTTTAAGCTAACAATGTCCATCGTCGTCAAGACGTCCTGGGATATATGCTTGATTCAAAATGGATAATAAATTTTTTCCATTTACGTCTTCAGTTAATAACACTTCTGGATTCTTCATGATGGCACTCCTGGGTGTATTTACACATACATTCATTTAATAAATATGGCTTAACTTGTTTTTCTTTAGCACAAATTTATTTAAGTATTTATTCCCCATTGATTCAATCATCCTTTTGTAGGATTAAATTATTCATCGGCAAATTTTTATCACTGATTTTTGTCAATTGATTCTATTTTTGTAGGATAAGATTTTCTCTTGTATACGGCTTATTATTTTTCACTAGAATTAACACAGAGCTAGACATGATGACTAACTCTTCAATAACTTAATGACTGAGGTGAAGTATGAGTGACAAGCAATGTAAAGAAAATAACGAATCTGGTTTGAATAAGTCATCGCAGCGAAATCCAGGGCGGGATCACACTTTGATTTTGGATGTTTTTCGCTCAAAAATGGTGTTCCACATTTCATAACTTACCAGAAAAATTCATTTTCTAGCGGAATTTTTAACGTCATATTCCTGATGAACAAAAAATGAACGAAGTATGCTCCCGCCCTGCGTTAATGCTGGGTCAGATCAATTAATGTGCCATTTGATATTTCAACGGTTTCGATATTTCGTTCGGTATAAAATAGGTGTTTGACCAACATTATTCTTAAAAAATCGCGTAAATGCTGAGTTTGTAGAAAATGATAAAAAATCACTAATTTCTTGTATTGTTAGGTTGCTATCTTTTAGTAATGATATGGATGTTTCTAGTTTTGCATCATTTAGGACCTGAGCAAAACAAACGCCCTCAGCTTGTAATCGTCGATTTAATGTCCATCGACTTATCTTTAATGTATCGCAAACAATATTTAAAATATCACTTTGGAATGAAATGTTTTTTGAAAGTATAGAGTCAGATATCATTGATTTGACATTGCTAATCAATGGTTGCTCAGTGTTTGATAAAGCAATGACCATATCATTTATTTTATTCAATTGAAGTGCATAAAGTCTTTCATTAAATTGATTGTTTTCTATGCTTAAAAAGGAGTTTTTTATTTTAATATAATTGCTGCTCTGGTTTAGTGAGCAATTAGTTCCAAAAAGTTCATCAATTCTTTTCTTGTTAGGGAGGTAATCATTGCTAAAGCCAACCTCTAGACTAACAAAAGACGAGTAGCAATATATCATTTCGACGAAATTCAACATTTTACCTATGATGCCAATGATATTTTTATTTTGCTTTCCATTAATAATTGGTGTAAATCCGTTGAATTCAATGATAGTGGCATCATCACTCTTGCGAACAGTACAGTTATCACAACTACTGATTAATGAGTAATATTTAACAAGACTGCTTATGGCTGTCTCTATGTTTTTTTCGTTTAAACATAATCCTATTATCTCAGGGTATAGCTTATATGAAGTATCTAATGTTTGTTCCATCATAGAGAATGATGAAAAAAATATACTTGAAATATCCTTGTTTATATACATTCCAGTGATTATTGCATGATGGTTTTTTCATTAATTCTACCATTCGGTTTTTCAATGTCATAACTTGTTAAACCACTTGATTGAATAATCTCATCAATAATTGAAGTGTGAATGCCAATTGCTTTTAATTCGTCTAATACTATTCTGTAGGTTTTATTCGATATGCTTGGTCGATAGTGAGACATATTGTACCTACAGTAAGAGAAGGATGGGATGCTATTAATATACTATACATAATTTTACTTTATTAATGATTTTTTTCTTTGTGTGATCAACGCTACAAAAACTAATTACTTACTAACCCCATATGTGCCGGTTTCAAATGGAATTTTTCAGTGTATTGAATTGAAATTAGTATGAATTATTTTTAAATCTACCTGCATGCTACTTGTATTTTAATTCAATTGACCCTGTTTGTCTAAAATAAAGCGTGAGTTTTAATAGTTATGAAAAATATTTGGATGTTTTAGTTTTTATTCAATGTCTACTCAGATAGCTATTTTAAGTGTGTGGCATAGATCATATTTTAGTATGTATGTTGTAAAATGATAAATTATTGCACCTAATTGTTAAGTGATAATTTGTTAGTCAGATGTATTTTAGATAAACAAGTTTCCATATCTCTACAATCAAGATCGCATGAGCTTTTTGCTGTTGGTGTTCGTTTTTTAGTCAACACATAGGGCGTGAAACTTAGTAAGGATAAAATAAGCAAATGAGGCCTATAGTTAACTTTAATTAACATTGGACAGATTGGTTTATTGTATGACCTCGTAGCATTAAGGTTTATGTATGCACTTTAATTTTTCAGGAAAGGTTGGGTTTTTTAATCCTCCAGATATTTTTTCTTTTTTTTATGATTGTTTACATCATAGGGTTCATGTTTTTTTTATTTTAATTTTTATGCTTTTATGTAGCCAACAATTAGCTGCTTTCACTCAGGCGGGTATGGTTTTGTTTTTTGAAAATAATCTAGAAAAAAATATCATAAATGAAGGTGTTGTCATGGCAGTGGTATCAGATGCTGCGAATAAAAACAACTATAAAATCAATGATTATAAATTATTTGGTCATGGTGATACACAAGTTGATTATAGTAACAAAATGCAATTACCAATCAAAAGTCGTTTGAATGTGCAAGTGAAAGGTATTGTAGCTAGTAGCGTCGAAAATAAATCAATTGTCATCATATCTCGTAATGGACTGCAACACAGCGTCCAAATCGGAGAATTTATTGAAGATACGGATGCTCGTGTTAATAAAATACTGTCTGACCATATTATTATTATACGTCAACAGAGACAGGAGATCCTGTGGTTAAACGGCGAATCAGAAATAAAAAAACCAACTATTTCTATTGAGTATGCTAGGGGTGCTAATGAAGAAGTTATATCTAACTCTACAGCTTTATTGGATTGCTTAAGTGTCTCGCCTGTAAAAGAAAATAATCTTCTGAAGGGTTATCATATAAATTCAAATAAGAAATTATGTTTATTTGAAAGATCTGGTTTACGGGCGAATGATTTGGTCGTGGCAATTAATGGAATTAATTTGCAAAATGAGCATGACACCATAGCAGTTATAAACAAAATAAAAAATTTAACCGAAATAAATCTAACTGTACTCCGCGATGGGACCCGTCAGGATATTTATGTTGATTTATCAAAATTTAAGCTGGCGGAGTCTCAACCTGAATGAAAAAATTAGTTAAACGCGGATTGTTGGTGGGATGCTTTTATGCAGTGTTATCAGGACCCTCCATTATCGCGGCAGAATATTCAGCCAGCTTTAAAGGTACCGATATTCAAGAATTTATCAATACAGTGGGTAAGAACCTCAATAAAACAATTATTGTTGACCCAACTGTACGAGGTAACGTCAATGTCCGCAGCTACGATTTACTTAATGATGAGCAGTATTATCAGTTTTTTTTAAGCGTGCTAGATGTCTATGGTTTTGCGGTTGTACCGATGCCCAGTGGCGTGCTTAAAGTGGTCAAAGCCGCAAATGCGAAAACGTCGGCTATTCCGGTGGCTGATGATCTGACTTCGGGTAGCGGCGATGAAGTGGTCACGCGTGTAGTCCCGGTGCGTAATGTGTCCGTGCGTGATTTAGCGCCACTGCTTCGACAACTTAACGATAACGCTGGGGTCGGGAATGTTGTGCATTACGAACCCTCGAATGTGTTGTTATTAACCGGACGAGCGGCAGTGGTAAATCGTCTGGTCGAGATTGTGCATCGTGTGGATAAAGTAGGTGATGAAAATGTCGATATCATTAAGCTTCAATTCTCCTCTGCCAGCGAGATGGTGCGCCTTATTACGGCGCTCACCAAAAATGATAAGAATACTGTCAGTTCGGTATTAACCCCCAAATTGGTGGCGGATGAGCGCACCAATGCGGTGGTTATAAGCGGCGACCCTCAAAATCGACAACGCATTGTGACGTTGATCCGGCAACTTGACCGCGAACAGCAAACTCAGGGTAATACCCGCGTGTTTTATCTTAAATACGCAAAAGCCAAAAATTTGGTCGATGTCTTGAGTGGAGCCAGCAAAACCATTCAGAACGAAAAAAGTGGTGGTACCGGCGCATCCACGAACAATACCACTGCGGCGGCGAATACCAGTAGTGGTTCGGGCAGCAGTGCCTTTAACGGTAAAGATTTAAGTATTGTCGCGGATGAACAGACTAACGCCTTGGTGATCACGGCTCAACCGGATGTGATGCAAGAGTTAGAACGCATCATTGCCAAACTCGATATTCGCCGTGCACAAGTGCTGGTCGAAGCCATCATCGTTGAGGTGCAAGATGGAGATGCGCTGAATTTAGGTGTGCAATGGGCCAATACTAACGGTGGTGGCACCCAATTCACTGCTACCGGGCTACCAACGTCTACCGTTGTCAATGCTGCGTTGGAATATAAAAATGACGGTACTTTTTCATCCACTACCACGGGGGCGCTCGGTAGTTTTAATGGTATCGCCGCTGGTTTTTATTCCGGAAATTGGGCGGGCTTAGTCACTGCACTGTCCAGTAATACCAAAAGTAATATTCTGGCAACGCCTAGTATTGTCACGCTGGATAACAAGGAAGCGGCCTTTAATGTCGGGCAGGAAGTACCTGTCGTCACCGGTAGTCAATCCAGTACTGCGGGCAGTGTCTTCAACACGGTCGAACGTAAAACTGTAGGAACCAAACTCAAAGTCACACCGCAAATCAATGAGGGTGATTCTGTGCAAATGGAGATTGAACAGGAAGTCTCCAGTGTGGCGTCTTCCACCTCGTCGGACTCTTCGTCATCTGCCAGTCTTGGGTCGACCTTTAATACCCGCACGGTGAAAAACGCGGTGTTGGTTAAAAGCGGTGAAACGGTTGTTTTAGGCGGTTTACTGAATAACACCACCGCAGAATCGGTATATAAGGTGCCGTTGCTGGGCGATATTCCCGTACTGGGCTATCTGTTTCGCTACAGTGGCACCACCAAAAGTAAACAAAACCTGATGGTATTTATTCATCCGACTATCTTGCGTGATCCCGTCACCTACACCGGCATTTCCAGCAGTAAATACAATTTGTTCCGGGCAGAGCAACTTTCACAAGAGGCGGAAACGGACCGGTTAGCACTACCCGTCGAGCGGCCTATATTGCCGGCGTATGACACTGAATCCACGTTGTTATCGCCGAAGATGAAAGCGGTATTGGATAAGCAAGGCAATGCTACGGCGGTGCAACCATGACCGTGACTGTATCAGAGATGACCGTATTGGCTGAACCGCCATTACGACTGGGATTTGCCTTCGCGCGTGATCATGGCGTGTTGTTGCAATGGCAACTGGCGGAACCGCAGCTATTTTGTCGTACTGGCGTTACGGCTGGCACGTTACAGGAAGTGCGTCGACTATTGCGGCAACCGTTTCAAATTCATTGGCTGGATGCGGATGCCTTTGAGCAACGGTTGACCGAGGATTATCAACGTAATTCGTCCGAAGCCCGTCAGATGATGGAGGAAATTGGCAATGAGGTCGATTTCTTTACGCTGGCGGAAGAGTTGCCCAATACCGAAGATCTGCTGGATGCCGATGATGATGCGCCCATTATCCGTTTGATCAACGCCATGCTCGGTGAAGCCATTAAATCCGAAGCTTCCGACATTCATGTGGAGACGTTTGAACAATACTTGATCATCCGTTTTCGCATTGACGGGATCTTGCGTGAGATATTGCGACCACAACGCAAACTGGCGTCGTTACTGGTATCGCGGATCAAGGTGATGGCGAAACTGGATATCGCAGAAAAACGAGTGCCGCAAGATGGCCGTATTGGGTTGCGCATTGGTGGACGGGCAGTGGATGTGCGGGTATCGACCATGCCGTCGAGTTACGGTGAACGCGTGGTGATGCGCTTACTGGATAAAAATAACATTCGGTTGGAGCTTAAACAGCTAGGAATGACTGAATCGCATTGTACTGGGATTGCGAGTTTGATCCGTAAACCTCACGGCATCATTCTGGTTACCGGGCCGACGGGATCGGGTAAATCGACCACCTTGTACGCGGCTTTATCGGAAATTAATACCAAAGATCGCAACATCCTGACGGTGGAAGATCCCATCGAATATGATCTGGAAGGTGTGGGGCAAACGCAGGTTAACCCCAAAGTCGAGATGACGTTTGCGCGCGGATTGCGGGCGATTTTACGCCAAGATCCGGATGTGGTGATGATTGGTGAGATCCGAGATCTGGAAACCGCGCAGATCGCAGTACAAGCGTCATTGACCGGCCATCTGGTGCTCTCAACACTGCATACCAATACCGCCATCGGCGCCATTACCCGTTTACGCGACATGGGCATTGAACCGTTTTTGCTTTCCACTTCTTTGCTGGCGGTGCTGGCACAACGCCTGGTTCGTACCTTGTGTCCGCAGTGTAAGCAACCGTCTCCATTAAATGAGTCAGACCGCCAGTTATACAGTTTTCCGGTTGGCGTAACGCAACTGTATAGCGCTGTGGGGTGTGATGCCTGCCATTTTACCGGTTACAAAGGCCGTACCGGTATTTATGAATTATTGCTGGTTGATGACGTGACGCGGACAGCCATTCATAACGCCGATAGCGAACAGGCGATTGAGCGGTTAGTGCGTGCTCATACACCGAGTATTCGCAGTGATGGTTTTTTACGGGTAATGACGGGCGATACCACGTTGGAAGAAGTCTTGCGCGTTACGCGGGAGGATTAGCATGTCCGCGTTTGCCTATGCTGCACTGACCGATAATGGTCGACGTAAAGAGGGCATGATTGAAGCCGATTCGCCGCGGCAGGCCCGGCAACGCTTGCGGGAGCAAGGGCTGACGCCGGTGACGTTGATCGAAGCTGTGGCCCGGGTGCAGCAACACCATACACAACGACATTGGTTGCAACCGCGCATTAGTACCGGTGAGTTGGCACTACTGACGCGCCAGCTTGCCACGCTTGTGGCAGCCGCATTACCGATAGAAGAAGCCTTAAAGGCAGTGGCCCAGCAGACTGAGAAAGCCAAACTGAGCACCTTGATTGCGGCGGTACGCAGCAAGGTATTAGAGGGACATTCACTGGCGGAAGGCATGGCGGCATTTCCATTTGTGTTCGATGCACTGTACCGCGCCATGGTGGCGGCGGGTGAGAAATCAGGGCATCTGGATACCGTTTTAAATCGGCTGGCGGATTACACCGAACAGCGACAGCAAATGAAAAACAAGCTGCTGCAAGCGATGATTTACCCCGTCATCCTCACGCTGGTTGCTGTCAGTGTCATTGCCATTTTGTTGGCCACGGTGGTGCCGAAGGTGGTGGAGCAATTTATTCATATGAAACAAGCACTGCCGTTTAGTACCCGTTTTCTGATGGGGGCCAGCGACATCGTGCGTGACTACGGAATTGGATTTCTACTGTTACTGGCGCTGCTGTTGTTAGTTTGGCGGCGCTGGGTCGTGAAACCGGCTAACCAGCGGCGTTATCACGCCAGTATTTTACAAATCCCAGTAATAGGACGGGTGAGTCGAGGCCTTAATACAGCCCGGTTTGCCCGTACGTTAAGCATTCTGAATGTCAGTGCCGTGCCGCTTCTGGAAGGGATGCGCATCAGTGGGAATGTGCTGAGTAATGAAGAAGCGAAAGCCCGCGTGAGTGCCGCCACTGAGCGGGTGCGTGAAGGTACCAGCCTACGCGTGGCTCTGGAGCAGCCAAATGTTTCCGCCGATGATGCTGCACATGATTGCCTCGGGCGAGCGGGGTGGTGAATTGGACAATATGCTGGCGCGGGCCGCTGACAACCAGGACCGAGAATTTGAAAGTCAGGTGAATATAGCACTGAGTATTTTTGAACCGGCGCTGGTTGTCAGTATGGCGGTGGTGGTGCTGTTTATCGTATTGGCTATTCTGCAACCGATTTTGCAACTCAATAACATGGTAGGTCGTTAATTTTATGAGAGGTCACATGCAAGTAAAACAACGCGGTTTTACGTTATTGGAAATCATGGTGGTGATTGTGATTTTAGGCATTCTGGCCAGTTTGGTGGTGCCGAATCTGATGGGCAATAAAGACCAGGCGGACCATCAAAAAGCCGTCAGTGACATTGTGGCGCTGGAGAATGCGCTGGATATGTACAAGTTGGATAACAGCCGCTATCCAACTACGGACCAGGGAATGACTGCCTTGGTGACTAAACCAGACAGCGAGCCGGCGCCGCGAAATTATAAGTCGGGTGGCTATATCAAACGACTGCCGACAGACCCTTGGCAAAACGAATATCAGCTGCTAAGTCCGGGTGAGCACGGCACGATAGATGTGTTTTCTGTTGGACCGGATGGACAAGCGGGTACTGATGACGACATTGGTAACTGGGCCTTAGAATCAAAAAAAGAGCAGTAACACCATGAAAAATACCACTCGAATTGATATCGAAAACAGAGTGTATGAGCACCGAATTTATGCCGCACAAATGAAGGGACGGGAGATCCATATCGAGTGTCCCTTTTGTGGTGAGCAATGCGTGACATTGTTTGATTATTTAGTTTCACATGATGTTAACTGCCGTTGTGGCGCGTTGTTGACCTGGTGGTACGCAGCCTATCAAAAGAAACGATATCACATATGACCACGATGCCCATCAGCCTCAACGTTCACCGAGGCATGACTTTACTTGAGGTGATGGTTGCGATGGCAATATTTGCTATTGCCGGCATTACCTTGATGAAAACCGTGTCTGAGCAGGTGGTGGCACTGGCCGCGCTGGAGGAAAACACGTTTGCCAGCATGGTGGCTGACAATCAGCTGGTGACGGTAAAACTTTCTGCTGCCTGGCCAAATTTAAGTTGGAATGAGGGTAAGGAAGAGATGGCCGGCAAAACATATTACTGGCGCTGGCACGGTGTTGAAACCGCAGATCCGCAATTTCGGGCCATTGATGTGGAAGTTCGTGATGCTGAAAAAGCCGACAATCCGCGTGCAACATTGCGTAGTTATGTTTCAAAGTACTAATACGGGTGTGCACTGATGTCGCCTCATTCTAAACATCGCGGGTTTACCTTGCTGGAAGTCTTACTCGCGTTAGTCATTTTTGCGGTTTTAAGTCTCAGTGCCTATGGGGTGTTGCAAGGTGTACTAAGAAATGACGAGGTGTCGCGGGCCAAAATCGCCCGTTTATCCGAATTACAGCGGGCAATGGCGACACTGGCGCGGGATCTCACGCAAGCTTTGCCACGGCCCACGCGGGTAAATGGCGAAACGACCAGTACCGTCTTTCAGGCGACGCGTTTTCAATTAGACAGTGAGGATGGGGCGGTGTTGTTTACCCGCGCTGGCTGGCTCAATCCAGGCGGTATGCTACGGCGTTCTGAATTACAAAAAGTTGGTTATCGGTTATCTCAACAAACCCTGGAGCGACTGACTTGGCGCTACCCCGATGCGGTAACGGGCACCTTGCCAGAAGCCCAGCCGTTATTAACCAAGGTGACGGCCTTCAGTTTGCGGTTTTATAAAAACAATGAGTGGCAAACTCAATGGTTAAGCCCGAACGAATTACCCGCCGGGGTGGAAATTACACTGACACTGGCTGATTACGGCACGATACAGCGGCGGTTTTTATTAGCAACGCCAGCCAATAGCACGAGTGGGAGCAGTTGATGCGACAACAACGCGGCATGGCGTTATTGGTGGTGTTATTGCTCTTGGCGGTGATGGTCACGCTGGCCAGTGGCATGACGCAACGCTATCGGCTTGAGTGGTCACGCACCTATCACCAGCAAGTGCAGCAGCAAAACTACGGGTATCTGCTGGGGTCTGAATCGCTGATAAGTAAAGTGCTGACGCAGGATTTTAAAGACGACCCGAATAAGAACACGTTATCGCAATACTGGGCGACCGAAAACCAGGTGTTTCCGGTGGAGGGCGCGACGTTGCAAGGCGTGGTTCGAGATGCACAGGCTTGTTTTAACTTAAATGCCCTGCGCGATGACAGCACGGATGAAACCCCCAGTGTGCAAGCGGTTTATCGGGCCAAGGTGTTTCGACAGTTGCTTATCAATCTCAAGGTGGAAGAGGCACGGGTAGAGCCAATTACCGCCGCCGTTCAGGATTGGCTGGACAGTAACACCACGGTGCGGCAATGGGGGGCTGAAGATAATGAATATGCCGCGTTAACCGTTCCGTATCTACCCGCGAATCGTGCCATGCAAGATGTCAGTGAATTGCGTGCGGTGATGGGTGTGGATGCTGCGTTGTATCGCCAGCTATTGCCGCAGATCTGTGTGTTACCGGTGAATACATTGCAAATTAACGTGAACACTTTACGACCGTTACACGCACCACTGTTGGCGGCGTTATTTCTCGACACCTTGAATATAGATGATGCACGGACGTTGTTGGAACAACGCCCGCGAGAAGGGTGGGACAGTGTGACGGCTTTTTTGGAGCAAGATGCATTGAGTCAAATCGCGGCGGCCGGTAATCAGGTTGACACTTCACTGGCGGTGAAGAGTGCTTATTTTTTAGCGACGTTACAGGCTACAACCGATAGGAATAGCACCCGACTGGTCAGTTTGTTTGAGCGACAAGGTAATAATCAGGCTGTGGTTATCCGTCGTCATTTTGGAGGATTGGAGTGAACGAAAGCATCATTATCCGGCTGGGGTCGCGTTATCAGGATGCGGTGTCTTGGCTGGTTTGGTCTGAAGTATCACGCGAGGTGATAGCGAGTGGCGAGCTAGTCAATGCCGGGGCGTTATCTACGCTGGCGATGCAGGCTGTTCAGCGGTCGGTTATCGTGTTAGTGCCAGGTTGTGATGTGATTTTTCGGGAGCTGCATTTACCTGGTCGATTGAATGCCCACACCCAACACGCTTTGCGATTCATGCTCGAAGAACAGGTGGGAAGTGATGTTGAAACACTGCATCTGGTGGTGTTGGCCCAGCAAGGACAGCAAGTCCATATTGCTGCGGTGGAACAAACCTTAATGCAGGAATGGCTAGATTGGTTAACGGCGGCGGGATTGCGGGCCGCACACCTTATTCCGGATGTGCTGGCATTACCGCAACCAGCGTCTGGCGTTTGGTCGTTGGTACAACTGGGCGAACAGTGGCTTATTCGACAGTCAGCGTATTCCGGTACCGTGGTCGATAACAGCTGGTTGATGACTTGGTTGGCGGCGCAATCCCTTGTGCCGATATTACACAGTGCCAGTCCCATTCCTGAATGCCAACCTGACCATGACTGGCAAGTAACACTGTGCAAACTGCCCTTACAACAGTTGGCGGAACACCTCGCTGTGCGACAAGGTGATTTATTACAAGGCGCTTATCGCAGCGTGGCGCCGTGGAAAAAACAACTGGCCGTCTGGCGCTGGCCGATGGCGTTGAGCGCACTGTGGTTATTGTTGGTCGTGCTCAATCAAGGCTTGGTCTATCAGCAAACGCGGCAGCAACAGCGGCAATTGCAACAACAGATGTCCAGCGTGTATCGGCAATTATTTCCGCAAGAGACGCGGGTGGTTAACCCGCCGGTACAACTCAAACAACACTTGGCGGCATTACAACAAACCCCACTTAAAACCAGCTTTCTCAATCAACTCGGAGCGCTAGCGCCACTGTTACAGCCGGGACCGGATTTTCGTTTAACGCAGTTACATTTCGATGCAGATAAACACGCGTTTAGTCTGCAAATCAACGCGAAAGCATTTCAGCAATTGCAACAGGTTAAGGATAAGGCGGCAGACAGCTTTAACGTCGACATCTCCAACATGCAAGAACAGGGTGGGCAGGTCAGTGGCACCTTGTTGATAAGGAGCAAATCATGAAGGCGTGGTGGCAGCGGTTAGCATGGCGAGAACGCCGGTTGCTGTTGGGGGGTGGTCTGATGGTATTGATGATGCTGGCCTACCACCAGTTGTGGTTGCCGTTACAACACGCGGCACAGCAACAGCGCCATCAGGTGGCGCAACTTCAGCAGCAGTTGGCGTGGATGCAACAACAAGCGCCGCTGGTTCATGAGTTACAACAAACCACACCGACAACGGTGAAAAACAGCGATGTGGGCAGTGCGTTAAGCGCATTAAGTCAGACAAAACAAATCACGCTGAAACGTATCCAACCGCAAGGTGACCGCGCGCAGGTTGAACTCGATGCGGTGCCATTTGAGAAACTCATCAACTGGTTGGCAGCGCTGGAACAACAAGAAGCTATCACTGTGCAACAAATCGAGCTGCAAGCCATGCCGACTGCTGGGATGGTGCAGGTCAAACGACTCATACTGGGTAGGATGAACAAGTCATGAATTTACGCTTTTTTCAACGCACACAGCTGAAATGGGGTGCGTTATTTCTCTTCAGTTATCTGTTTTTCTTACTGGCGATGATGCCTGCATCCGTGGTGGTCACTCGCTTGCCATTACCGAAAGCCCTGCAACTGAATGCGGTACAAGGCACGCTGTGGCAAGGGGAAGTTGGTGAAGTGCGTTGGCAGCAACACACCTTGCATCATGTCAGCTGGCAAGTTGAATGGTCTCGGTTATTGGTTGGAATGCCCGCATTGCACCTGACCCTGAATGACCCGCAATTTCTCTCCGGTGAAACCACAGTGGGTTGGCGAGGAGACCTGTTTGTTGAGGATTTATCCCTGCATGTACCCGTGAGCATGATTGCATCATTTATTCCTATGCCGGTATCGATTGGGGTGACGGGCAACGCAAGCTTGTCCATCCGACAGTTACAAATCGACCCTCAGCATTGCACGCAACTGCAAGGTTCGCTCACCTGGCAAGCAGGTAATCTCTCAACACCGCTTGGGGACATTGTATTGGGCTCACCGCAGGCATCGCTTGCTTGCGACGGGGATACGTTCACCGCAGAAGTGACACAAGACTCTGACATGCTAAGCAGTCAAAGCACGGTCAACATGACCTTGCAAGGCCATTATCAGCTGCAATCTACCCTCACGGCTGGTCAGAGATTACCTGAAAATATCCGCTCCTCATTAAACTTCATGGGTAAAGACATCGGCAATGGGGTTTATAAAGTCAATGAGCAGGGGGTGTTATGATTTTTGTGGTGTCCAATGGCTGGTTGTTAAATCGATTTAAAAACGGGATAACCCATCATGAGGAATATGTGCTGGAAACGATGGAAGCTGCCCGGTTTCTTCAGGTGAGCACTATCGAGCTGAAAGGGGCTGTTATCAAAGCAGAACCCTTGCTTGGTACCCGCCCACCTGATGTCTACAAAGTGGGCAATAAGTACTATTTTTTATGGCGAGATTTACGGGTGTTTAAACAGCAGTTAGGTGCATCAGATTTAAAAAAAAACGGCAATCTTATATGTATAAATCGTTCTTTCATCTGACAGATAACCCATTTTCGATCTCGCCAAACCCGCATTATCTGTATATGAGTGACCGTCATGTCGAGGCGCTGACTCATTTATTGTATGGGCTACAAGATGGTGGCGGCTTTGTGCTGTTAACGGGGGAAGTGGGTACGGGCAAAACCACGGTGTCTCGTTGTTTACGTCAACAACTGCCTATTGATACCGATTTAGCCTTTATTTTAAATCCGTCATTGGCGGTAGAGGAGATGCTGGCGGCGATAGGCGATGCCTTCGGTATATCTTTTCCCCAGCCTGTAACATTGAAATCGTTGTTCGATGCACTACAAGCCTTTTTCATAAAGAATCATCAGTTGGGGCGTAAAACGTTACTGGTTATTGATGAAGCACAACACTTGCAACCTGCCGTGTTAGAGCAGTTACGCTTGCTCACCAATCTGGAAACCGACGACGCCAAATTACTAAAAATCGTACTGATTGGTCAGCCAGAACTGCAACAGCTCTTGAGACAGCCGACACTTCGTCAGCTGGCGCAGCGCATCACCGCACGTTATCACCTGTTGCCATTGAACTTAACGGATGTGGATGCGTATGTTCGATTCCGACTGCAAGTAGCAGGGTGCTTGCAACCGCTGTTTACACCCGCCGCTATTCGGGCGCTGCATCGTCTCAGTGGCGGTATTCCGCGGGTCATTAACCTGATTTGTGAACGCGCTTTACTAGGGGCGTATGCCATCGGGCGTGAACAAATCAACGAGAAATTATTGGTTCAAGCTGCCTATGAAGCAATTGGTGTGCGAGATGAAGGAAGCTTTTCATCTGTATTGGCTTTTGTTTTTTCAGGCGTGTTTATGATGAGCGTGGGTTGGCTTGGTTGGCAGCAATGGGGCGTATTGCCTGAACGACCCGTACAGCAAGTCAGTGTGCCGGTTGCCTTGCCGCCAGATGCCAAACTGGTGAAGCACTTTAAGCGCACCATGAATGAGGCAACCTATGAAGACCAGGCGATGCAGCAACTCTATCGTGTCTGGGGTTATGAAACGGCGATTGATGAAGCGCACTGCGAGACAGCACAACGCGTTAAGCTGGGCTGTATTCAGTCTCAAGGGGCAGTCGATGACGTCATTAAACAAAATATGCCTGCGGTCATCCGTTTAACCAGTGACAGTGGTTTGTCTCATTACGCAGTGCTGTTGCATGTGGAGGACGAACAAGCCGAAATTTTACTTGGTAGCGAGCGCTGGCAGGTTTCTACAGAATGGCTGAAAAAGAACTGGGGACAAAACTACACCTTACTGTGGCGTCTGCCTGATAGTGGTAATACACAAATAGCAAAACGTAGTGGGGCGGGGGATGTGCAATGGCTGGAAAAAAGAGTCAGCCAAGCATTAAATCAGCCTGTTCGCAATAAAGTGACTCGTTTTGATGCGACGTTGGAAGCGAAGGTCAGAGATTTCCAAAAGCAAGTTGGATTACAAACTGATGGCGTTGCGGGTGAGCAGACTTTACTACGCTTGAGTGTGCGTACTAAAGAGGCCGTACCTTTACTTAATGGTCGCATTCCCTCTGCCCACATTGTTAACAATAGCGATGAAAATGATAATTCGGGAGATGGCACATGACTTTACTCACCACCGCTTCCCGACGTGCGAAACAAGCAGAACAATCGCATTTTTTTATGCCGACGCGGTTATCGGACGAGGAAAGTAACAAGGCGACTCGACTCATTTGGTGGGGAGGATTGCCCCTATGTTTAATCATCGGCGCCATCGCTAATTATTGCTGGCATTACCGGTATGATGCACCGCGCATTCATCGGGTGGAGGTCCCGCATGCCACCGTATTGCCCTATCAATTTTTGCCAAAAAATGTGGAATTTACGACGGAGAGTTTACCTGAGATAACAACAGAACCAGAAGCCCCAATATTTTCAGGTTTAACGACAGATTATACAGATGATGTTGTAAATAAATCGGTTGAACATGTTGCAATAGGCAAAATTGATGAAACCCACTCACTGGAAAATCGATTCGAACAAGCAGTGAATGATACTCGTCAGTCAAGTGACATGTCTAAAGAATCGATTTTAGCCAATAAAAACTCGACTGTCATAGAGCTAAACTCATTACCGTTAAATATTCGACAGAAAGTACCAACACTGACATATAAAGCCCATGTGTATTCCTCAATACCTTCTGATCGCACAATCAATATGAATGGGCATAAACATCATGAGGGAGATGAAGTGGTCAAGGGGGTTAAGTTGGTGGAGATTGAACCTGATGCTAGTGTTTTTCGGGTGGGTTCGCAAGAATTTACGTTGAAAGCATTGAATGATTGGATCGCTAATTAAGACCTCTTTGGATAAAAATCTGCTGGCTAGTTGTTAATATATTATTTTTGAAATTTTCCGAGGTTAAGTATACCTGATTACCACTGAGGCTCAGCCAGTTTCAGCAAACGTGATGGCATGGGCGCTGTATGAACACCATCTCTAATCAATGCCGCAATCATGCTTTCCATATGAAATCGGTGATTGAACCGAAAATTGAATTCGCTCAAATAGCGAGGAAGATGCTTCAGACTTATCGCGTGATAGGTTCCATGAAGTGAACGTTTGACGTTACTGATCATGGTGTTAACCCACTTGAAGTACGGAAGTTTCACACTTTGCGGACCACCGCCCGTCACGATGGGTAGATGAACGACATGGGCTGCTTCGACCCCAGAGAAACAAGCCAGTCCATCCGAAACAACCAGTGATGATGGCAGCAAGTGGCTCAAAGCCCAGTTACTGAGCTCTTCTTTGGTAAATCCGGAGACCACACTGAAACGCATTTTCAAGGGATGACCTTCCTCACTGAGGGAAACAGCGGCAACAAAGGGGCGTTTTCCCGCCGCCCCGCGACCCGGTTTTCCTGAACGAACACCACCCCAATAAGCGTCATCAAGTTGAATAAAACCGGTAAGAGGATGTTCATCATCACGTTCTTTCATCGCCTGCATTAGCTTCTGTTTTAGCCGCCAAGTCGCGTTATATGAGATCCCAAGCTGTCGCGACAGTTCGAGAGCAGAAATGCCATTTTTATCCTGAGTGATCAGATAAATAGCCAGAAACCAAGTTGTGAGAGGCAACTTGGAGTACGCAAAAATGGTTCCAGCAGTAATGGACGCTTGATGGCGACATTGGTTACATTGATAGAGCGGACGGGAATGTAGCTCAGAATAATGTGTATGACCGCAGTTGGGGCAAATGAAACCATTAGGCCAGCGTATTCTGAATAGTTGCTTCCGGCACTGAGCCTCGGAACCAAACTTATTCATAAAGGCATGGATCGTCATGCTTTTTTGAAATTGAACCTTGTTCTTGGCCATGATCAACTCCTTCAGAACAGGACAATTTAATTATAGTTCTGAATGAGCTGAAGCTTGGTGGTAATCAGGTAAGTATATGAGGTTAACTCTAAAAGTTGTGCTATTAAATTTAATTGCTTTGCAATAAATTTATGCATCAGATTTTTCTATGGGGTTGATGACTAGTAAATTCGATGCGACATATAAAGATTATGAGCATGAGTGTGCTGTTTTTCCTATAGTTAATTATGAAGATGACTCTTTCTTTATTCATGCATTGAGTGCCGGATGAGAATATCATATTAATGAATGAAATTAACTAAATATTGCTATTAATTACTGCTCGTTAAAATTCAATCCGGAAAAGACCGAAGATTTAAGTTTACAAAAGTTAGATATTCGAGATGCGTCGATTATGGCTTTTTTTTTCAATTCTTCATCATGAAAAGTGGGGGGTGTTGAAAGTAGGCATTACATGGTAATGCAGTCGGTAAAAACAATGGGTTAATAGGTAACGCATCATATTCATATGCAAAAGCATTTGATGCTCAATGGTTGGTGACTTCTGTCTTTGGTTTTGAATGGCATAGTCAGAGTTTCAATGATCATTGCTATGGCGTATCGAAAAGCGAAGCATTAATAAGTACTCTTTCAGAGTGCCATCCTGTGGTGTAAGTTATTCTTTCTAGTTGGTAGATAACCTGTGGTTAATTCGATGAAAAAAGGCTCTCAGATTATGCAAGAGCCATTTTTTGTTATTTATTTTCAGACTTCAGTAAGGGGCTTGGTGTTGCAACCGAAGATTTCAGTAATGCTTCACGATCTTGTAACTCTTGTAGCATCTGCTGGCGGGCTGCCATGTTTGCCATTTTTAGTTCAGCAGCTGTGATTTTTGTATCTCCATTTTTATCAAATGCTGAAAAACGCATATTTTCCATACGTTTTTTAACTTGTTGAATCAGTCGTTCTTCTTGTAATTTCCTATATGTATTAAATTCATCTTGATTTAATTTTTCATCACGATCTACATCTGCTTGAATGAAGTAACCATCCCCTTTAACTACTGTGATTTTAGATGTATTCATATCTGTTGCAAATGCAGAACCACAGAGAACTAATGTTGTGAAAAATATTTTTATTGCATTCATTTTGTTTCCTGTCTTCGATAAATGCCGATGTCAGCTGAGAGTGTTAAAAACATAGGTATAAGTGAATGGTTATTTTATTGGTTATGAAGTCTTATTGGATAATAGGTTTTTATAATATTATCTAGTTACTCTAAAGTCGATTTTGTTTTTAGGTTTTTAGATGTTTATCACATAAGTGAGTGTTGCCCCGAAAGGTTAATTATTGGCTCCAATATGGTAATTGATTTGTTTTATAAATTGATACTATTGATAAGCTTTTTAGCATTATCACTGGAGAAATATAATGAATAAATTGAGTGTGGTACCAATTATAGGTATGACAGGGCTCATTTTTTTAACAGGATGTAATTCTGATTCTGATTCTGGTAGCGAGTCAACACCAACACAATCCTATACTCAACCAACTTTAGGCTATCGTTCTGTAGCACTAATTTCACAAGATGGTTATCAATTTAAAGATCTTAATAAAGATGGCAAATTAACACCATATGAAGATTGGCGTTTAAGTTCAGAGAAACGAGCCGAAGACTTAGTTTCTAGATTAAGTATTGCACAAAAAGCAGGGTTATTACTTCATGGAACTCCAGTATTATCTTCAACAGGTGTTAGCGATGAGGAGTTGAATACATTATTTAATGTTAATTATGTTAGTACGCTGATTAATCGCATGGCCGGTGATCCTGCATTGGTTTCTGCAAATAGCAATAGAATTCAGGAAGCTGCTGAAGCAAGCGAATTCGGTATTCCTGCTGTGTTGAGTACAGATCCTCGAAATGCTTTCTTAAACGATCCAACTGCAACGAGCGTAGGTGCTGGTTCATTCTCTCAGTGGCCTGAAACAACCGGATTGGCGGCAATTGGTGATACTGCATTAGTTAAAGAGTTTGCTGATATAGCACGTCAAGAATATCGCGCTGTTGGTATACAGATGGCTCTATCACCACAAGCAGACTTGGCAACTGAACCTCGTTGGGGTCGTATTGTAGGCACTTTCGGTGAAGATGCAGATCTATCTTCTAAAATGACTCAAGCTTACATCGATGGCTTCCAAAACGGTTCTAAGGGGTTAAATAAAGATAGCGTTGCAACGATTGTTAAGCATTTTGCTGGTGGTGGCCCTCAGGAGTTTGGTCTAGATCCTCATAACTCTTATGGTAAAGATCAGGTATATCCAGGAAATAACTTCGAATATCACCTTATACCTTTCAAAGCAGCATTTGAGTCAAATGTCGCTGGTGTAATGCCATATTATGGCCGTCCGGTAAATCTGGTTTATAAAAACGAACTGATTGAAGCTGTTGGTTTTGGTTTCAACACTCAAGTTCTGACAAAAATCTTACGCGGCGATATGGCATATACAGGTATAGTGCTTACCGATTTCGGTATCATGAACAACTGTACTGATGAATGTGCTTATGGCGCTACTGATGATCAATTAGCAGACCCAACATATAGCTTGTGGGCACACACTAACACAGTAGGTATGCCATGGGGTGTTGAGGATTTGACTATCGAAAACCGATATGCTAAAGCCTTTAATGCTGGTATTGACCAAGTCGGTGGCGCTAAAGACCCGCAGTATCTCCTAGCTGCGATCGAAGATGGTTTAATTTCAGATGCCAAAGTCACAACGTCTGCAACACGAATTCTGAAACAGAAGTTCGAACTAGGTTTGTTCGAAAATCCATATGTTGACGAAGCGGCTGCTGTTAAAATTGTTGGTAATGCTGAGTTCCAAGCTAAAGCCGACATTGCACAAAGTAAGTCACATGTTTTGTTGAAAAATGCTAACGGCATATTACCAATTACAGATAAGACGAAAAAAGTTTATCTGTATGGTGTAAATGCCACTAATGCAGCAAATTATGGTTTCACTAATATAGTAACAGATGTTACTCAGGCTGATTACGCGATTTTACGTGTTAATACACCAGCAGAAACCGATAGCCATTATATCACTGGTTATATCCACCAAGGGCAGTTAGTTTTTCTAGTGCGACAGATGTTGTTCACGATACAAACATGGCTAATGAAGGTGTTTATACTGGCGCTGCGGACTATGAAGCTATCAAAGCTGTGAAAGCAGCTGGGATCCCGAGTATAGTCTCTGTATATATGGATCGTCCTGCAATTCTTACAGACGTTATCGATGATATGGATGCCGTGTTAGTGAACTTTGGTGCTGCGGATAGAAACTTATTTGCTGCATTAGATGGCACTGTAGCACCGCAAGGTAAATTACCATTCGAGTTACCATCTTCTTGGAGCGCTGTATTAGCACAGAAAGAAGACGTGCCGTATGACTCAGCAGATCCATTATTTAAGTTCGGTTTTGGATTGCTCAATTACGGTAAGTAATAAAGTTTCCACCTATGTTTAGATGACGAGTTATTTTTACCCCTTTATTTAATCATAAAGGGGTTTTTTATATTTAATCTATTTCGATTTTTAATTCGTATAGCTAATGGTAAGCTTGATATATTTATTCTGTGAGTTCCAATGACTTGGTCGTATCCGAAATTTTATGTTCGTCAACTTGTGGCTGGCTTGGCCAGTATATTCCCATCTGTTTCTGTGGGTGATTTAATACATGATGCCAATTTATCGACTTCTAAGTTTTATAGTGATTGGTTTTTTTATGATGATGATGCAGTTTTTCAATTACTTAATATAGCTAAAGAACTTGGCTATCAAAAAAATCATTTGCTGAGAAAGCTAAATGACGAGCGAGAAAATAATTCTGATTTTGGATGGGTTCATCCTAAGTTGTCAGTTCTCTTTGCAAGGCGAATGAATTGTGTTGATATTGTTGATTATGTAAGTTGCGTTATTCAGCAAGAGAAACTGTTTCCCGCACATAAAGTATGGTTTGAGATTGAAGGTGGTGTATTAAATATCTTTCATAAGATAATGACAGATGAATGTTATATATCTGGATCTGAAGGTCCACTCTTTATTTTGGGTAGTGAAATAAAGATGATTTTTTCAGTAATAGGCTGTTACGTGGAACCTTGCTTCTTCTTTAAAGATGGATTTATTGAAGATGAATTTGGATTTAGACAATTAGAGTTCGGTGTTTTAAGGGAAACAAAAAATAATTCTTATATGAGCTTGGAGCTAGAAAATATACCAAAGAATTTTTCTTCTCACAACCAAATAATCAATAAGACTTTGGAGTTTAACTTCTGTTTTGAAACTAGTATAGAGAGTAAATCATTTTTATTACATGAATCTATTGAGGAAATAATAAGAAAAATAATTCTAGATAAAAATGTAATACCTACAGCACAAGAAATTTCAAATTCTATTAATATGAGTAAATCAAAATTACATAGGAGTCTTGAAAAAGAAGGTAAGAGCTTCGGGGAGTTAGTCAAAGGTGTCATTATAGACATAGCTATTTGCCACTTATTAAATGGTAATGATACAATTGACACCATTGGATATAAAGTAGGCTACGCAAATGCAGGTGCATTTACTAGGGCTTTCAAAGCAATAGTTGGTGAAACCCCAAGTGAATATAGACTTAGACGGATTTTATTTTAGTATTTCAATGTCTGGATAATATTTTTTGTGTTCATTATCATGATGGAGATCACTAATTAAACAAACTGAATTCAATAGGTAAGATCATGAGAGTATATGATCATTGGTTTATTTAAATATATTATAAGTTGGGCGCTCCTGTGTGTTATGGAAAATCTGATGGAGCTAAATAGTATGAAAAAAAAATCACGAGTTGTCATATTTTGTATGTCATTAATAGCAGTTGGTTGTAATGATACAGTCAATGTGGTTGCAGCAAACGATACAGATCAAACCTTAGTGGATACTGAACAAGGAAAAGTTCATGGCATGATGGATGGAGATGTTGTTGTCTTTAAAGGGATCCCATTTGCTAAACCTCCAGTAGGAGATTTGCGCTGGAAGTCACCGGTTGCTCCTGAAAAAAGAAGCTATGCGCTTGATACTCAAACATACTCAAAATTTTGTACACAGTCAGAAGATTGTTTGTATTTAAATATATTTAGGCCAGCAGAGGCATTAGTTGGTAAGAATAAGCCAGTTCTTGTGTTTATCCATGGTGGTGCATTCGGCGGTGGTGATGCAAGCTATTTTGATGGTAAAGCGCTTGCAGACGAAAATGGGGTAGTAGTTGTTACTATTAACTATCGCTTAGGGGCTTTAGGATTCCTTGCTCATCCTGCTTTATTGTCTGACACAGAGCAGGTCTCTGGTAATTACGGCATCATGGATCAGCAAGCCGCTTTGAGTTGGGTTAAAGCCAATATTCATAATTTTGGTGGTGATTCGAGTAATGTAACTGTTATGGGGCAATCTGCCGGCGGTGTATCTGTTTCCGTATTATTAGCCTCTCCATTATCAAAGGGATTATTTGATAAAGCGGTTATCGCAAGTGGTGCTTATTTAAGAGATCAACCTACTTTAGCTGATGCAAATATTAGTGGCGATACAACGGCTACAAAACTAGGTTGTACTGGAACCTCCGAATTGACAGCTGAATGTTTAAGAGCGCTAACCATGGAGCAGGTAGCTACAATGACAGGTCCTAACGCAGGATTATGGGCTCCGGTTGTCGATGGTTATGTGCTAAAAGAATCAACTTACAAAGCTTTCCAATCTGGTGATTTTAATCAAGTCCCTGTGATGACTGGCGCTGCACAAAACGAGAGTAACAGATTGGCTTATTACTATTCCGAAGCGAGTATTCCAACTGCTGATACATATGCAGCTAAAGCTTCAACTCTGGTAGCTGACTCAGCAGTAACCCCAGAAGAGATTGCTGCCTATTATCCAATCACAGATTATGACTTCCCACAGCCATTTAGAGCTCTTCTATCAACAATCGCAGACTATAGATTTGTATGTGGCATGAATTCTGATATTAACAATATATCGAAATTTGTCAGTAAAACTTGGCGTTATGAGTTTGCGGAATCTGATGTGGCTCAGACAGGGCCTGATTCCGGAACAATAACTCCTTTATCTTGGTTTGGTGATTTTGGCGATTATCACTCTTCTGATCTAGCCTATTGGTTTGGACAATTTGTTACAGCTGAACAAACAGAGAAAAATTTGACTCTTTCGAAGAATATGCGTTCATATTTGACAAATTTCATGATGAGTGGCAATCCCAATGGTGTTGGTTTACCGGTGTGGACGGCTGTAGGTGAAGGCTCAAGTGTTAAGTTTGCTACTCCTGTTGAGAATGATATTGATGTATCAGCTAGACACCAATGTAGCTTATGGGAAAACAAAGCCCCATCTCAAAAACTAATGTGGTAAAAAAACTTACGTATAAAAGGGAAACTCTTATCAAAGAGCTTCCCATATTGGTTGAAACTATTTTAGTGTTGCGCTGGAACGCTCAACATTGGCGGACTGGATCGGTCACACCAGTTTCCTGTTACACCCCCTCACTGAGCTGATTGGCAAACATGTGCTGGCGGGGAATAAAGTCCATTCCGATGACACCACCGCACCGACGTTATCTCCCGGCAAAGGAAAAACGGCAACGGGGCGTTACTGGACCTATGTCCGAGATAACCGGCCTTGTGGCGATGACACACCGCCAGCCGTCTGGCTGAAATACAGTGAAAACCGTCAGGGCATTCATCCTGAAACACACTTAAAAGGCTTTGAAGGTGTGCTTCAGGCGGATGCGTTTGCCGGATATAACGGCGTTTATACCGGGAAGGTGATTGCCGCCGGGTGTTGGGCCCATGTCCGACGGAAGTTTTATGACCTGACACAATCCGGACCCGCGCCACTGGCAGATGAAGCATTGCGACAAATCCAGGCGCTGTATGTGATAGAAGCTGAAATCCGAGGTCTGCCACCGGATAAACGGAAACAACAGCGACAATTACACGCAAAACCGTTACTGGACACCCTGCATGACTGGATGAGCCGAACGTTAAGGGGTTTATCCAAGGGGTCGCCATTATCGAAAGCCATTCAATATGCGCTGAAACAATGGGATGCACTGGTGGTGTATGTGAGCCATGGGCAGGTGGAAATCGATAACAATACGGCGGAGCGTTCACTCCGGCCCATTGCATTGGGACGGAAAAACTATCTGTTTGCCGGTTCGGTTGCCGGCGGAGAACGCGCGGCGGTGATTTATACCTTACTGGGCACAGCAAAACTCAATGGTCTGAACCCAACCGAATATCTGAGCTGCGTCTTAAGACGGATAGGCATTCATCCCATCAATCGCCTGGCAGAATTACTGCCATGGAATATCGATCTGACCGCAACCCCAGGGGAAGCGCTTTAAGACATTAAGTGTCCACTAAAAATTAAGTGGACACTTAACCCAAGCAGAAATCATCACATATTAAAACCTGTCGTCGCCGGACGGTTACGTTGCTCCGTGGTTGATACAGTCTGATGTTCGTCTGGATAGAACTCTTCCAATACCAATGGGATTTCCTCTTCACTGTCTTCAAACTGACCGTTCTGCAATAAGCGTTTTGCGGTCTGCTCCAGTTGTTCCGTGATGATGCCCGCCTCTTCGTCAATGGCAGCCAACTCTCTGGCGTAGGCCACCACACCCGCCAACTTATCGCCATCGCGCAGTGTCAAATCGACGTAATAAACTGGCGTTTGATAAGACTGCGTGGTGCTCTTGGCCCGTAACCGTAGCATCAATGGTAGATATCGGGTTAGGCCGCCGCTTACAGCATGGAAATACTGCAAGCGCGCCGCAAGTGTGCGTACCGAGTTATAACCGGTAGTGCGAAAGATAAAGCTACCCAGCTCGTCGTTTTGCCCATCGACTTGCACGTTCAACCGACCATACAACTTACAACTCTGCTGTTGTGCAAACGGGCATCGCTCTGGGCCATGACAAGCCTGCTCTTCAATGCCTTCCTGACTCACCCGTTTCGCCGTTTCCCCATTGCCCACACATAACGGTCTGCCGGTGTGTCTATCAAAAGCACTGTATTCCGCTCGTAAATTCAGGTCGGTATCGTTAAATAAAACCCGCACTGGTATCGCCCGAATTTTGTTATTGGTGACCGTTTCGGAATACTGCTGATGCAAGGGATGTAATAGCCAATCCCCCCGCGTTTTGACCTGTGTCGTCAGCGTAAAGCTGTCGTCCTTTTCCGGTAGCCATTTATCGTTTTTACATACCAACTTGCCAATTGTGATCCGCCCAATTACGGGCGGAGTGATCGCCAGCCCTTTGATCATGATGCACTCCTTTGAGGTTGAATTAAGAATCGGCGACTGCCTAAGACAGGCTTGCCATATTGCTGAAGCAGTTCGGGATGTTCCTGAGTAAGTTTGTCCAGATCAGGCACTAAACGATCTTTGGCTTTGCGCCATGAGATCCGGCCTTGTTGAAAAACAGCCGCAGTGGCCGAGCCTAATGCCACTTGTAATCGCTGTTTGAGTTGGGACTCTTGTCGTTCGGTCTCTTCCTTGCTTTGACGAACATGCAAGAGTTCAGAAAACAGCGTGTTGTATTCAACCGATTCAGAGAGATCAACGGTTTGCCCATCATCATGCGGAAACAACCACTGTAAGGCTTGCCCTGCATCGTCTGAACCATCCGGCTCGGGTTGCCGATCATTCGTCACACATTGCCAGAATTGCGCTTCACGCTGGATCAGATCTGCGATCTTGTCGTCATCACGATGGATGCGATAAATCCGAAAATCTTGCCCACCAATTAGCACGGCGACATCGGCCCAAGCATGGCCGGTCACTGCCAGTTGATGTAGAACCTGACACTGATACGCGACGGGTACACCCTCTTCCCATTTCGGGGCTGAGTGATAACCAGCTGTTTTGATTTCCAATACGCCATTACCGGCGGGGTCTAACACTTCCCGATCAAGGTTCGCCAACATGAAGGGATAGTCTGTGTGCTGAAGCACGGCATTCACACGGCGTACCTTTTTACCGGTGCGTTCGGCATACACGGACGCCAATACCGGTTCTAATACTGTTCCCCAAATAACGGCCTCTTTTTCTGATAAATCATCCGGTGCTTTGCGGTGTGTTTTCTCAAGCCACAACGATAACGGGCTTTTATACGGCGAAAGACCAATCGCCACCGCCGCATCGGATGAACCAATGCCTTGTTGGCGAATTTGCAACCATGCTTCACGACTCAATGTTGAGGTGGAAGCCAGACGAATAGCGTGGTGATAACGAGTTTTCATTTTATCCTCCGGGCATAAAAGAAAACCCCAGACAGGAAAACCTATCTGGGGTTCTTTGAATAACGAATGAGTGTGGAATTAATGCAGCAGTGTGAGAGCCTGATTAAAGGTTTTTTGTTTCAGGAGTGCACCCTGACCAAACCAAGCTGAGTCGAGGCGGTTATCCTGATTACGTGCGCGGCGATGATGGTCAACGTATTCGGTCATGGCATTAACCAGACCCCATGCGGTACCCGAGGCCGATGACAACTCCGATCCCATGCCTTTACCTTGATAAAGACTATTCACAGTTTGGAACATCTTAGAGCCCTGCACGTTATCCTCGGTGAGTTCAGGTTCATTGAGTACCGTGCGAATAAAACTATCGGCTTCCTGCGGTGACACGGTACGCTGACTGAGTTGCTTCAGGTTTGTCATAAACGACTCCCAACTCGCAAAGCCAATCCCTAGCGCCTCTTTTACTTGTTTAGGGTCAAATTGAGTCGAGTGCGGTACTTTGACTGCACCGTTACTGTCGCGTGTCGCTAACTGCAAGGTGTTATTACAGACCACCCGCACCGAGGTGAACTGCGCCGTCGTACATAAGGTACCATCGCAACTGGTTGCCAATAATAGATAAGCCTTTATTCGGTCATTGCCTTTAATACGCGCCTCCTGACCCGTTTTAGCTAATGCCCAAAGTTTACGTCCGCCTTTTAATACGCCTGCTGTTTCTAATTCAAAACCACCGGCTGAGACTAAATCTTTATAAAAGTGTAAAACATCCTTTGGCTGAACCACTTTATAACGATTCGATACCACCGATAACGGCTCTAATGAATCAGAGCGATAAAGCACCTTGGCATCAGAATGAGAACGGATATTGAGTGAAGTATTATCAGCATTAAATAACACATCACTTTGTTCAATCCGCCAATCCATTCCTGCTTCTTTTAACCAAACATGCAGTGGCTGCTGTTCGGTTAATTGATTACCCAAACCGTGCCATGGTGTTTCACCAGTAAAAGCCATAGATGAAATTTCGTGAGCCATATGTTTACCTCTAGCATTGGTATATGAACAAAGACAGATACATTCATGCTTGTAATATATGTTTCATTTTTTCTTCATTAATAGATTTATTTCTAATTTCAATCTTCTCACAAATCCAACCATCTATTTCCATCTCATTCCAAGCAGCAAGCCCACCAATAGGTACTTGCTTAGGGAATTTATCTAATTTCATAAACTTATAAATAGTGGAACGTGCCAGACCAGTCCGATGCATGACTTCTTTAATTCTAATTAATCTCATGATAAAGCCTCAAGGTTATTGATTCATGAAATAATGTCTGTCTATAATTTTTTACAATTGAGGGGGTGTACCCCCTCAATTAACTCGTTATCCATGACTACACCCAAAACAACGAAAACCATTTCCATACAGTTTGGTATCATGCTTAGCCATATAACTACACCTATAGATAAAGTCTCTATATACATTTTCATTTAGATTGTTAGCATCTAGATAATAAATAGGATTCTCTGGAATATGAACTAAACCTGCGCAACACTCATAATCACCATTTAATGCGCTTGACCATGCTTTCCTTATTTTTGAGTTAAGATTGGACTGGATATAAAAACATTAAAACTACCAAGATGAGCATAGGCATCTTTATTCAGTAACAACACAACATGATAATGCCACTTAAATTCCGCAGAGCACTCTCTTACCCATACATATCGAACACTGCAAGGATGCACTCTTTTCCCTTCAATTCTCTTGCAATTTAAATCATGTTTGATCTGAGCTTGAAGAGAAGCAAAGAATCGAGATATTACCTTCTGATCCACGGCCATAAAATGGGAAGGTGAATCAACATCCATACTGCTATTAGGATCTGCAATATCAGGCAATCTTAAATCAATACGAACAGCCATGGTCCTTGGATGTTCAAATAAAGAACAATGTATAACCTCAACAATTCTGTTGAGATAATTACTATTCAGAGGACCATGGTTTAAGTTTAATGCATTCATGTTTAATGCTTCCTATTATTAGACTCACAACAGAAGCACTAGATGTATTTTTATATATTAAACAAACCGACAACGCATCTAATGTCTAATCATTAGAAACAACGGCAATACCTCATAAATAAAAGAAAAACATAGTGAGTGACAGTACAAAATTCACTCTAGAGTTACTAAAGCAATTAGACTTCAAAAAATAAATCCATGATATAAAATTTAATTTTTTACTCCATAAAGTAAAGAAGGATCACACCTTAACTGACAAAACCATTACTGAAAATCATTTATGAACATAAACTCAAGCCATACCCCCTATAAAACCAGCCATAAAGAGAGAAAAATCACCCAAAAATACCACCAAAAACACTATGCAATACAACAAAAATAACTCAAAATTACTACTTAGTAGAAAAAGCAAAAAGACACCATTCGAACCCCACCATAAGGATGTCAAATGAGCAACAATAATAATGAAGTGCGATTAAAAAACATCCGAGAAGTGAGGGTATATATAACCTTGCTAGATATAAAAGGAATACTGGAGCCTTTAGATAAATCCAGACTGGATGAGTATGAAAGAAAAATAAATGAATCTATATCTAAAAATGAGAACAAAGAAGAAATTAAAAAATCCGTTAAAAATACATGTATGGAGATATTACTACCAGATCAATTTTTTTCTTGGATTCATGAAGATGATAGAATTATAAACTATGTTTGGGGGCGCATTTTAAAACTAGATATAGAGTCAATCAAACATAAAAAATGGAAAGAAATACTTGATTATCACACAGGCCAAACAACAAAGATAAATAAACATAAAATATCAACATATGATGAATTAAAATTCAACAAAAATCCATCAAATAAAAATGAAAAACTAGATATAATTATTATGTTTTTTGATCTTATTGATTTGGATATAACAAAAAAAGAGTCGTTATTAAATAAAATAAAGGACGAGTGGATTGATGCGTTCAATAATGGAATTAAATTCAAATGGCTTAATATTGAAGATAAAGAAACCTGCGAATGGGCATGGGAATATATAAATAAACATTCTAATTATTGCCATTTTTTCTCACCTATCTGCAACGATGACTGGTACTTGTTTTTTTATGCTGCATTTGATTTGTGGGATGCAAGCCAAGATACAAAGAAATTATTTAGCATAAATATCAACAAAGCTCATTCACAGAAAAAATTTAGAGCTGGAATTAAAAACAAGAAAGCATTGAATACATTCATAGATAAAAAAGCAAAAGAAAAACTTGAAATTTTATCAAAAATTAAAAATATGAGAATCAATCAAGTGATTGAATATTTAATTGAAAATGAATTCAACAAACGAGAAAAGACGAAAGGTGATTAGCTAGAGAACTCAAAGCTTGCTTTCTCTCATCAAAGTAATCATGCCGATCATAAACTCCTTCTACACCTTGGAGTTTATGATTCAAACATCTTTCAGCAATATGTCCCTGCACGCCCAAGGAAGCTAATAAGCTTCGACAAGTACGTCGTAAATCATGAACCGTAAAGTGTTCTATATTCCCCATTAAATTTTCTGGTTGAATCGCCTTGCCCGGATCTTTTCCAAACATCTTAGAAATAGCTCTATTCAGCGTATCCTTTCCCATATGAAGGGTTTTACTAGATCGCCTATTAGGAAATACATAATCTGAACCACAAGCTCTTACTTGAAGCTCTTCTAATATTTTAATAGCAAGATTAGGCAGCGGCATAATAAACCCCACACCCGATTTACTTCTTATTGCCGGTAATTTCCACGTAGCTGCTGATAAATCAAATTCAGACCAATGTGCCTCTGTTAATTCACTCTTTCTCACACCAAGAGAAACCAATAAGACACATGCCAGATAATTATCACGCGTAAAACTAGTCATGTTTTCACGGAAGATTTTAAATACCTGTGTAAGCTCTTCAATTGTTAATACTCGTTCACGACTTTTCTCAATACCACCGGCATCATTCACGTTAAATGCAGCGGCTGGATTATATGTCGCCAAATTTAACTTAATTCCATGATTAAACAGTTGCTTGCAATGCAGTAATGCATCATTAGCGATCGATGGTCGGTTACTATCAGAGATTCTGTTAATGATGCTGCGAATATCCATTGGCGTAACGGCCGTGATATCTAAGCTCCCAATATAGGGGCCAATATCTTTCGTATAGATCCTGTGAGGGATTTGCGGGAACTTAATCCGTTTCGTTAACGTTAGATACCAATCATCAAAAAGTTCATTGACTGTTTTTATAACAGCTTCGTTCTCTTTTTTCCGTTCTGCGATTGGATTGATGTTTTGGACTACCAACTTACGAGTATCTGCCGCTGTACTTCGTGCATCAGCCAGACTCAGGTCAATCACTTTTCCGAGAGTATATTCTTTCCGTTGACCCCGCCATGAGTAGCGATACATCCAATAAGGTGAGCCGCGTTTTGGCAACATCAAATAAAGGCCATCATCATCGCTATAACGTCCGGGTTCATTACGCTTAATAATGGATTGAACCTCTTTTACCGTTAACTTACCCATGCTCAATCTCCAAGACTTAGCGGAACCGAAACACAAAAATAAATAAATATTATTTATATACAATTAATTACGATGGATCTGGGTAGTAAGTTGAGATTAAAAGCTAAAAAACTTTATGACTTCCATCATTACTACCCAATACACTCCCCACTAATCTATAGTAGCAGATGCTTTCTTGTAGACAATTGGAGTCGATGAAAATAAAAAAGCCCTTATTAATAAGGGCTTTATATATCAACGCAGATACAGGGAAACACTATTCCACGTTCTGGATCTGCTCTCGCATCTGTTCAATCAATACTTTTAGCTCAACCGCTGCTTGGGTGACTTCGGCATTAATCGATTTGGACGCCAGTGTGTTCGATTCACGGTTAAATTCTTGCATCATGAAATCCAGACGACGGCCACAAGCTCCACCTTTGCTGATGATCTTGCGTGTTTCGGTGACGTGCATGTCCAGACGATCCAGCTCTTCCGCCACATCAATTTTTTGCGCCAGCATGACAATTTCCTGCTCGACACGGGTGGCTTCCAGTTCGACCTTGGCTTCAGCTAATCGGTCTAACAAGCGTTGACGCTGCCAATTCAGAATGGCCGGCATATGCTCGCGCACTTTCCCCGCTTCAACTGCAACACCTTCCAGACGTTGTTCCAGCAGGGCTTTTAGTTTGTCACCTTCGGAACGACGAGCGGCGATGAAATCTTTGAATACTTCATCAAATGCCGCAAGCAACGTGACATTGAGCGCATCCATGTCTTGCTCTTCACCTTCCATCACGCCCGGCCAACGCAGAATATCCACAGGGTTCAACTGCCCCTGCCCGGCACGATCAATCACCCACAAGGCGTTATCAATTAGTTGTTCCGCCAGCACTTCATTAATTTTCAACTGGCCTTGGCTCACCTGACTTTCAAAACGCAAGTTACACTCAATTTTGCCGCGCTCTAAGCCTTGACGGAAACGCTCACGCAATACCGCCTCCAGATTGCGGAACGATTCCGGCAAGCGGAAGTAGGTTTCCAGATAACGTTGATTAACGGAGCGGATTTCCCAGACTGCCGTTCCCCAGTCACCTTTGAATTCTTTGCGGGCGTAACCGGTCATACTATGGATCATGGCGTGCTCTTTGATTGGCGTGAAATTAGACCGATTATACTCATCCCGCACTACGGCGTCAGTAGCCATGCAATGAAGACATAGATCACGTATAATTCATGGCAATTTAATCAGCCAGGAATCATCATGCGTCCAAGCGGAAGAACGCCGGAACAACTACGCCCTATCACTATTACCCGTCAATTTACCTGTCATGCCGAAGGTTCTGTACTGGTTGAATTTGGTCGCACTAAAGTGCTGTGCACAGCCACAGTCACCGAAGGTGTACCGCGTTTTCTGAAAGGAAAAGGCCAGGGTTGGGTAACCGCTGAATACGGCATGCTGCCACGCTCCACCCATTCACGTATGCATCGTGAAGCAGCTTCTGGTAAACAAGGTGGCCGGACGTTAGAAATTCAGCGACTGATCGCGCGCTCCCTGCGGGCCGCTGTTGATTTAACCAAACTGGGTGAACACACCATTACCGTGGATTGCGATGTATTGCAGGCTGACGGTGGCACTCGTACTGCGTCGATCACCGGTGCTTGTGTGGCATTAGTAGATGCACTGAACTGGTTACAAGCCAAAGGCACGCTGAAAACTAACCCGCTGAATTTTATGGTGGCGGCGGTGTCTGTGGGTATTTATGACGGCATTCCAGTTTGCGATCTGGATTATGACGAAGATTCCAGCGCCGAAACCGACATGAATCTGGTGATGACAGAAACCGGCAAATTGATCGAAGTGCAAGGCACTGCTGAAGGTGCGCCGTTCTCGCAAGAAGAGCTGATGCAATTGCTGGAACTGGGTAAACAGGGGATTCAGCAGATCATTCAGCAACAACATCAGGCATTAGCTTAATTTAACGTTTTAAGTGACAAGGAATGAAATCACGATGAAGGCATATCAGCGCGAGTTTATTGAATTTGCCCTGGAAAAACAGGTTCTTAAATTTGGCGAATTCACCCTGAAATCAGGTCGGAAAAGCCCGTATTTCTTTAATGCCGGTTTGTTTAACTCTGGCCGGGATCTGGCAAAACTGGGTCGTTATTATGCCGCCGCGCTGGTAGATAGTGCGATCAACTACGACGTATTGTTCGGGCCGGCGTATAAAGGCATTCCGATTGCCTCGGCTACCGCTGTGCAGTTAGCTGAATTGCATGATCAGGATGTGCCTTGGTGCTTTAATCGCAAAGAAGCCAAAGATCATGGTGAAGGTGGCAATCTGGTTGGCAGCCCGTTAAAAGGGCGCATCATGCTGGTTGATGACGTGATCACCGCAGGCACCGCCATTCGTGAATCGATGGATCTGATCCATGCTAATGGCGCGGAACTGGCTGGTGTCTTGATTGCGTTAGATCGTCAGGAAAAAGGCAAAGGTGAGCTGTCAGCGATTCAGGAAGTGCAACGTGATTACAATGCACCGGTCATTGCGATCATCACGCTAGGCGATCTCATCAGCTATCTGGAAACACAGCCAGAGATGGCAGTGTATTTAGAAAAAGTAAAAGAATATCGTGCCAGTTACGGCGTTTAATGCTTAAAAATACGGGCTGGTTACGACTGGCCTGTATCTCTCATGCAAAAATTACATGCCCAGCCATTTCATTAACATCAGAATAAAATCAACCATCTGACATTCTCCCTGTATCAGCAATACATAACTTGTCGAAAACCATACAAATTATGGCATAAAGAAGAGTGATCAATCACTCTTCTTTACACTTGCACCAGCAGGAAATTAGTGGCGGCCAGACGAGCCAAAACCACCTTCGCCGCGTTCTGATGTGTCAAACTCATCAACGATGTTAAAACTCGCCTGCACCACTGGCATAAACACCAATTGTGCAATGCGCTCACCCGGTTGAATGGTAAATGTGGTATTACCACGATTCCATACTGACACCATTAACTGGCCTTGATAGTCAGAGTCGATCAGACCGACCAAATTGCCCAATACGATACCGTGTTTATGACCTAAACCAGAACGCGGCAGAATGGTGGCGCACAGACTTGGATCTGCGATATGAATAGCCAATCCGGTTGGGATTAGTTTGGTATCACCCGGCACCAATTCGACTGATTCGTCAAGACAAGCACGCAGATCTAAACCAGCGGAGCCAGGTGTCGCGTATTCAGGTAATGGAAATTCGTTGCCGATGCGAGCATCGAGGATCTTAAGTTCAATCTGTTTCATGTTGATAGCGCTGTATAATGAGTGAAATGAGTTGTTGAGCCACTTGTCGTTTGCTGGCCAGTGGCAGTTCTTGCTGTGCATTTTGCCAGAATACGGTCAAGGCATTCTGGTCAGCATTAAACCCCTGCTCTGCACGGCTGACATCGTTCGCGGCGATCATATCCAGCCCCTTACGTTGCAGTTTATCCAGTGCATAACGGGCGACATCCTGCGTTTCGGCAGCGAAGCCTACCACAAATGGTTTATCTGCGCGCGCTGCAACACCGGCAATAATGTCAGGGTTTTTTACCAGCTGGAGTGTCAGCGTATCGCTGTCAGCCTGTTTCTTCATTTTTTGCGAGGCTACCGATTCCATCCGGTAATCTGCTACCGCGGCACAACCGATAAAAATCGAATGATCAGCCACTTGCGCGTCAACTGCGGTTTGCATATCCAGCGCACTTTCTACGTCGATACGCACCACAATCTGCTACCGCGGCACAACCGATAAAAATCGAATGATCAGCCACTTGCGCGTCAACTGCGGTTTGCATATCCAGCGCACTTTCTA